>Ga0196901_1000145_pt1 | contig 37174 bp, 54 predicted proteins | sample CB_VirMetaG_FD_169099 | JGI IMG/M metagenome (GOLD analysis project Ga0196901, IMG submission 169099) | Freshwater to marine saline gradient viral communities from Chesapeake Bay - CB_1504_1 Viral MetaG (v3) (version 3) | ecosystem: Environmental > Aquatic > Marine > Coastal | place: USA... | reverse complement strand
AGAGGCAATGGATCGCATTGAAACCCTAGAGGCAAAAGTAACTGCCCTAGAAAACGCTTAATCGTAACCAGTCAGAAAAGGAGAAAGACATGACTGATACACCAACTGCGGAACTGTACGAACTAGCCCATCAGATGTTTAAATACAATGATGGTGATCTTGTTCGCAAGGTACAGAGCCGCCGTGGTAAAGTCGGCATGTCTGCTATCTATAAGTCTGGCAGGTACGCAAAGACACGGATCAAAGGAAAGCAATACCAAGCGCATCGCATCGTATTCTTGATGAAAAAAGGCTATTTGCCAGAGATCATTGACCATATTGATGGTAATGCTTTTAACAACCGTATTGAGAATTTGCGTGAGGCAACGCAGCAGCAGAATAGTCTAAACAGACGGTTGCGTTCCGACAATAAATGCAAAGTGCCTAATGTCTATTGGCACAAGAATCATGCAAAGTATGGTGTTCAGGTCAGTGTTGATGGAAAGCAGAAACACTTTGGATACTATGACGATGTTGAAACCGCCGCTGTTATAGCAGAACAAGCTAGGCAGCAGCATTATGGTAGTTTTGTCTATAAAGGAGAAAGAACATGACAGACACACCGACAGTAGAAGAGATTGCCCAGCATTATGTCGCAATGGGTCACTCTGTTGACCTGCTAAACGCTGGGCAACCAGAGGGCATGGACGATGCTGATTGGGCTGACACTGTGTCACGCAACGTAGAGCATCTACAGCTAATGGTTGCAAAAGACTTCTGGACAACGGAAGATATGACTGCGGTAAACGCTGCAATCGCAGCCAACTCTTAACCCCAACTGAAAGGAGACCGTTATGAGTAAAAACGAAAAGAACCTCATCACAGTCAACGACATCGAATACAACATCGAAGAATTCACTGACGCACAGAAGACTATGCTTAACCATGTGCAAGACCTAGATCGAAAGCTGGGCAATGCTCAGTTTAACTTGGATCAGCTTTCAGTGGGTCGCGAGGCGTTTGTTAAGATGCTAGCTGACTCTTTGGAAGCACCAGCGGAAGACGAAGCTGAATAGCTTGCACAACATAACGCAACTGGCCAGCTATATGCTGGCCTTTTGCATATTTGGTACAATGTGCTATATTGGCCGCAATGCGTTTTCCGAGAGGCGACAATGGCTTTAATTGATCTAAACATTCCAGCTGGCGTCTATCGCAACGGCACTGACTTGCAGAGCATGGGCCGTTGGCGTGATGCAAGCCTTATTCGCTGGCATGACGGCGTTATGCGCCCGGTAGGCGGGTGGCGCACGCGCAACAACAACGCTGCAAACGCAAGCATACGCGGCATAACCACTTGGATCACAAATAGCAGCGACCGCTGGATTGCCGCTGGCACATACAACAAACTTTATGCTTGGGCTGAGACTGGCGCTCGATATGACATTACCCCGGTTGGATTAACTGCTGGGCGTGAGGACGCAATATCTTTCACAGGCTACGGCGGCGCGGAGTTTGGCGCATACGCATACGGCATTGCTCGGCCTGACACAGTTCGCATTCAGCCAGCGACCAGCTGGGATTTGGAAACGTGGGGCGAATACTTGCTGGCGTGCAACGAGGACGATGGCAAGATTTACGAATGGCAGCTCGGCACAGGTACGCCCGCTGCGGTTTTGTCTAACGCGCCGACAAGCAACCTTGGTTGCGTTGTAACTGAGGAGCGTTTTTTGTTTGCGCTTGGCGCGGGTGGCAATCCTCGCAAAGTGCAGTGGTCTGACCGTGAGGATAACAATTCATGGACGCCAGCCGCTACAAACGAGGCGGGTGATCTTGAGCTAAACACGTCTGGCGCATTGATGAAGGGCGTGACTGTTGCCGGGCAAACCTTGCTTTTGACAACGCGCGATGCCCACGTTGCCAACTACATTGGCCCGCCATACGTTTACGGCATTGAGCGCGTTGGCACGTCCTGCGGGCTTGCAGCAAAACAGGCTGCCGTTGTTGTGGATGCTGGTGCATTCTGGATGGGCGTTAATTCGTTTTACGTTTACACGGGTGGTCAGGTTCAGGAGTTACCTTGCGACGTGTCAGATTATGTCTTCAACGACATCAACCGTGGCCAGATCAGCAAAGCGTTTGGCATGTCTAATTCCATGTTTGGCGAGATTACTTGGTTTTACCCAAGCGCGGCATCAACGGAAAACAATCGTTATGTGACGTTTAACTACACAGAAAACACATGGTACATTGGCGAGCTGGCTCGCACAGCTGGCGTTGACCGCAGCGCATTCCGCCAGCCAATGATGGCTGACCCAGCGGATTACAAGATTTACGAGCATGAGATTGGCTTTGATTACGGTGCGTTGACACCTTACGCCGAGACGGGTCCGTTCCGCATTGGCGCTGGGGATCAAGTTATGAGCGTGACTGAGCTTCTGCCGGATGAAAAGTCGCAAGGTGACGTAAATGCCGTCTTTAAGACGCGCTTTTACCCGAATGGCACTGAGCGGTCATACGGACCTTACTCCATGAGTAACCCGACATCTGTGCGGTTTACCGGGCGTCAAGTGCGGATGCGCGTTGAAGGTCAGCGTTTGTCTGATTGGCGTGTTGGCATTAATCGGCTTGAAGCTGTTGGCGGTGGCCGTCGATGACGCAGCAAAACCGTCCACCAGAGCCGCGAGATAAGGACTGGCAGACGTGGGGTCGGCGCATGATGTCGTACCTCTCGCAAACCCGTTCTGCGCTGGTTCAGCAGACTGGCGACGAAAGCGCTGCCGATGATGGCACGTTAATGTGGGACAGGGAAAACTTGTATCCGGTCGTGAGTAAAAATGGCGAGTGGGTTCAGGTTGTGTTAGAGGACGGCAATGCCAGCGGCTCAATTACAACTGACCAAACAGCTGTTGCGATAAACACAGCGTACGCTTTAACGTACACTTTATCATCATCTGATGGCATTACTAGCGGCACACCAGCCTCGCGCTTGGTATTCGAGGAAGCTGGCGAGTACATGATTAGCTTTTCGGCGCAGATTTCGTCCACATCCAGTTCAACTGTAAACTTCTGGTTTTGGCCTCGCGTCAACGGAGTTGACCTTGCTGGTTCAACTATGAAAAACGCTTTGCATCAAAATGGCGCAACTCTTGTGGTCAGCCGATCTGCAATACTTGACCTTTCCGCTGGAGATTACTTGGAGGCCATGTGGGCCGTTGACAACATTAACGGTTTTCTTGATGCGACTGCGGCAACGGCGTTTGCACCCGCAGCACCAGCGTCCACTATTGCAATAACGAGGTTGCACGGATGAGTGAAGAACTAGCGCGCTGCAAGCCTTGGATTGAGGCAGCTTTAAGCTACAGCGGTGGCACTCATAACTTTGAGGATGTGGTTGTCGGCTTGCAAAAGGGTACGATGCAGTTGTGGCCAACGCCAAAGGGGTGCATAGTAACTGAAATCGTGGTATATCCGCGAAAGAAAGTTTTAAACGTGTTCCTTGGCGGCGGTGAATTGGAGCAAATTTTGGATATGCACAACGATGTGATAGAGTGGGCAAAAGCGCAAGGATGCGCGGCCCTAACCATGACTGGTCGCTTTGGCTGGAAAAAACCATTGGCGAAGCATGGTTGGAAGCCACTGCACACGTCGTATGTTAAGGAGTTTGAATAATGTCAAAAGGTGGATCAACCTCTTCAACGGTTGCAGTCCCAGAGTACATTGAGGACGCGGCTCGGCGCAATCTGACCGAAGCTGATAAAATCAGAAGGTTGGGATTTATCCCTGAGTATGGCCCAACCGTTGCTGCGTTTACTCCTATGCAGGAAGCTGCGTTTCAAGGCACGGCACAAGCAGCTGGCGCTTTTGGCCTGCCCGGTGGCGGAATGTCAATGCAAGATATTTCTGGTGGTATGCCTGAGCCTACGACTTACGCAGGCGGTGTGCGTGGTTATTCCTCACTGCCAATCTATGAGCAAGCCCTTGAGGCTTTTGGTCAAGCTCGACCCGGACAAAAGAGATATGCAGAAAGTTTCTTTATTGACCCAGTTACAGGCCTTCCCGGCTCAAACATGCAAGCTCCAGTTGACTACACCGTAGCGTCCACTCCGGGTGACTTGGGTGGGATTGGCGCTGGAGGTGGTGTTGCTACTGGTGGTGGCGCTGGTGGTGATAGTGCGTATTTCCCAGAAACTATTACAGGTACGCCTACCGCGCCAACCGACGGAACTGTTTACACCTCAACTGATTATGCGGGTAGTGAAGCGCCGTACACAATAGTAACACCTACTGATGTAAGGCCGCCGGGGTATATTGATAATACGCCGTCAACTTTTACCGAGCAGCGCCAGTATTATGATTCAAGCCCAATGTTGCCGGGCGGCCCAGCCGTAATTCAATATGATGATGGCACGTCAATAGATCTTGGTTACGACCTTGGCCCCTCAGTAGCGGGCGGACGAGGGACAATTGTTCCAGCTCAACCTACATATACAGCCCAGCCAACTCAGGAGCAGCTTGATTACGCAAAAACTAGCCTAGACCCATTTGGCGGCGCTGGACCTGACGTTACCTCTGGCCCCATTGCTGGTTTAGTATCTGGCGGCGGCGCTGACGGAGTTGGTAACTTTGGCCAAGTGGGCGACTTCTTTGGCGACCTTCTTGGTGGCTTAAACGTAACGGGTCCACCAGTGGAGAATAAAGTTACCTCATATTCCCACTCAACGGACAATGACAAACCCGCTGGGCCGGGCGACTCTGGTTGGGAGCAAGATAGGTACTTGGAGGCTCTTCAGAGCGGCGGCACTGGTATCATATACAAGGATGACCGCCGTGAAGTTTATTTAGATGGGGTTTTAATCGGCAAGCCCAAGAGGGCTGAAACGGCAGAAAAGATGCTGCGCGAGGCGAAAGAGGAAAAAGCAGCGGCTTCCCAACCCTCCACGCTGTCTGCTGACACGTCTACTTCGGCGGGCATGGAAGTAAGAGCGCTGCCAAACGGTACTGAATATTTTGTTGACGCCGCAGGCAACTTCGCAGGTTTAAAATGATTATGACGCATAAGTTAAAAGCTCGAATAAAGAAAGGCGTGTAAGATGGCAGGACCAGCTCCAGCACCAACAATGGCAGCGCAGCCTACTGCACAGCCCAACGCAACATATCAGCCAGCACCAATGGCTCCACAGCCGGGTTTTAACGTAAACCAAGCCGCTGCTGGAGCGTTGCAGGGGGCAATCGGCGGTACGCAGCGCGCAATGCAGGCTCCACTTCAAGTCGGAGCGTACGCAAACCCGTACACTAGCGAGGTTATTGACCGCACTCAGCAAGACATTGAGCGTCAGCGTCAGATGGCGATGAACACGCTTGGCGCGCAGGCAACTGCGGCCAACGCATTCGGCGGGTCTCGCCAAGGTGTTGCTGAAGGTGTGATGGCTGGCGAATATGGCCGCATGGCAGGCGACATGGCAGCGCAGCAGCGTCAGCAAAACTACAGCCAAGCGTTGCAGGCTGCGATGGCAGATCGTCAGGCTCGCCTTGGCGCCGCGTCTCAAATGGGTCAACTCGGCCAGCAGGCATTTGGCACAAGCCAAGCAATTCAGCAGCAGCAAGCCCAGCAGGGTCTGTTGCAGCAAGGCATCCAGCAAGCGTTAATCGACGCGGCGAGACAGCAATACGCCGGCTACACTGGCGCGCCAGCTCAATCGATTCAAGCACCGCTTAGCGCGCTTGGCATTGCTCAGCAAGGTGGGGCAAACACTAAAACGGAAACTGAAAACCAAGGTTTGCTTGGGTATCTACAGTCCGCATTAGGTGTGGCCAGCTCCCTGAAAAAGTTTTAGAAGCTATGCCACAAGGTTTCATCCCACTATCAAAGCAAATGGACTTTCTCTGGAATGAAGTGCAGGGAAAGGAAAAGTCTGGCTTTGGCAAGTTCCTCCAAGCCGATGCGTCTTCGCCGGAAGACTACGCAACTTTGTGGGATAAATACTATGAGCGCTCTGGCGGCGCTGGCGACGAAAAGGCTCGCAACTACGCGAGCAGCGTTTACGCAGCAATGGCCGATGGCACATCCAACGAGGCTTTAATATCGCCAAACGCCAAGTTTGCTTATGGCTACCTCACGCAAAAGGGTCTCACTCCGCAGCAAGCAGCCGGCATCACTGGCCGCCTGATGGCTGAGAGCTATGAGGATATGAACCCAGACGCACGCAACACTCTTGCTGGCGGAAAAGGCACATACGGCATTGCGCAGTGGCGTGGTTCTCGCTTGCAGGATTTGGCCGACTTTACTGGCGCTGACATTGGCGACATAACATCACTGCCCGCGACTAAGCCCGGCGGCGGTTTACTTACAAGCAATCAAGGGGGTCAGACTATGCCCGATCGAAGCAAACTTCCATATATGATGGGCGGCGAGCAAACTTACAATGCACCCAACATGCGGCAACCAGCGCCACAGCAGGCTCAGCAGGGTGGGCTGCGCGGCCTTCTTTCAACAATTTCTGATAGGGCGATGGAGGTTAATCCCAACACGGGCATGACACGGCTGGAGCAGTTTGCTGTTGCACTTGATCCACTAATAAAAAGCGACCTCCGTGGTGGTGGTGCAATTGAAAAGCGCGGGCAGCAGAGGCTTGCGGCGAGCAACAAGAACAAAACCATTGAGATGTTGCGAGCCAGAGGTCGAGATGATCTGGCTGATATGCTTGCGCGCGGTATGATTTCTGGCACTGATGCGGCTAGTCAGTTGTTGGCCACTCCAAAGGAAAAAGGAAAAGTTGTTGACGCTTCAGTCTTGCGTCAAATGTTTCCGGGCGCGAAGATAGACGACGGACTATACAATCTAAAACCTGATGGCACTGCAAATAAAATTGGCGGCGGTGGAGTTAGCGTTCAAAATGTTATTGGCTCGGGCGAGAAAAAGTTTGAAGAAAAGTTTGCGGAGCTTGACGCAAGAGCATTGGCTGATGTTGCTAAGGTTGGCTCAACTGCCTCCAGAAGCCTTGCGCAAATTGGCCGTCTTGAGGCCTTACTAGGAAACATTGACAGCGGCATGGGCGCGAGTATTCAGCAATTCGCAGGTAATTTCGGCATCCAGACTGAGGGTCTTGATGACATACAAGCGGCGGCGGCACTTATAAACGCCCTTGTCCCAGCGCAGCGGCCTCCGGGGTCTGGCCCAATGTCCGACGCAGATTTAGAGTTGTTTAAGCAGTCTCTGCCCCGGTTAATTAACTCGCCGGGCGGCAACCAAATTATTATTAATACAATGCGCGGTCTTGCTGAGTATGATGCAGAGGGCGGCAGAATTGTGCAAATGCTTCGCAGCAAGAAAATTACGCAGTCGGAAGCATTTGAAATGCTAAATAACCGCGCAGACCCGTTTGCAGCTTTCAAAGCCCCAACTGGCGAAGGGTCATCGGCCCCAAGAGGCGCGCGCGAGAAGAGATGGAACCCGTCGCTAAACAACGGCGCTGGAGGCTTTGATAATGGTTGATGTGACGCTTCCCGACGGGACAATACTGCGGGACATACCCGACACCATGAGCGCGGCGGAGCAAGAGGCAGTGGTCCGTCAATACCTGATGGACAACCCCATTGAACCCGAAAAAGGCGCAATGCAGAGCGCGATTGATTGGGCTAAAGGTGGCCAGCGTGAGGAAAACATCCCGCTGGCTTTCCAAGCGAACTTGGGTTTGCCGGAAGATAAAGCCGCAAAGATGACTGCGCTACTTGCCACAACGGCCACTGATGAGCGGCTGAAGTCCGGCATTTCAGAAATCTTGCCGGGTTCAACCTTTGACAAAGATCAATATGGAAACTTGGTTGTCACAACGCCAATTTACAGAAATGGCGAAAGGACGGAGCAGGTAAATCGCTTTTATCCCAATCCATATGGGTTGGATATGACGGACTTGATGCAGGGCGCTGGCGTTGTAGCGTCTGCCACTGGCCTTGGTAAGGTTATGAAGATGGCTGGTCTGCCCATGTCTGGCTATCTTGGGGCAACAACACTTGGTGCGACTGAAGCTGGCCTAATTGAGGCTGCAAGCTCAAAGCTATCTGGCGCTGATTTTAAGTTTAGCGACGTTCCCTTGGGCGCACTTGGCGGCGCTGCTGGCTTAAAAGCTGGTCAAATTTTATCGCGGGTTGCGGATTTATTCAAGCGAACTCCTGAGTCGGTCATGCTGCCCAATGGCCAGCTGAGGCCAGAAATAAGGCAGCAAATGGAAGCCGCTGGGATTAATGCCGATCAAGCCACGGCTGAGATGGCTGCCGCAATGCAGCAGCAAGTTGCGCGCGGGGTTGATCCGACTGAAGCGGCCCGCTTGTCGGCGGCTGAGACGTTGCCTGTGCCTGTGCCTCTAACTAGGGGCGCAACCACTGGTTCGACTGGTCAGCAATTATTTGAAGATATGGCTCGCAAAGGCGCATATGGTCAAGTTGCAGAAGCAATGATGACTTCTGCGGAAAAGAGAACCCTTGAGGCACTTCAGCAAAACTTACCAGAAATTCAGCAGAAGATAGCTGGTCAGGGGCCATTGATTCAGCGCGGCACAGGTGGCGCAGCCGCACAGGAAGCATTGTCTGCGCAGAGGCAGGCCGCGCAGGCTGAGGCAAATAGATTATATGATGTTGCGCGAGCTACTGGTCCAGCCTCTATGGCTGAAGACACGGCTGGCGCACTTGCTGACACAATGAGAGCATCTATTCGAGACTTCACGCCAGCATCTCGCCCAGTCACTACAAGCATTATGGATGAGATTGATGACATTTTGGGGCAAGGTGGCGACATTAAAATGCTTTTCCAAAAGCGCCAGCAATTATCCAACGCAGGCGCGCAAGGAACGCCAGAGCAGGCGGCGGCGACAGCGGCAAGAAGGGCGCTGGATGATTCCTTAGCTGACCTAGTACAAAAGTCGCTCATTGAGGGTGATGATACAGCCATTGCGGCATGGTCTAACGCAATCAAAAACTACGCTGACTTTAAATCCACTTGGTCAAGCAAGGGCGGAATACTTAACGCGCTGACAGAAACCGTCACGCGCGATGGTGACTTAGTTCTAAAGCAACCTCCAGAGGCAGTAGCCAACTATATACTTGGCGCGTCAAATGCAAAATTACTCAAACCGGGAAATGTATCACGAGACCTTTTGAAGCTAAAAAAGTTTCTCCCTGCGGATGAATGGAACCAAATTCGGCAGGAGGCTTTTATCAACTTAACTGATAAATCTGTCGCATCACGCGCTGGTCAGGATATGTTTTCTGGCGTAAACTTTTTGAAATCATGGAAAGACATGACGACAAAAAACCCAGAGGCGATGAAGGCACTGTTTACAAAGGAAGAGCGTGACTTGATTGGGCAATTCGCCAGTGTGTCTGCAAGGGCCACTGGGGGTGCAGTTAATGCGTCAAACTCTGCCGCTGCCGCATCTGGCTTGATACAGCGGATTGCGGCGGCTTTGGGTTCAACAAACCTTGCGCAGTTCGCGTCAAGAGCTGTCGGCGGCAAAATGGTTCGTGAGGCTTACGGCGGCGCAAGGGCGGTGAGCGCCATGCGTGGTGGTGCTACCCCGCAGCCTAGCACGATTTCTCCCGGTGTTGGCGGGGCAGCCTCAACAAGCGAGCCGGTTCGAGACCCTGTGCGTGAGCAAATTGAGCGCACAACTGGCTTTCGCTTCGGCGCACTCTAATAAAGGACACGGCACATGGAACTTAAACCAAAATCACGCACCGAAATTGAGGCCATTGTTCAGGACGCAATCTCAAGTGCAGTGGACTTCATTGAGAGCGAGATCAGCGATGACCGGATCAAGGCTCAGCGCTACTACGACGGCGAGGTTGATCTTGGCTATGAGGATGGACGCAGCAAGGTTGTAGCCACAAAAGTACGGGATACTGTACGTTCCGTGAAGCCAAGCCTGATGCGCATATTCCTCAGCACAGCCAAACCAGTTGAATTTGTGCCGCGTGGCCCAGAGGACGTGGCGATGGCCGAGCAGGCCACTGAGTTTATGCACCACGAGTTTACCCGCTTAAACGGATACCGCGTCATTAATGACGCCTTCCAAGATGCGCTGGTCAAAAAGCAAGGCATTGTGAAGGCATACTGGATGACATATCCAGAGGCCGAGATTTTCACATTCACCGACCTATCCGACGATGAGTACACATATCTGGTGGACGATGACAACGTAACTGTGCTTGAGCATAGCGTTGAGATGGCAATCTCGATGGATCAGATGGGCATGGAGATTGAGCTGCCCGTGCATAGCGTAAAGCTAAGCCGCCAGAAAGAAATGGGCGAGCTGTGCATTGAGAGCGTCCCGCCGGAAGAGTTCTTCATCAACCGTGACGCACGCAGCTTTAACGATGCGTATATAGTTGCGCACCGCACAGACATGCGCGCTGGCGATTTGATCGCAATGGGCTACGATCCTGACGTTGTTCTCAAGCTAGATAGCTTGGAGAGCGGGTCAGAAATGACAGAGGCAGAGGTGTATGAGCGCCGTGGCTATGACATGGATACCTCTGACGATGATGAGCAAGACCCGACGATGCGCAACGTCACTGTGACGGAAGCGTATATGCGCATTGATGCTGACGGAACTGGCGTGCCAATTCTGCACAAGCTCACATGCGGTGGCACTGCCTATGAGTTGCTGGACGTTGAGCCATGCGATGAGTTGCCGTTTGCCAAGTTTGAAATCGACCCAGAGCCACACACCTTCTACGGCCGCTCACTGGCCGAAATCGTTATGGATGACCAAGACGCTGCCACATCTGTGCTGCGTTCAATCCTTGATAACGTGGCGATGACAAACAACCCTCGCCTTGGCATCGTTGAAGGCGCAGTTAATATTGACGACGTTCTAAACAACGAGATTGGCGCAATCGTGCGTATGCGCCAGCCCGGCTCAGTTCAAGAGTTGTCCGTTCCATTTACTGCCGGGCAGACACTTGGCGCGCTGACATACCTAGATGGCCTCGTAGAGAGCAAGACAGGCGTTTCCAGAGCCTCAATGGGCCTCGACCCAGATGCAATGCAGTCAACCACAAAGGCTGCTGTGCAGGCCACTGTGCAGGCCGCAGCGGGTCAGGTTGAAGTTATGGTGCGCAACCTTGCCGATGGTATGCGTGATCTATTTGGCATCATGCTGCGCTTGATGAGCAAGAATGTTGACGAAGAGCAAATGATGCGGATGAACGGCTCGTTTGTGCCTGTTGACCCGCGCGTTTGGGATCAGTCAATGGACGTGAGCATTAACGTGGGCCTCGGCACTGGCCGTGAGGAAGAGAAGGCGATGGCACTCAGCCAAGCCCTCCAGATGCAAACAATGGTTTACCAAACATACGGCCCGATGAATGGTTTGGTGAGCCTGACCAACATCCGCAACACGCTGGCAGATCAGCTGGCTGTTGCAGGCATACGCAATGCCGACCGCTACTTTGCACCAATCACGCCAGAGATTGAAATGCAGATGTTGCAGATGCAGCAACAGGCACAAGCCCAGCAGGGTCAGGCCGCCGATCCAAACGCTGCGTTCTTGCAGGCTGAGCAAATGAAGGCTCAGACAAAGGCGCAGACAGACATGGCTAAGTTGCAACTTGAAATGCAGAAGGCTGCCGCAAATGATGATCTCAAACGGGATCAGATGGCGCAGGACTTGCTGGTTGATGCCGCCAAAATCTATGGCGAATACGGCACAGCGGTTGACGTTGCCCGCGTTCAGGCTGAGCAGGATAAAATGCGCATGATTGGCGGCATGGCTCAGGGAGTGCCGCAGTAATGACAACAGAAATACGCATAGAGGCCGATGAGGCACGTCGCTTGAAAAGCGACACTGCATTTAAGCAGTTCATGCAGAGTGTGCGCGAAAATCAAATGCAGATTTTCGCGAGCAGTGGGGCGGCTGACGTAGCCGCCCGTGAGGAGGCGCACGCGATAATCCGTGCGCTTAACCAGATCGAAGTGAACCTTGACGCCGCGCTTGCGGCAGAGACACTTTTGGATCGCAAACAGAGGAAGTAGCACCGATGGAATCGACTACCCTAGAACAAGCCGCAGAAAGCCTGCTGGCAACCTCCGAGGAAGTATCCGCAGGAGGAGATAATCTTGACGCAGCCGTTGATGAAATTACTGAACCCGATGACGATCAGGTTGAGGAAGTTGAAGCCAGCGGTGAAGAGCAAGATGACGTTGAGGCATCCAGCGAAGATCAGGATGAGTATGATCTTGATGATGTCGAGGTTGACGACGAAGACCCTGTAGAGGCTACTGAAGACACCACTGTTTTCTCCGTCAAGGTTGACGGCAAGGAAGAACAGTGGACACTGGATCAGTTAAAGCAATCTGCTGCGGGACAAGCGGCAATTAATAAGCGGTTTCAAGAAGTTGCTGAGGCGCGTAAGCAAATTCAGCAACATGCAGCCGCATTGCAACAGCAGCAACAGCAAATCATGCAGCTGCACCAGCAAGCGCAAAACGGTGGACTGCAAGCTCCAACCCCGCCAACACGCGAGCTATTTGAAAGTGACCCAATCGGGTACATGGAAGAAAAGCTCAAGTATGACGAGGCTCACGCACAGTACGCCCAAAATATGCAGCAACTAAACCAAGTGCAGCAGCAACGGACGCAGGCTCAAGAACAGGCACGTCAAGCCTACCTTCAAGAGCAAGCCGAAATTCTGCAACGGCACATTCCTGAATTTGCCGACCCCGATAAGGGAGACAAGCTCAAGAATAGTTTAGTCCAAACTGGCGTTCAGTACGGCTTTACGGAGCAAGAAATGGCGGCAGTTACAGACTCACGTTATGTGCGGGCATTAAATGATGCGCGCAAGTATCGAGAGCTGGTTGCGAAGCGCAAGTCAGTACAGGCCAAAGGCGAGAAAGCCCGGCCAGTGGTGAAGGCTGGAGCGAAAAAGCGAAATGATGGCAACGCTGCAACTCGTAACAAAGCGAAAACTCGCTTGCAGAAAACTGGCTCAATCGACGACGCATTGAGCTTGATCTTAAATCAGTAAGTCTTTGAAAGGACACACTAATGGCACAGCCAGCAAACACATTCGACAGCTATGATTCTGTCGGCATCCGTGAAGACCTCAGCAATGTTATTCATAACATTTCACCAGAGGAAACTCCATTTTACAGCAAGTCTGCTAAAAAATCTGCCAAGAACACTTTGGTAGAGTGGCAGACAGATAGCCTTCGTGCTTCCGCTGCAAACGCTCACATTGAGGGTGACGCAACAGCAGGCGAAGCTCGCTCTGCAACAACACGTCTCGGCAACTACACACAAATCTTCAAAAACGCTGTTGTCGTTCCAGACACAGACGAAGGTTTGGACAAAGCTGGTCGTGCAAAAGAAGTTGCATACCAAACTTTGAAAATCGCCAAAGAGCAAAAATTGGACATCGAAAAAGCACTTTTCGACAACAATGCTCGCGTTGCTGGTAACTCCACCACAGCCCGTGAACTTGCTGGCGCTCCTGCATGGATCACCACCAACACCGACTTCGGTGCTAACGAAGGTGCTGACCCAACTGGCGACGGTACAGACGCTCGTACAGATGAGACCACAACTTTGATTGCGTTCTCGCAGGATCGTTTCGACGGCGTTATGCAGTCCATCTGGGAAGAAGGCGGCAAGCCAGACACAGTTTACTTGTCTGCTTTCCAAATGAACAAAGCTCTGGGCTTCACAGGTAACAACAACCAGCGTTCAGCAGTACAAGCTGGCGATGAGCGTGTTATCAAATCAATGGCAATTTACGTCACCCCATGGGGTACGGTAAGCTGGATGCCATCCCGGGAGAACCGTTCCCGTGACATTTTCATCATGCAAGATGATCTGTGGGAAATCGCATCCCTGCGCGGCACGAAGAACGTAGCTTTGGCAAAAACTGGCGACAACACTACTCGCCAAGTTGTGACAGAGCTTACACTTTGCGCCAAAAATGAAGCCGGTAACGGCGGCATCTTCGACAACACAACTTCTTAATTGTGTAAATTGGGGGCGGCCTGTGTCGCCCCCTTTCACCATCTGGAGGCTTAAATGAAAAAAGTTATTGTGAATGCGCTGAAAATGAAGTGCAGCAAAGGCCGGATCGAGAAGGGCGAAACAGTCATTCTCTCCGACGAAGAAATTGAGAAAATCACCAAAATTCGCCCAGCCATCTTAACTGTGCTGGAAGACGTAAAGCCAGTGGCCGCTGCGCCAGCTAAACCCGCAAAAACCAATGGCGCAAAGGTTGCCAAAAAGCCAACGAAAAGGTCGATCAATGTTAAAAGCAAATCACTCAACTAAGGTCTCTGAAAAGTTTACCGTTGACGATGATAAGATCATTATCAAGAAAACCTTTGACGCATCCCACATGCTCAAGGACGCGGCGCAAGCGCGTGAGGTAACGCAAAACAGCTTTGGCTCGGACTACAAGCATGTGGGCAACGTAGACATGGGTTTGCTGTCCATATGGCTTAAAGAGGCGGGCGTATCATGGACTGATACACAAGCGGTCAAAGATGTGATAAAACGTAAGTTAATGAGCAACGAATTTAGCGCCCTTCGGGTCTGGGAAGGCAGTTACTAATATGGAAATGGACGCGATCTTGAATATACTATTCGGAGTTGTCATCGCTGGCATTGGCTGGTGGTTAAAGACGCAACGCGAGGAGCTGGATCGCCTTCGTATTCTGCTTAATCGAACCCGCGAAGAAATGGCTAAAGAATACGTCACAAAGTCTGACAGCTCTGAGGTTCTTTCTCAAATTATGAATAAGTTTGATCGGCTTGAAGAAAAAATTGACCGACTAATGGAGCGGTAAGATGATTGAGGTTCTCGCTCTCGCAAGTGCGGTTAGCACTATCGCAGGCGGGATCAGCTCCGCCGTTCAGGCCGGCAAGGACGTTGGCTCTGTGCTGCCGCAGTTTGGCAAGCTGGCCAAGCTTGAGGCTGACATTCACCTCGCGGAGCAAGGCCGACACAAAGGCCCGCTGGGCAGGCTTACCTCTACTGAGGAGGAAGGCTTCGCAATTGCCAATGCCAAGATAAAACATAAGGAAGCTATGGATACCCTTCGCAGCCATTGCCAGCTATACGGTCCACCGGGTATGTGGGAGACGGTGCAACGTGAGATGGGCGCAGCCAGAGCGCGGCAGAAACGTGCGCTTGAGGAGCAAGCCGCTAAACGTGACCGCATCTTTTACTTCATTACGATTGCGGTCGCCTGCATAGTTTTTGCCGTGGGCAGCGGCGGCTTGTTTTGGGTTGCAGCGTTGCTTGCGGATGAGGTCAGATAATGTGGGTGCTTCTTTGGTTTCAGCTTTCTGCAAGCGTCATTCACTTCGAGGTTGGCCAGTATAGCTCTGAAAAAGATTGCACGGATGAGCTGCGCAGGGCGTCTGTTCTGGTGACGAAAAACAATGAGTATCTGCAATGCTTAAAAATTACGAAAGGTAAATAGAATGGCACACACGATACTTGATGACTGGAAAGTTCTGCCGCGTTTGATGATGCTGGCGGTTACTGTGCTGACCTATCAGGCGGTGCATTGGTTTATGGGGCTAGATGATCCCAGCGTTGCTCAGTCAGGGCTTGTCAGCGTCTGTATGGGCGCTCTCACAGGCTGCTTTGGCATCTGGATGGGTAAGGAGTCCAAAACGAGCGTAACCAACACTGGTTCAAGCTCAAAAGTAGAGTATGAGGTGGGGCAATGAGCTTTCTCAGCGACCTGATAGCGCCAGCCACAGAGTTGGCAGGAAAATTCATCCAAGACAAAGATCAGGCCGCACGGCTCGCGCATGAGTTAAGCACGATGGCCGACAAGCACGCCCAAGAAGCCATGCTTGCGCAGATCGAGGTCAACAAGGCTGAAGCGGCCAGTGGCTCAGTATTTAAGGGCGGCTGGCGTCCTTTTATCGGATGGGTTTGCGGCGCTGCTTTTGCATACCACTTTGTCCTCCAGCCATTCATCGTCTTCGGCGTTACCGTTGCTGGCGTCGAGATACCGGAGCTGCCTACATTTGACATGGGCAGCTTGATGACCGTTATGATGGGAATGCTCGGCTTGGGCGGTCTCCGCAGCTACGAAAAGAAACAGGGGCTAACGAAGTAATGGAAAACATCAAACTACCTCTGGCCCTTGTGGCAGCTATGGCCGTGCAGTTAGCGGCGGGTGTCTGGTGGGTAAGCCAGCAGGCTGCAACTATTGCCAGCCTAGAAGAGACTGTCGGTCAAATAGGCTCTCGCATGGCCATTGAGGACAATATTAACCTCAAGCGTGACGTGCAGGACAATGCTATGGAGCTTCAATATGCTTTCGATGAGATTGACGACCTCTGGGATGAGCTGGGGTCTATGACAATGGCCATTGGCGAGATCAACAAAATCAAGCAAAGGGTTGCTCTTATCGAGAACGATTTGAAATATATTAACCGTGACCACAACGGCATCATGGATATGAAAGGCGGAATGAAGTAATGTTCCTCGCGGCCCTCCTGATATGCTCAACATTGGAGGCGCAATCCTGTGTGGTCGTCGCAAATACGAACAATATATGGTACAACGAGGCTAAGTGTCAGGCAGACGCGATGAACTTGGCGCTTGAACTGGTTGACAAGGGTTTTGCTGTAAGGCCGTATTGCTTCAAAGTTGGAGAAAACACATGAGTAGAGCTACACCAGCGAAGGGCAAAGCCCGAGTTAAAGTTACATCAAGCGGGCGTAAAGTCAGCTACGGGCAGGCGGGCAAGGCGAAAGATGGCGGGCCACGGGTCAAGCCCGGCACATCCAAGGGCGATGCGTATTGCGCACGTTCTGCCGCGCAGAAGAAAAAGTTTCCCAAGGCTGCGGCTGATCCAAACAGCCCGCTAAATCTTTCACGCAAGCGCTGGAAATGCTCCGGCACTAAATCGAAGAGGACTTAATGAAATGGGACTGTATTCAAACATCGCAAAAAAGCGTGCGCGCATTAAAGCCGGAAGCGGAGAGAAAATGCGCAAGCCCGGCACTAAAGGAGCGCCAACGGCCAGTGCATTTAAAGCGGCTGCCAAGACAGCAAAGAAAAAGGCTAAAAAATGAGCAAGGCAATGGCAACGCTCCAAGCTAAAATCGGCGCAACAGCCGATGGCGAGTTTGGCCCAAATACAGCGCGAGCAATCGCAAAGCACTTCAACCTATCCCCGGCGCGTGGCGCTCACTTGATGGGGCAGGCATCGCATGAGAGTGGTGGCTTCAAGCGCACCCGTGAAAGCCTGTATTACAGCACGCCAGAGCGCATCCAAGCTGTCTGGCCTTCGCGCTTCCCAACTGTTGCCGATGCAGAGCCGTATGCCAAAAACCCAACCGGGCTTGCTGGCAAGGTTTACGCTGGCCGCATGGGCAATGAGAATGAAGCGCAGGCCAGCCTGTACATTGGTCGGGGATTTCTTCAGTTGACCGGGCGGAATAATTATCGGGCGTTTGCGTCCGACATGGGCGTGCCAAAGGTTATGACAGACCCAGACTTGGTGGCTAACGAATATGCCTTCGAGACTGCGCTGTGGTTCTTCAATAAGAATGGATTGTTTGCCATTGCCGACGAGGGTGTGACGGACGACGCTATCAAGCGCATAACCAAGCGCGTGAACGGCGGCTATCATGGCTTGGATGATCGAAGCAACCAGAGCAAGAAAATCCACACTTGGCTCATGGCTTAGTCTAGCCAAGTTAGCTAAGTGGCCAAGCAAGATCAAAAAGCCAGCGCGGCGGTAGGTAGGGCCGGAGAGCATTTAGCTCTCGCCTACTTATCGCTTGCTGGATACATCTGCACGCTCTGCCAGATCAAAGATCACGATGCGTATATACAGACGGATACACAGACGTTGACCTTGCAAGTGAAGACCGCCAGCAAGACGCATAAGACTAGCAATAGATACGCATTCCACACGCCGAAAAAGAATGTCGATGTTTCAGACGTGTTTGCGTTTGTGGCAATTGAATTAGGCGCTGTGATTTTCCGCCGGGGTGATGAGCTGACCTCCGTTACGACATACATTTCGCCAGAGGAATTTATGGATGAAAAGCAGTCGATGCAAAAAACATTCGACAGCTTCAAATAACCGCTTGTGACCGAGTGCGGCTTTGATTACAAAGTTCGAGTGGGTGGCTATCATCGCAAGATAAAATCGACTTACCACGGGAATGGTGGTTGTTTAGCCTAGTGTGACGTTGCTACCAAATGTGCCAGCATTCACTTCAACGGCCACCCACACGACTTCAAAATATAATGCCCACCGCCGCCATGAGGCCAGCGCCGCATATGAAGCCAATGGCGCATCCAAGTGCGCCTGCAATGTGCAATTTGCGCTCCAGCTCTTCGTCAGTCATCTAAACTCTCCACCATTTGTATTCTCTCGCCAATCCAGCGCATAACCGGAACAGCCATTGAGTTGCCCATCGCTTTGTATCGAGGGCCATCTGGGCAGTCCTCTGCTGGCTTATTGCGCCACGGTATCTGCGTGAAGTTGTCAGGGAAGCCTTGCAGTCGTTCACATTCTGTTGGGGTTAGGCGACGGACTTGTGGCGTTAACAGCGGCGGATGTTGCCCGCTTGCTAAAGTAAAAACAGGGTCGCCCGGCTTTGGGTTTGAACCATTTGTAGGGCTTGTTATATTCGTCGTGTCGTATGCCACCGCATGTTGGCTGCCTACGTCAAGAGTGTACATTGGCCCGTCAGTTGTTATCCCCAATCCATTTTGCGATGCACCTCTAGTGGCGTTCTGTATCGCCACCGCAGGCGTCTTGCTTTTATCCAGCGTTGGCGTGACTTCAGTTGACACGCTGTCGCCTTGGTTGGCGCTGTTTTGCGCGCCAAAGGCTATTGGCAATGTTTTTGTTGTCGGATCGTATGCGCTGCCAGTGCGTGTGGTCAGACATTGGGCCACAATAGTCTCACTGCCTCCACCTAAGTCGCCACCCGCGGCCCTAACTGTTCCAACGCCTTCGTGATATCCCCCAAAGCTGCTTGATGTGTACCCCGTAGCCACAATAGCTTCCGCCTCTACTCGCTGGTTTCCTGTGCGACTGAATGGAGCGCCTTGTGTAACTGTGGGGGCAGCTTTTTGCCCCGCTTCTCGGCTCGGCGCAGGATGCCCTGACAGGCTTTCGCGCTCAAATAGAACCGCTGCGGCACGTCGCCAGTCTCCAAGGTATCCGACAACAAACACACGGCGGCGTCGCTGGGCCACTCCGAAGTATTGAGCGTCAAGCACTCTGTAGGCGAACCCATACCCGAGCTGGCCCAGCGCCCCGAGGAAGGTTCCAAAATCCCGTCCTCGTTGGCTAGACAAGACGCCGGGGACGTTCTCCCAAACCAGCCACTTGGGCTGATATTGTGCAGCAATGGCAAGATAGGTGAGCATGAGATTTCCCCTTGGGTCATCAAGTCCCTTGCGAAGTCCTGCGACTGAAAAACTTTGGCAGGGGGTTCCTCCGACCAAAAGGTCAATTGATCTGTCAATGGGCCACTCCTTAAATTGTGTCATGTCGCCAAGGTTAGGGACATCTGGGTAATGATGCGCCAGCACGGCGCTTGGGAACTTTTCTATCTCGCTGAACCACTGCGGCTCCCAGCCAAGTGGATGCCACGCGGCGGTGGCGGCTTCAACGCCAGAGCAAACTGAGCCGTATTTCATGTGTCACCCTCATCAAAGCAGTTATTCAACGGCTGAATGGGTTGCTTACTAAACACCCATCGCCACTGCCGCTTGGTGTAACCCGGAACTTCCACGAAATCACGCACACGATAAACCTTGTTCGCTTGCCACATTTTCTTGAGATAGCTTGACGTGCGAGGAATGCTGTCACCCAGCAGCTCAGCCGCCTCTGCTGCCGTCACGCGCTGGTCATACGGGATCAAAGAAAACAGGCGATTGCCTTGGTCAATGCTGTGCTGTCTGCTGGCATCGGCTGCACGCTGCATAGATGGGGCCACAGTTGTCGGCCTGCGCGGTCCAGATGGTAGAGCTTCACGTTTGCGCTGGCGATACATGAGCGTTTCAAACTCCCACAGGCAATGGCCGTATGTGATCTCAAAGCGCTCATGCTTATTAGTAACGCCCTCCAGCTTGGCCCTCAATCGCTCTGCTGCGTCTTTTTCATATCGCGCTTTAGCAGATCGAGAAGCGCTTGCTGCTCTTCCAGCCGCTGCTTTAAGTTTGGCCTCATCGCCGTCTTCTGCTCCGTCAGCATTATGCTGTTGTTGCGCTCCAGCCTTTTTATAATAATCTGAGTTTGGTCCGTACTCACGTTTTTTCCTTTCAAGTTTTATGTTCGCAGCCGAGCATATGCGGGCTATTGTTGACGGTGATACGCGCAGCAATTCTGCGGTTTCGATTTGTGACATGCCCTGTTGAGCGCAGTCAAGAACGTGGCGGGTGAGCGCATCTGGATCGTATTTCATTCGTCTTCCTCGCAAAATAAGCCACAGTCGGGCATAGTTTTCAGTGGGCGACCCTTCGCCTTGGGGTCAAGTTCATCAAGAAAGATGCGCTCATTCTTTACGCGCACAAGCCTTGCTCCAAGCCTGCGTGATTGCTCTGCACGCTGGTCAAAGACTTCTGGAAATTCGCGGCGTACCAAATTCCAATATGTCGGGCTGGTCGCCTTTACACAGCCAATGCAGTTAGCGTTTGGAAACCCGCGCCCGTAAATCTCAGGCAACTTTATGCCAGCGGCACGGATCATGTCGGCGCAATCATTCTTTGTCATGTTGGCGTCGATCAGAATCGGCAATACATTATCCCGCTCAGTCATAACAAACCTTTCGTGCCTGTTGCGCTCATCAACGGTAAAGCCAAGAACATGCCAATCAACTGGATGGCTTTCCTCCCACTCTTGGCGAGCGCGTTTTTTAAGCTCAACCGTACATGGTGCGCCGTGTGGGAAAGCCATGCCCTTGCGGCGGTCAAATACGTCAACCACAGATGCCAATGGATATTTTGAATTGACTGCGTATTGAATATCAATGCCAACCCATTTGGCCACATCTTCAGCAAAACGCTTGTTATCGTGATGCTCCTCAATGACAGGATTGTTGACAGCGTACACATTGTCAGCGCCATACTTGTCAACGGTTAGCTTGAGTGCCGCCGCACTGGCCGCACCGCAAGAAAACCAGACTGCAATTTTCATTCGTCTTCCTCCAAGGGGTCTATCTGGCCTATGCCACCACAGTTGTCGCAATCTTCCATGACGGACTCAAAGTCGCCATGCCAAGTTGAGCTTTGGCGAACCCAAACATCGCGCTCAACCTCGCCCTCGCCATCGCATTCAGGGCATTTGATTATATTAGTCATAGCATTGCGCTCCTGATGAACAATGGCACTGCAAACAGAGCCAAGAGGAATGTGATTTCGGCGGCGATTTCTAGCTTATGTTTCATTGCTGGTTCTCCCGGTTTGGGTGGGGAGCCGAAGCTCCCCGGTTGTGTTAAATGTAAAATTTGCCTGCGCCGCCACCAATGTCTGAGAACCGTCTATCAGCGCGCAAAACTTTTTTCCCACCGCGCGGGCCGATAACAACAGACAAGGTGGTGGCGTATAACGTGCCTTCCCCGAAGCAGCAGAAGCTGGCGTATGAGCCATGATCGGATACATCAATGCGTAAGTCATACTCTGGAGCATCTCCTTCGATTGAACTCTGCGTGTTTTTCTTCATTGCAGACATCAAGCGAAGTGCTGCTCGCTTTTGAGACATGTTGAGTTTTGATGCGTCGATTTTTTCGATTGCTGTTGCGATTGTCATATCCGTGCTCCTTTGTTTATACAATCACTTTAATCCGCAAATCATCCTATGTAAATACTAAAGATGCACTTGCATAAACTTTTTTTAGGATGTAACGTCCTATCAAATTAACCTTGGAGGGTGACATGAAGAAAGAAAGTCGAGTGGTCTTAACTGAAGCCCAGCATGAGGCGCTGACGTTAGCCGCCGAGCGTGCTGGCATGGCGCTGGCCACGTTTATTCGGTCGGCGGCTATTAACGCTGCGGCCAACGTAGGGATTTACGCCGAACAGCCGCGAGCTGACTGATGGTCAACGGGCGCAATAAGGGCGCATCATTTGAGCGGGAGGTTGCCAACATGCTGCGCGATGAGCTGGGCATAGGCTTCAAGCGCGACCTTGAGCAATACCGGGCAGGCGCTCATGCTGACCTGATCCCAGACGATCCGGCATTCCCGTTTACTTTGGAGCTAAAACGCTACAAGGACGGCCCAATCGGCGGTGCGCCTGCATGGTGGGAGCAAGTTAAAACCGCCGCCGAGCGTGAGCAAAAGATGCCGTGCCTGATTTACAAATACGACCGTAAGCCAATGCGATGCGTGATCCCGCTGGCTGCGCTAACCGATTGTGATCACGATTACACAGTAGAGGTCGATTTTGAGACCTTCTGCTATATTGCTAGGGAGGCAATGCAATGACTAGGCCGACCTATGAAAGCTCAGGCGACCGCAGCGCCGAGACTGTTGCTGTTAAAAAGTTTATTGACAGCTTCGGCGGTGAAGTTGATTTCATTAAGCTGCCCATGCAATACAAAATGGACTTTGCCCTCACACGCAATGGCGTCATCACGGCATTGGTTGAGGTTAAATGCCGTAGGAATAACAAGCACGCATATCCAACTTACATGATTTCCATGTCAAAACTGGTGGCCGCCGCTGGGTATCGCAACATCGGTATCAATTGCATTTTACTGGTGCAGTGGGCTGATAGCATGGGCTGGGTGCAGATGAGCAATGAGGAGTGGAGCGTTAGAGTAGGCGGCAGAAAAGATCGCAACGACTGGCAAGACATTGAGCCAGTTACTCACATCCCAATCAGCGAGTTTAAAGACGTAATTAAAGTGGAGGATACAAAATGATGATCCCAGCCGACAGACTAACCAACACGGAATACCATGCCAAAAAGGATCACATATCGTCATCTGACGTTAAGATGGTCCACAGCAAATCGCTGGCACATTGGAAGGCGAAGACATACAGCCCAAGCCCAGTGTTTGATATGGGAACCGCCGTACACGCAATGGTGCTAGAGGATGGCAAGGGTATCATCCGTGGGCCAGAAACCCGCCGGGGTAAGGCTTGGACGGAAGCACATGAAGAAGCACAGGCAAACGATCAGACCTTGCTGACCACCGCCGACTATGACCTTGCGCGGAATATTGCCGATAGCGTACTGTTTCATCCAGCGGGTCAACGCATGGCTGGCCCGACAACGGTCAACGAGGCCAGCTTTTTTGCCACTGACCCTGAGACTGGGCTGAAAATCAAGTGCCGCCCAGATAGCTATTGGGATGCCAAAGGTGTCCTATACGATCTCAAGACGTGTCAGGATGCTTCACCTAGAGGCGTGGCGAAGGACATGATTTCGTACAACTACGCGATACAGCAAGCCTTTTACATGCACTGCATTGAGCAGGCTGGATATGAGGCGTCACAATTTGTATTTGTTCACGTCGAGAAGTCTGGAGCGTTTGCAGTCTCGACAAATATAATACATGAGGAATATCTTGACTGGGCCAAGGGCGAAATGCACATGACCCTGCGCAAGATTGCTAAAGCCAACGAGGCCCAGAGGTGGGACACTGGTTGGTCAGATCAAACTAATGTGATTGATCTGCCACGATGGCTGCGCTTAGATGCAGTCGAACTTTAATAGCTTGGAGAAAAACAGATGGCTAAAACAGACTTTAAACCCGTAATGATCCGCAATGTGGAATTTAAATATCCACGGCTCAACGCCTGTTACCGTTACAATACTTCGGAAAAGAAGAGCGAAGAGTGCGCGCCAACAGCGTCAAACGCGGCTTACTCTATCGCTTGGGAGATGTCAGCTGATGACGCTAAAACGCTGCACGCCGATCTGAAGGCACATTATGAGACGTGCCAGACAAAAGCGCCATTCGGTAAGATTTTCGGCATGAAGAAACTTGACAGCGGCAACTATGAGTTCCGCGCCAAGCGCAACGGCACGAATAGCCAAGGCCAGCAGAACGAAAAGCCTCGCGTCATTGATGGCATGAAGCAGCCGTTGGCCGACACAGCTTTCTGGGGTGGCTCAAAGGGCAGCATCAAGGTGACAGCGTATCCCGTGACTGATCCAGACGGCAACGGTGGCATATCGCTGCTGATCGACACCGTGCAGGTCACTCACGCAGTCTACGGCGGCGGCGGCCTCGATGACTTTGACGAAGTGCCGACAACAATGGCTGGCGGTGTTGACGCATCGCTAGATGACTTTGGCCCAGCCGCCGCACCAGCTCAGTCACCAGCGCAGGACATGGCCGACGCGCTTGACGGGGACGAAATTCCCTTTTGAGCATAAGAAAACCCCCGGCAGTTGGGACGCTGCCGGGGGTTAAAGTGAAAGCGAACCCACGATTGGATGGAGAAAGGTCCGAACATGCACAGACTAACAAAGACAAGCGACGTTGGCAAGAAAGAGCTGCTACTTGCAGCCGGTGCGCGCGACACTCGCATTAATCAAACCGGGTCAGAGTACGACGGCATCACAATCGGCAAAATAGCTAAGCTCGTCAGCGAGCCACAGGCGACCGAAAAGGCCGACGCATTATTTTTCATTCCGTCAACTTACCGCGAACACGATGGCAGAAGCCACGCGACACAGCGCGAGCATGGAGAGTATTGGATGCTGGCCGTTGATGTTGACGAGGGCGACCCATCGCTCACTGAGGTCAAGTCAGCCGTTGAGCGAGTCACAGGCAACGCATCCTCACTGATCTATTCGTCATCCGGGGCAACAGAAGACAATCGCAAGTGGCGTGCGCTTATCCCGCTGTCAGAGCCGATCAGCGGTGAGGACTACGTTGACGCCCAGCTGGCACTGTTTGACCTTATGCAGCAGGAAGGCATCACTTGTGATGCAGCCCTCTCACGCACTGGTCAGCCGATCTATCTGCCAAATGTGCCGCCAGCTCGACGTGATAACTTCGGACAGCCAGAGTTTTATCACGGGCTGCGCAATCGAGGTGAGGGTCTGCTTATCCCAACCGAGAGCAAAATCTGGGCAAACCTTGAGTTTCGCCGCAAGAATGAAGCCATCGCAGCAGAACGCGCCGCCGCCGAGCGTCAAGTTCGTGCGCAAAATCGTGCGCAACAGAGAAAAGATTTCGATGACGTTGATCCAGTTGCCGAGTTCAACCGTAATAATACAATAGCCGACATGATGCTGCGCCACGGCTACGAGAAACTTGGCCGATCAGACAGCTACCGCTCCCCAATGCAAACGTCTGGCTCACACGCCACTAAAGATTTTGGCACGCATTGGGTCAGCCTGTCAGGCTCAGACCGGGCGGCTGGCATTGGCCAGACCAGCGCAGAGTTTTGCTGGGGCGATGCCTTCGATCTTTACTGTTACTTTGAACATGACAACGACATGCGAGCCGCCGTGCGAACTTACGCCGCCGAGCTGCGGCCCAGTAAGTTTGATGAGGTCAACCAACAGTTACCTGAGCCAGATGACGGGCTGGATGACTTTGACACTATACCCGACCCCGAGATTGAGCCTGAGAGCCAACCTGAGCCTGTACAGAGGCTTGAATGGCCGACTCCGGTCGGAACTATCGACGAGGCAAGTTTACCTCGCAGGCGGTGGATTTACGGGCATCACCACATTCGCGGCTTCGTCAGCGTCACGGCGTCAGCTGGTGGCATCGGCAAAACCTCGCTCACAATGGTTGAAGCGCTGGCTGTGGTCACTGGTCGGCCACTGCTGGGCGAGAAGGTGCATGAGCCAACAAATGTTTGGATCGTCAACCTAGAAGATGACATGGCCGAAATGCAAATCAGGCTGGCCGCCGCCATGAAGCAACATAACGTCACGCACCCGGAGATAGCTGGCAAACTATTCATGGATGCGGAAGACACAATTGGCATCACGCTGGCTGCGGAAACCAGAGACGGCATCGAGACCAATGACGCCTTCCTGAGCCACATGCGAGACAAGATAAAAGCCAACGACATCGGCCTTGTGATAATTGATCCATTCATCTCAACGCACGAAGTCAACGAGAACTCGAATATGAGTGTGCAGAAGGTGGTCGCAATGCTGCGCCAGCTGGCCAGAGAGGCTGGCTGTGCCGTGCATGTGGTTCACCATGTGCGCAAAGGCAACGGAGAGGATGCCGATATTGACAGCGTGCGCGGCGCAGGCTCACTGATTGGGGCGTGTAGAGCAGCTAGAATAATCAACAAAGTTAAGTTTGAGGACGCCGTGGCGCTCGGTGTGCCAGAGGCCAGCGCGACAGGTGTGTTCCGGGTAGATGACGGGAAGGCCAATCTCAGCGCACCTCTGCCAGCTGACAAGGCAATCTACCGGCGCATGGTCAGCACAAAGCTCGACAACGGAGACTCGTGCGGCGTGGCCGTTGAGTTCAAGCTGCCCGATCAGTGGGCGGGCATGACGACCCGTGTGGTCAACAACATGCTCGATCTGATCGACAAAGGCCCAGAGGACGGCGAGAAGTATTCTATCAGGCCGCAGGACAAGCAGCGCTGGGTTGGCTCGGTCATCACAGGTTACAGGTTCTCAGACCTAGACCACACAAAGACAGCAGGGCAGGCAAAGGCAATCCTGCGCCAGTGGAATGACGAAGGTCTGCTGGAGGAAATTGTCTATCACAGCCCAAGCCAGCGCAGGGAGCGCAAGGGCGTCGTATCGACGGGCAGAGTTGGGGAGGTAAACTGATGAGACGTGAGTGGACGGGCGATTACAGCGATTGCTTTTACAGATACAATGACGGCGAAGAAGAGCAGAACGCGATGGAGTTCGCCGACTTTGCCAACGCTAACCCGCATGTGAGTTTCTACTGGCCAAATCACGAGGTCGCGCCGTGGCACTTGCAATGTATAATCGAGATCAAGGGCGAGATCACAGAGCTGAACTTCTGGCCACACAAGTCAAAGGGCCAGTTTAAGTATGAGAAAGCCATTGAGCCGCTAAGCAAGTTTATTGATGAGTTTAACAGCAGGCTGCAACCAAACGACGAGGATGATTTCGATGTTATCGAGTAGTGCGTCAGTGGAAAATTTCAGTGACGCATGTGTGACGCGCAGTGACGCATTGCTGAAATCAGGTCAATTTGTGGGTGATTCGGAAATCGAGCAAACCCCTTATTTATATAGTGCGTCAGTGGATTTGCTGAATTTTCCTACGGAAAATTTACCTCCAGTGACGCACTTTGTCAAGGCGCAGGTCTTAAAAAGAGTTCGCAAAAGCGAACACTCTCTTTTTTTGAGACGACCAGCAGCTCCACTGTCCCGCCTTCCTTCGCTGGCGCGAAGTCGGGCCAGAGGCGCAGCTTTGCGTCCTAACTCCTGCTGGCAGGGTTATCATGGCTTACGGGAGCTGGTCCACAATGGTTAAAAAAGCAAAAGCCAAGTCGGATAAGGCTAAAGCGGCGATGGCCAATCGTGGCACGTTTGAGAGCAAGCATACAAACTATGGCAAGCCGATCCACTACAAGGTAGCAGCAGCGGTCGAGCCGTTTAGCTTTGCGTCAGCGGCGGCGGCTAAGGTGTGGGGAGATACGCTGGTTGATTGCGTGCCGCCAGCATATGCGCTGCGTTACCGTGAGCTGAGAGGTAATCTGGAGGCCGCAATGGTCGCAGAAGATTACACGCTGTGTGTCGAGCTGGCCACAAGCCTGATTAAAGCGCTCAAGATGATGAACGTGAAGGCGAGACAGGATGGACATGAGCCGCCGAAGGTTGACGGGCATATAGCCGAGTTTAAGGGGAAGACATACTGCTTCCTCGCCAGCGGCGATCTAGCAGCTGTCAGGCGCAAGTATCCAACGTGGGCCGTGTATCATATCAGCGAAGTCTGCGCCGTCATGAGCGTGCGCACAGATGAGATGATGGCAGCTGTGACGAAAGAGTTTGCCGGGGCGAAGGTTGTAGAAGTCCGGGTGTTTGATGATGAAATTAACTTTGAACCAACAGGAGAGTGAGATGACGAAGAATGTACGCACGACGGTGCTGGAGGAAGCCATCGGGCTGATTAACGGGCCAAGACAAGCTCACTATGGGACGCCGCAGGAGAACTTCGGTGCAACGTCGCATATGTGGTCAGCATATCTGGGCATCAAGGTGTCGCCCGGCGACGTGTGCAGGCTCATGTGCTTGCTCAAGCTGGCTAGGCTGCGCAATGGGCCGCATCACGATAGCAGCTGCGACGGCGCTGCATACTTGGCGCTCGGCTGTGAGCTGGATGAGGGTATGCTTGACGTGCCGACAGAGCAGCCTTAACGTAAGCAGCAGGCAGCGCATCCTCCCGCGCTGTCCAACTTGCCCTCGACGGTTTTTGCATCCAGTTTGTCCGTCGGGGGCATTTTTGTATCTGGGGTAAACGTATGACGTACAGAATTAGACTGAGCCTTGACGTGGCCTGCGAGGATGATGACGCAGCGGAGGCAGAGCTGACATGGCTGGCGGAATACGTTGAAGAGCGGCTCAATCATGGAGCAGACATGCAGCGCGTTGTGCAAGCAATGGTCGAGGCTCTCGTTGAGCTTGGGGAAGATGCAGGGCTGATGGCTGGGGTAAATGATACCATACACTGAGCGAGGCTGTGCGTGAGCGTGCTGAAGCTCTCTGCAACACTGGTTGGCATCGACGCGCTGGGTGCGCTCGCTTAATTGAACGCTTGTTCAATTACAAGCCCTCAATACTACATGTTGTGTTTGATGGTGCTGGCGCAGTTAACAATAACGCCGAAACAAGCTAAGTCACTGTAAACATTGATGGCATGATTTTACATATGATGGATTATGGCATTTTTCTGTTAAACGACACCCCAAATAGCCCCCCCGGTCAGCGTTTCGACGGGGGAGTGTGTGTGTAGTTTTCCGCACGCACGCTCGCAAAAAAATGTTGACCACCTATTCCAAAACAATTAACTGTTAAACGACACCAGATGGAGGATATGTCAAATGTGCAGTAATTGTGATCGAGATGATGTCATGTCGCGTGGGTTGTGTTCGGCCTGTTATATGCGTGCGCGCCGCATACAGCAGAAAGGTGGCTTAGAGTTTCGCCGCCCGCGTGGTGAGAATGAGGCTCTAGCGCTGGCTAATAAGCGGCTCTGGCTGCATAGGTTTACGAGCAAGATCGTTGCGGCGGGCGACGGCTGCCACGAGTGGACGGGCGGCAAGACGAAGGGTGGCTACGGTATGTTTAACGCTATGGACCGCTCGATCTTGGCGCACCGCATGGTTTACCGCCTCGCGGGCAATGGTTTTCATGATGTTGTTATGCACACATGCGATAACCCGAGTTGCTGCAATTTGGCCCACCTGCGCGGCGGTAGCTACAAGGACAACACGGCTGACATGGATGCGAAGGGGCGGCGTCGGCTTGGACGATCTGACCACTTGCGTGATCGAGCGAGCCACCCTCGTGCTCGCGCAGTATTTACGCCGCTGGGTGAGTTTGCCTCTGCCGCGTTGGCCGCTGACGCGCATGGGCTTGCCGCTGGCACGGTTCAGCGAAAGTGCCGCGATGGTGAGGCTGGGTACGGTTACATTTAGCCCCCCCGGCCCCCTCTTGCCAACCGACGCTCACTCAGAGTAAAATTTAAAAAAACGGGAGTTACCACGATGGCTGGGAAGGCTTTACGCAAAAAGATATTAACGGAGGTCGCCAAGAATGGCGGCGCTGAGTATATATTCGATCGCCTGTCGTCTGGCACTACGCTGACGGCGATGGCCAAGGAGTTTGAGTGCAGTCGGGAATATTTGCGCAACAGTTTGCATACTGTGCCTGAGTACAAGACTGCGATGGAAAATGCCAAGTTGACGGCAGCTGACGCGCTGGTTGAGCAGGGCTTGGAGATGGTTGACGCGCTAGACGGCGGCAGCTCAACGCAGGAGATTGCTGCCACGCGCGAGAAGGTGCAGTGGCGCAAGTTTATGGCTGGCTCGTATAATCAGGAGCGCTACGGCAATCGGCCTCAGACCAATGTTACGATTAGCGTGAGCGACATGCACTTGGACGCGCTGCGCAAGGTTAATGCTGACTTGGCTCAGATTGATGCTGAGGACCGCCAGCGCGAGGCGATGGCTATTGACGCGGATTACGAGGATGTCACCGATGAGCAATGATAATCCGCTTGAGGAGTTTGTGCTGCGTTACCGCGATGACCCTGCGTTGTTTGTGCAGGAGGTGCTGGGCGCTACTCCGCACGATTATCAGGCTGAGTTTTTGCGGGCTGTTGCAGACGGTGAGCGCAAGGTTAGCATCCGCAGTGGCCACGGCACGGGCAAGTCCACGTCGGCTAGTTGGATTATGCTGTGGTTTGTTTTGCTGCGTTTTCCAAATAAGGTTGTTGTGACAGCCCCCACATCCGGCCAGTTGTTTGATGCTTTGTTTGCCGAGCTAAAGCGTTGGATTAACGAGCTGCCGCCTCAGTTGAAGGTTTTGCTTACGGTTAAGTCTGACCGGGTTGAGTTGAACGCGGCTCCGAGCGAGGCTTTCATTTCGGCTAGGACGAGCCGTGCGGAGACGCCGGAAGCGTTGGCTGGGGTTCACTCGGAGAATGTGCTGTTAGTTGTGGACGAGGCTTCTGGTGTGCCTGAGAAGGTGTTTGAGGCTGCTGCTGGTTCAATGTCTGGCCACGCGGCTACTACAATTTTGCTGAGCAACCCGACGCGCTCGTCCGGCACGTTTTACGAAAGTCAGACGCGGATGGCAGACAGCTGGTGGACACGGCGTTGGTCGTGCATAGATAGCCCGCTTGTGTCTGACGAGTTTGTTGACGAGATGCGCGCGAGGTATGGCGAGGAAAGCAATGCGTTTCGCATTCGTGTGCTTGGCGAGTTTCCTATGGCGGATGACGACACGATCATTCCGTTTCACTTGGTTGAGAGCGCGATACATCGTGATGTTGAGGTGACGCCTGACGTTAAGCCTATTTGGGGCTTGGACGTTGCGCGCTTTGGTTCGGACAAGACTGCGTTGTGCAAGCGGTATGGCAATGTTGTGACTGAGATTACGTCTTGGCAGGGCTTGGATTTGATGCAGACTGTCGGCCGCGTTATGGCCGAATACGAAGGCTTATCGCCTTCTATGCGGCCCAGCGAGATACTAGTTGACAGTATTGGCGTTGGCGGCGGTGTGGTTGATAGGCTGCGCGAGCTTGGCGCGCCAGTCAGGGGCATTAACGTGGGCGAGGCTCCTGCTATGGGCAAGACGCACATGAACCTACGCAGCGAGCTTTGGTTTAAGACAAAGGGTTGGCTTGAGGATCGGTCGTGCAAGCTGCCAAACAACGACCAGCTTCTCGCGGAGCTAACTGCAATACGCTACTCGTTTACATCGTCAGGCAAAATGAAGGCTGAAAGTAAAGATGAGATGCGCAAGCGCGGGTTGAGGTCGCCTGACCTTGCGGATGCGCTCTGCCTGACAATGGCCAGCGACGCTGCGACTGCGTTATCTGGCGCGATGTCAAGTTGGAAGCAATCTATTAAACGCAATTTGAAGGGTATCGCATGAAGCCAGTTCCGTTCCACAAGCTGTCACCAAAGATGAAAAATATCCGCATGAACCAGTGGATCAAAACTTACATTGGGAAGGGTTTGAGTTTAGAGGAAGCGCAATTTGCTGCTCGCTGGCGCGCTGGCCATTGGAAGCTGAGTGCGCGTATGGAAAAGATTATGGATGACTTGGGCGAATTGTGATATGCGGCTTGGATGGCCATTTGCAAACAAATGTGCTAATGTGCAGAAAAGTTAGAGGATGATGACATGAAACCATGTAAAGGTTGCCCCACCCCTGCGGCGTGTAAGCGTGCTGGAACTTGTCTCGCGAAAAAATACGGGAAGTAAGTTTTGGTTGGATTGCTATCTCCCGCCGCCTACGCTGGTTATGCTGACGAGGGTCGCAGGCTTGCCGTTGACGTGCCGAATGTCACGCCGATGGACGCCGCTCGCTTTATAGCTGAGGCCACGCCGATCATTGGCGATGCGATGGCTGCCAAAGAGATTTACGACGAGGCCACGTCAGAGAACCCTAACTGGGCGATGGTCGGCGCACTTGGCGGTGCGGCTGTGTTGGGTTTATTCCCCGGCATTGGTGACGCGGCTGCGAAGGCTGTTAAGTCTGGTGCGCGTGGCTTGCTGGATACGGCGAAGCGCGTTGAGGTTGATCCGAACGCGATGGGTTCGCTGTTGGGTAATGTGCGGTTGAAGCCTGCGAGCAAAGCAAACAAATCCGACCTTGACCCGCTTGGTTATCAGAAAACCAGAATGAAAGATGTATATCTTTCTGACACTGATGTAAGGGCAACGGACACTGGCGAAAATCTTGCTCGCCGCCCTATGTCTTGGGAAGAAACTGAAGGTAAGGTTGTCCTTCCATTTTACGGCGACAGAACATCACGGGGGCTGCTTGTTGAGGGTGTTAATGACGTAAATTTTGACCAGCCCGTTTATACTGAAGGCGGGGTTGATTTTATGGTTGGGCCAGCGGCTCAGGCAGATAACTCTATATGGGCATCCAATCAAAACATTATTACCCGCATTGATAAAGAGGCCGCCAAAGCCGCCCAAGAATTTGAAGGTGCAGACATTCTCGGCCTTACGGGCAGTATGGCCCCTGACGCCAACGATTTTGCTACCATGACTGGCGCAGCAATGGCTGAGTTGGTTAAGGGTGCAAAGATAACTAAAAAGTCAGCCAAAGAGTTTGACGATATTATGAAATCAATTGACCCTGACTTTGTGGGCGTTTTGTCTCCAAAGATTAGGGAGTGGGCTGAGACAACAAGTTCACCAAAGCGTAAATCCTTTATTCGTTTGATGGATAGCGCGCCCATGCAAGCCAAAGGCTTTCCAAGCCCAGCAGAAGCGCGTTACAGCGTTACCGATCCAACCCAACGCGACATGCCAGCTGGAATGTTTGGCCTTGGCGCAGCGAGGGTTGATACATCGTCGCCGTTAATGTTTAATTCTCCGAAGGGGAATTTGCCTCAAGCGAGTGTGCCGCACTCAACATATAATACCCAAATTGCTGGTGAATATCTTGGCTCCTTGCCTCCTGTGCCGCAGGGCTTGCTTTTCCGAGACGTTTATGACGCCATGGAAGGCAAAGTCACCAAAAGTGGTCAACCCTTGAATGAAGCTCACAAAACTCACGCTATAAAAACAAAAATGCCCGCGCAAAAAATTACGCCGGAAATTTTAGAAAGTATTCTGAGTTATTTATCTAGGATGGAAAAATGAGTGGATCTGCATCTTCAATTTCAAGCATTTTGCACACAACTGCATCAAGGCTTTCTAATTGCTCTTCATCCAATCCTAAGTCTTTCGCCTTCAGGACAATCAGTTCTCTGGCCAAATCCACATCAATCATGATAACATCTCCCAAGCATGATGTTGAATTATAGCTGAGGCTTAATCTAATGGCAATCACAACTTACGCAGAGCTGCAATCAGCCATCACGGATTTTCTCAACCGTGATGACTTGGCTGCTATTGCGCCGACTTTCATCTCGATGGCGGAAGCTGACATGCAGCGTCAAGTCCGTCACTGGCGTCAAGAGAAGCGCAGCACTGCTGAGCTTGATACGCAGTATAGCGCCATCCCGGCTGACTTTCTTGAGGATATTCGGTTTTACATCACTTCGGGCGATACTAGACCGTTGGAGAAGATCAGCCAGTTTGAGTTGCTTGACCGCAAGTTTCGCAATCTCAACACCAGCGGCCAGCCTGCGTACTATGCTTTGACTGCTGGCGAGATTGAAGTTTACCCTGTGCCAGATGGAACATACACAGCTGAGTTGTATTATTACTCTGAGATTGAGGCGCTGTCTGACAGCAACACGTCAAACTGGATGTTGCAGTATTTTCCCGACGCATACTTGTACGGCTCACTGATACATTCTGCGCCGTATTTGAAGGATGACGCGCGTTTGCAAATTTGGGCGGCTTTGTATCAAAGTGCGATTGATGCTATAAACTTGTCAAGTGATGCAGCAAAATATGGCGGATCAGGCCGCCGCATGAAAATAAGGGCGTACTAACATGAGCTTATCCAATACCTTCGAGACGCACACACTAAACTATTTGTTTACGGCTACGTCAGTCACGCGGCCAACTGCTTGGTATGTTGCGTTGTTTACCAGCAATCCAGATGAGGATGCGTCAGGCACGGAAGTATCCGGCGGCGCATACGCTCGGCAGTCTGTTGCGTTTACTGTGTCTGGCAACACTGCGTCAAACTCAGCTGCGATTGAGTTTCCGACTGCGACCGCTCCGTATGGCACGGTCACGCACATCGGCGTGTTTGATGCGTCATCTGGCGGCAACTTGATTGCGTATGCTGCGCTAACAACCAGCAAGGCAATTGACACGGGCGACGTGATGCGCATTCCTGCATCTGACCTTGACGTGACTATGGACTAAGCCAATGGCTGACACCACATACAGGACTGGCTTTGGCACTGGTGCATTCGGTGTCAGGGCTTACGGCGTTGATGGTGTTTTAAGAGACGGTGAAGCCATTGTCATTGGCGTCACCTCTACTGCGGCAGCAAATGTTCGCGTTAGGCTTTCTGGGTCGATCATTGCATCCAGCTCCAGCAACACGTCAGACGCCACAAGAGTGCGCGAAGTTAGCGCGTCTGCCTCAGTGTCAGCGAGCAGCACTTCCGCAGCCCAGCGCGTTCGTGAGAGCGCGTCAGAGGTATCTGCAAGTGCAACTGGCTCTACAACTGTTGAGCGCGTGCGTGAGCAGAGTGCAGCATCGAGCATTGCCGCGAGCAACACGGCGGCCTGCGAAAGAGTGCGTGAGCAAAGCGCGGCAACAGTGTCCAGCGCGTCAGCAAGCGCAAACGCAATTACAATTGTCAGCGCTGCCTCAATTATATCTGCCGTTACTACAAATGTTGCAACGGTCAACCGCGTGCAGTTTAGCGGTGCTTTGATTAGTGCTGTCAGTAGTATTACTTGCAATGCTATTGAAAAGTGGGAGCCTTTGCCCGGCACGGCTGAAGTGTGGACGGAGGTTGATCCTGCGTCTGAAATATGGCAAGGTGCATCTAACGCAACCGAAAGCTGGTCTGCGGTTTCCCCTGACAATTCAGAATGGACACCAGCCCCGGCGACAGGTGAAACATGGGCTGACGCCGCATAGGCTAACGCCGCATAAGGCTGACGCCGCATAGGAGAATATCATGGCTGATACAACCACCACAACGCTAGGTTTAACCAAACCAGAGGTCGGCGCTTCCGAGGATTCTTGGGGCGAAAAAATCAATACTAACTTTGACTTAGTAGACGACGCGCTTGATGGAACAACGGCTGTATCACTTGACATTAACGGCGGCACAATTGACGGCGCAGTGATTGGCGGCGCAACACCTGCTGCTGGCACGTTTACAACGCTGACTGCAAACACAAGCCTTGGCGGCACTTTGTCCACAGCGGCTCAGCCAAACGTAACATCTGTTGGCACGCTGACTTCGCTAACTGTAGCTGGCAACGTGTCAGTCGATGGCGGCACGATCAAGCTCGATGGGAATTATCCTGCTGGTACACGCAACGTAGCTTTGGGTGACACGGCACTTGATAGTTTGGATGCATCTAGCCCGGGCGGGGATAACGTAGCTATTGGAGCCAACGCCCTTACTGCCAACACTACTGCGTCTTACAATACTGCCGTGGGTGCTTATGCACTTTCTGCTAACACCGCTGGTGTTTGGAATACAGCAACTGGTCGTGAGGCTTTATCTGCCAACACAGGTAGCTACAACACAGCTTTTGGCGCACAAGCACTCATCTCCAACACCACCGCCTCCAACAACACTGCCGTGGGGTATTATGCTTTACAATCCAACACTGCTGCTAACAATGTCGCATTGGGTTATGGCTCTGCTTATCAAAACACTTCTGGTACATCAAATACGGCCCTTGGATATTATGCCTTACAATCCAACACCACCGCCAGCAACAACACGGCGGTTGGGTATCAGGCAGGGTATTATAGTACAACGGGTTCACCTAATACTTTTGTAGGTTATCAAGCAGGTTATAGTAATTCTACTGGGTCAAACCTAACAGCATTGGGTTCTTCTGCTTTATATAGTAATACTACAGGTCAATTAAATGCTGGAACAAGCCAAAATGCTTTATATAGCAATACTACAGGAGGTAGTAATACTGCCACTGGTGTTAACTCAATGTACTCTAACACGACAGGATCAAATAATGTAGGTTTAGGTAAAGATGCACTCCGCAACAACACCACCGGAATCGACAACACTGCCGTTGGGTATCAGGCGGGGTATTCTAACACCACCAATTCATACAACACCTACTTGGGCGACAGCGCTGGATACGCCACTACCAGCACAAGAAACACATTCCTTGGTCATGCTTCAGGTGAAAGCATGACTACTGGTGAAAGAAACACTATTCTTGGTCGTTTTTCAGGCAACTACGGCGGCTTGGACATCCGCACCTTAAGCAACAACATCGTGCTGTCGGATGGGGATGGTAATCCTAGGATGTGGGTTAACGATAATGGGTATTCCAACTTCTCAAATACTACCTCGTGGCAGTCTGGTGGAATTGCTGTTCACTCTTTTGAGCAGAGCGATGGGACGCAAGATGTTCTTCACCTTAGACATCCCGCTGTTAGCGGCGGCTATGGTTTGTTTGTAAAATTAGATGGTAATCCAAACAACACCACAAATTACTTTATCCAAGCCAGTGATACTACCGCAGCAAAATTTAAAGTTTACTCAAATGGTAATGTCGTAAACACAAACAACAGCTATGGCTCTATTTCAGATGTAAAGTTAAAAGAAAACATTGTTGATAGCGGCTCACAGTGGGATGACATCAAGGCTTTAACTGTTAGAAAATACAGCATGAAGGCGGATAACCTTGATGCACCTAATATGCTTGGGGTTATTGCTCAAGAAGTTGAGACGGCTGGCATGGGGGGTCTGGTGATAACAAGCCCAGACCTTGATCCTGAAACCAAAGAAGATTTGGGAACAGTCACCAAGCAGGTCAACTACTCCATCCTCTACATGAAAGCAGTCAAGGCACTGCAAGAGGCAATGGATCGCATTGAAACCCTAGAGGCAAAAGTAACTGCCCTAGAAAACGCTTAATCGTAACCAGTCAGAAAAG
>Ga0196901_1000144_pt1 | contig 37210 bp, 49 predicted proteins | sample CB_VirMetaG_FD_169099 | JGI IMG/M metagenome (GOLD analysis project Ga0196901, IMG submission 169099) | Freshwater to marine saline gradient viral communities from Chesapeake Bay - CB_1504_1 Viral MetaG (v3) (version 3) | ecosystem: Environmental > Aquatic > Marine > Coastal | place: USA... | reverse complement strand
CAAATCGTTATAATTGCCCGTTACCAAATCGTTATGCGAATTCGCTTGACTTTTGTTTGTCAAGTTGACACGCCGTTAGTTATCAAATCGTTATAATTCGCACTGTTATCAAATCGTTATCTAATTGGGCTTGACAAACAGGCGGAAAGGTGCTAGACTAGATACCCACTTCTAACCCCCATGTTTTGGGCAGGGTGGATTTTGACCCGGATTACTTGAGGAATTCTGGGCATCCTCGGCGGTCGCTATTTAGTTATGTCTTTACCCTAGCACAATTCTAGGCGGTTGTCAATCCCCAATGCCGTTGTACTCGTTCAGGTCGCAACCCGTACAGAGCCCTTGGTCTGAGTAGGCTTCCATGCTGTAGAACTTTAGCCCGTTGTTCTCGCAACCGTTGTGCGGGTAAACCCTGTACTCTCTAGGCTTGCCGTTGTGTTCAATGGTTGCCCAATCCTCGGTGACTACAGCGCCAACGGGGCGGTCTGTCCCAAATGAATTGGCAACCGTCCAGCTTTTGGTGGTGGTTGAAATTAGTTTGTTGGTCATGGTGTTTCCTCCTGTAGTGTTCGGCGCTCGCCGAATCGTGCCCGCCTAGGACTTGCACCTAGGTGTCTGCTGGTCGGGCTTTGTTGCTAATTCTGTAGGGCATAGAAGGCTAGCGGTACATAAGCACCTAGCCCAATCCAGCTAGCGAATAGCAACCAACCGCTAGCTAGTGCCAAGCCAATCACGCTAACGATTAGCAACATAATCGCTAGGAATCCAATCGCGCCTCTCACTTGATACCCCAAGCGCGACGGATTAGGTTTTGGTGGCGTGAGGTTGTCACGCTGTACTTGGTGTCGTTGATTAGTTTGTTGCCCATGTTGCCAATTTCTGCAATTAGGGTTGAGTAGCTGTAGATTTTGTAAACCTCGCCAACATAAACGCCCGTCATGGTGTTGCCTCTAAAGGGCTCGCGGTTAGATAGCTTTGTTGCAATGGTGCGGTAGTTGTCTTGCATGTTGACACTCTCCTGTTCTTGTTGTTGTGTCGTGACTAGGGCGGGAATCGAACCCGCCCTAAGGCAACCATGCCTAGTCTGCTAGGTAGTCACCGCTTGCGGTGAGCTCTGCTAGCAATTCATCAATCGTTAGAAAGTCTTCCATTAGTAACCCCTTATTGCCCTAAGTTCTTGCAATGTTTCTCTAAAGCTATCGAAAAGCGATTGGTATTTTTCAACATCGCCAGCGATAAGGACATCAGCTAGCCATAGGTTTAGAGCGTCAATAGAGTCAGTGATTTGTTTCTCGTTCAGTTCGAACATTTGTTCGCCTTCTTTCTGGGTTTAGTTACCCCCGATTGCCTAGGGCAAAACCCTAGGCAAAACGGCATAACTAAAACTTTTGTGTCGCGTCCACTGTTGAATTTTCAATTTACGAACAGGTGCAAGCGGACAATCCGAAGAGCCTTGCTTGACTGCTAGTTAGAGTCTAGCACCAATTAGGGAAATAGGGGAATTGTGGCACCAATTTCGTGTTCCAAAGAAACTTTTTTATTACAGTAACTAAGCCATTATTTGCGGGGGCACACCCGCGCAAAGATTTTTTCCGGTTTGATTATTTCGTTTCTGCACACGTGGTAAGATACTTATATGAGCGAAATTCTAGTATCCATGTCGGGCCTGGGTAGTTATACCCTGGACCTGAACATTATCGACGCCGGCGAAGAAGACAACAGCACAGAGGTCTGGCGGGCACTGTTCAACGACAAGGAGGGCGACTCCCACTGGGAGGTATACTTTGAGATGACACCAGACTACGAGGCCTGGGACCTGATTGATGAAGCCATCACCGCTTACCGTGAGACTATCGAGGAGATTGACTAATGAACTATGGACAATGGGCTAAGTACGGCGTAGACAAAGGGTGGGCAACTCCCTCCGTCTGTGCAACTCACGATGGCATCCCGCACACAGAAGCAGAGGATGACGCCTGGGAATCAGGCGAGGACCCATGTGTGCACGTGATTAGACTGATAGAAAGCCCAGAAGATTTAAAGTATATTAAAGAAAATAACTCAAATTTAAACTTTGGATAAAACCAGGATTAAAAAATTTTCCGGTAAAAATTTATAAAAAGGAGAACAATGTCAAGAGGACTTGCAGACTCACCAGAACAAGAAGAAGATGCAGCAACAATTAGCCAGATTGATGATGCCGTAAGAGAGTTGTACGGGATTGTCGCACACTTGAACGCAAAGATTGAAACTCTGGAAGATGTAATCGCGAAAGCGATTAACTTTAATTTGCCAGAAGACGAAGCGCCTGACCACAAGCAGGTCAACGGCCTGTGAGTAAAGCGCTATCTGTAATTGACGAGGTATTACTGCGGGCAGCTGCCGGCGGTAAGTCTGGCGACGAGATTGAACAGGCCACCGGCATCCCTGCCGCTCAGGCGCTAGAGAAGGTAAAGCAGATTCTTTCTAGCCGTGACGTCTGGACAGAGATGGAGCAGCGCCAGCTACTACTGGCAGAGCTGCACGAACTAAAGGACTCCCTCCGCACTCAGGCCATTGACGGTCAGGACCCAGAGGCAGCCAGAGTGCTATTGCGCACATTGGAAACAATAGGCAAGCGGCTAGACAGCCAGCAGACTGTGCTGGATGAGAACATGTTGAAGCTGACCCACTTCCAGCAGAAGATTCTACTAAGGGCCATGGACGCGGCTTTGAGCTTTGCAAAGAAGGAGCTGGCCGAAAGGTATCCGCAGATGCCATCTCACGAGCTAGAAGACTTAATCGCAGACGGATTGCAGAGAGCCAAGTTTGAATTGATGGAGGAGGGCTAGGTGCCAGTTTATAACTACGCCTGTGAAAAGGCCCACGTCAAGGAGATTTCGCACCCGATGTCAGAAAGCCCGCGGATGTACTGCCACTGCGGCAAGCCCCTATATAAGGTAATGACGGCTCCTACCATTAAGTTCAACGGTAGCGGCTTTTACTCTACGGATAAGTAATGATTGAAGATGTAATTGACAGTGTGATTGCTGACCTTAGGGTTCGCTCCCGCAAGCAGGAGTATTTGAACGACCCTGCACTCTGGGCCGAAGAGGTGCTGGGCAAGCACATGTGGTCCAAGCAGAGGGAGATTGCTAAGTCGGTAGTAGACAACTCTCACACTGCAGTTGTGTCTTGCAACGGTGCTGGTAAAAGCGGACTAGCTGGAATGCTGGCGGTTTGGTGGATTGCGACTCACGACCCCTACGACGTGGCTTTGATTTGTTCAGCACCTACCTATGTACAGATTGCCCGTGTGCTGTTCCGCGAGATTCAAGACAACTTCAAGCTAGCAGAGCAACACGGCCACAAACTGCCGGGTTACATCACCCAGGGCCAAGAGTGGAAGCTGGACGACGGTACGGTAATCGCATTCGGTAGAAGGCCAGCGGACAAGGACATCGTGTCTGCGTTCCAGGGTATCCACCGTAGGTATGTGATGGTAATTCTAGATGAGGCCGGTGGTATTCCGGAAGACCTCTATACCGCTACCGAAGCCGTTACCAACACCGAGGGCGCAAAGGTTTTGGCAATTGGAAACCCCGACAACAGGGGGACGCCGTTTCACAAGATATTCAGGGACGACCCGACCTGGAACAAGATTAAGATTAGTGCGTATGACACACCTAACTTTACGGACGAGAAGCACACGGTCCCACCAGAGCTGCTACCTCTTCTAATCCAGGAGGCTTGGGTTGAAAAGCAAAAGGTGTCTTGGGGCACAGAGTCCGCTAGGTTCCGCTCTAAGATTCTGGCTGAGTTTCCAGACGAAGCGGACAACACTTTCTTTGCACAGTCGAACATAGATAAAGGTATCGATACTGAAGTTCCAGACGACTCAGAAGTCAGGGCAGTTCTCGGTGTTGACGTTGCTCGCTTCGGTGAGGACGACTCGGTGTGCTACATAAATCGAGGCGGACGCCTCAGGTTCTTGGATAGCTGGTCCAAGGCGACAGCAACAGAGACAGCAACCAGAATACACAGGATGGCGGTAGACCATGGAGTTAGTGAAGTTCGTATTGACGCGGCTGGCCTTGGTGGCCCTGTTGTTGATATGGTTGCCGCTATGTCTGATAGCAAGTATCTTGTTATCTCTATGCTGGGGTCTGCTGCTAGTCCTGATAAAACTCGCTGGCATAACGCAAGAGCAGCGAACTATGATGGTCTTAAAGAAGGGCTATCCGCTGGGAGACTGGACGTAGACCCAGATGACAAGATACTGCTAGAAGAGCTTTTGATGATTCAGTATAAGTTCACACCTAAGGGTGCGATTCTGATTGAGTCAAAGGATGACATGCGGGGCAGAGGGGTAAAGTCTCCTGACCACCTGGATGCCGTTGTTTACGCCTGTGCCGACCTGTCAAGTATAGTGGCAAGCCCTTATGGCGACAAGAAACCCGGTGATATTGTGGGTTATGACTATTCGACTATAGAAAAAGCTGACCCGTTTCTTTCTGGTTGGTCATGGTAAAATAGATTTTACATTAACTTTAGAGAGTTTTCCCCATGGATTTTAAGAAACTTAGCGAACAATTCGAAGCAATTTCATCAGAAAATGAATTGCTTCGGGAGTCTTACGCCTCGATGGCTAAAGCCGTTCTAGACTTTGAGGACAACGGCTGGAGCGAAATTAACGCCACTACCTCAGAAGATGGCTTTTCGCTGCTAGATTTGCGCAATGCTGCTAAGAAAATCAGAGAACTAACAGAAGGTAACCCGCTATTAAAGCGCGGTTCCGCCCTGAGAACCAGCTATGTATTCGGTAAGGGGGTAAGCTTTGGCATCTTGCAGCCACGCTTTCAGAAGATTGTAGACGAATACAACAACCAGGATGTGCTGTTCTCCCCTGAGGCGCAGGCCATTAACGAGCGCAGCCACTTCACTGATGGTCAGTTCTTTGTAATTGGTGACGTGGCCACCAAGCAATTTCAGAGGATTCCGTTCGGAGAAATTGCTGGTATTGTTACCAATCCCGACAATCCAGAAGAGATTTGGTACGTAAAGCGTAGCTGGACAAGGAAAGCTCAGGACCTTTCTGGTTCTGGTACCCGTGACCAGGAACTAAATGTCTGGTACCCAGCTGATACATACAGGCCAGCAAACAATAGATTTGTATCTAAGATTGGCCAAGAGCCAGTAGATGCTAGGTTCAGGATGTTCGTAAGCCGCGTCAACCGCAGGGCCGGACGCACCTTTGGAACCCCAGACTCCCTACCTGCAGTTCCATGGGCACACGCATACAACGAGTTCCTTAAGGATGGCTCTCGTATGCTTAAGGCTTTGTCGATGTTTGCATGGCAGCTAAAGTCTAAGACCAAGACCGGAGTTCAGAACGCCGCGGCTGCAATTGCTAGCCCAGGAGCTGCCGGCTCCACCGCTGTGCTTGGTTCAGACATGGAGCTCAGTTCTATGCCACGTGCCGGTAGCGTTGACCTAACTGACGGCAGGCCGCTTGGCTCAATGGTTGCATCCGCACTTGAGGTTTCAGTTGTTGCACTACTATCTGACCCTGGAACTTCGGGTGCCTACGGCACCGCACAAACCCTAGACGTCCCCACCCTTAAAGCAATGGAGGCACGTCAACACGTTTGGGCACAGTTCTATAAACGAATCATGGACTTTATTGGCGTTAAAGACATTGCAATTAACTGGCCTAAGATTGAGTCAGAGCCAAGTCAGCGATTGATGCAGGCTCTGGCCCTTGCACACGAGACTGGTGCAATCTGGGACGACGAGTATCGCGATGCAGTTATTGAAACCCTTGATGTTCCAAGGCTACACGCCAGCCCACCACCACGTCAGGACGAGCAGGATAACTCTGCAATTCCTTCCCAGGGTAACTCTGGTGAGGTAGGTTCAATGCAGGACAATGCAAACGACCTGGCTGATTCGGACGCGGAGCCCACGGCGTAAAATAGTTGTTTGGTATAATTATTTTCAGTGATTAATCCATTGGAGATTTTATGGCTTTAAAGCTAAACGAGTCGGTAGGCTTCGCGCCCTCTGATACTTCAGGTACAAAGTGGCGTGTTAAGGTTATTGAATCCGGTTGGGGCTCCTCCGGATACTACCCCGCCTCTATGCTAAAGGAATACGGCCCTGCCGTTTTCAAAAAGGGCACCAAGGTTTTTATGAACCACCCATCGATGTCAGAGTCCTCTGAACGTCCGGAGCGTGATGTGCACCAACTTGCTGGCAAGCTAGCAAGCGACGCGGTTTTCACTGAAAACGGTCTGGTTGCAGACATCGAGTTTTATTCCCACTATGCTCCGATTATTCGCGAGATGGCAGAGGATGTAGGTTTGTCTATTCACGCGTTTGGCGAAGCCAGCACGGGAGAGGCAGAGGGTCGCACTGGCCCCATCATCGAATCGCTAGTGGCAGACCCACTAACGAGTGTAGATGTCGTAACCGTAGCCGGAGCTGGAGGCAAATTTTTGACTCTACTTGAAAGCTACACTAATAAGGAGGAAGGAATCATCGAGATTTCTGAATCTGAATCGGAAGGAAATGAAAGCATGATTACAAAGGAAGAGTTTGAGGCCGCTATTGACGACCTTAAGGCAACCCTTGTTGAGGCTCTAACTCCTCTTCGTGAATCGATGTCGGTTCTCGTAGAGGCAGCCACTCCTACCGAGGGCGAAGAGACCCCCGTCGAAGAGACCCCTGAGGTTGTCGAAGAGTCTATTAACCCTGTAGATGTGGCTATGAAGTTCAACGAATCTGGCTTGCCTACTATGTCGCTTCAGCGTATTGCTGAGTCGCTAAAGGCTGAGTCAAACAACAAGACTGTTGACGAACTAATTGCAGACGAGAAGGCTTATGTCGTCGCAGTTTCTGAGTCGGCTGTATCTCCTGCTGGGGCCTATGGTCACATCCAGGACGCAACCACCACCAACAAGGCAGATGAGTTCGACGCAATCGTCGGTCGCATCTCTAAGAAGTAAGGAAGAAAGTAAATGGCTCTTAACGAGATTTACGCAATTGCCAGTCAGCTGGTCTTCCCAGTAGCAAGTACAGTAGTATCTGGAGACGTAGTTTCCGTTGGTACTGTTGTTGGTGTTGCTCTGGAAGACGCAATCACTGGTGAAGATGGTAACACCTACACCACCCTAAAGCTTGACGGTGCATTCAAGCTGGACACTGCAGACGATGACATCGCTGTTGGCGCTAACGTTTACGTTGACGTTGATGGTGCAGTTACTGAGACCGCAACCGACAACAAGTTTGTCGGACACTGCGTGAAGTCAGGCACTGGCTATGTTGTTGTTCGTCTATCCCAGAACTCAGCAGCAGCTGCAGTCTAGTCAGAGAAGGAATAAAGAATGACTGAAAAAATTACCGCACGTCAGCTAGAGGCTGCAAAGCTTCTTGAGGGTGCTCTTCGCGGAGACCGCTCTGACAAGCTAAAGCTACAAGAGGGTATCTCTACCTCTGACCTACCTGTGCAGCTTGCTCCAACTGTTAACAAGATTATGCTTGAGAACTATGCAGCAGTGCCAAAGGTATGGAACCAGTTCGCAACCTCTATGGTTGTTGACGACTTCCGCCCAGTAACCTTCCAGGCTCTTCAGTACGAGGACGACGGACTAGACAACGCTGGAGACACTTTCCGCTCAGGTTCACTTCCAACCGTAGCTGAGTACGATGAGTACCCAACTGCTGGCTGGTTCAATGTAACCGAGTCAACAATGGCTGTTAAGAAGGCTGGTTCTAGAATCCGCTTCTCATGGGAGACCATTGTTAACGACGGTCAGATTGGCCTACTAGAGCGTCTACCTATCGAGCTTGCACAGAAGGCAGCTGGTAAGGAAGATGAGGAAGTTACTAAGCAGCTTGTTTCGGCTTCTGGCCTAAACACTGACAACTTCAAGTCCGGCAACCAGAACCTATTGTCTGGCAACGCTGCTCTAACCATCGAGTCCCTTGAGGCTGCTATCGAGGCTGCTAACTTGCAGACCTGGAACGGTGGCATCATGACTCCTGTGAGCCGCTTCGCTCTAGTTGTGCCTCGTGCACTTGAAATGACTGCTCGCAAGATTCTTGCAATCCAGTCAGTTCGCACCGAGACCACCTCTGGTTCAACCGTTACCTCTTTGGTAACTGGAAACCCAATCGGTTCCCAGGTTGAAATCGTAGTAAACGACTGGATTACCAGGATTAACTCTGGTGCTGGCGCTTTCTGGTTCTTGGTTCCAGTACCTGGACAGGGAATCAACCCTAACATTGCTCTTGGATTCCTTCGTGGATACGAGACTCCTGAGCTACGTATCAAGATGAACGGTGGAACCTTCCTCGGCGGCGGAGATGTACCTGCTCGCGATGGAAGCTTCGACAACGATGACTTCGAGATGAGAATCCGTCACATCGCTACCGGTGCATTCATTGTGCCAACTGGTACCATTGCTTCGACTGGAGCAGGTTCCTAAACCTAAACCTTTCTTGGTTGCAGAGGCCCCCTCTTCGGAGGGGGTTTTTGCGTTTCTTGCGCAGTAGTATAATTGTCCTCCAACCCGAAAACAAATCCTGAGGAGGAACTCTATGGTAACACTTTATACTTTGCCAAGCTGCGTTCAGTGCGACAGCACTAAGAGATTAATGGCTAGACATCTAATCGACTACACTGAGGTCAAGCTTCAGGATGACCCAGAAGCGATGCAAATGGTCAAGGGTATGGGATACACCGCGGCACCTGTCGTAATGGCAGGAGAGAGCCACTGGAGCGGTTTTAGACCCGATTTAATCGAGTCACTTGCTGCATGATTGTTTACTTCTCAAGCGTCAGTGAAAACACTAAACGCTTTGTGGAGAAACTAGAAATCCCAGCCGAGAGAATTCCACTCCGCTGGGATTCTGCATCTCCACTTATTGTTGACTATGATTTTGTACTTATCACCCCCACCTACGGGGCTGGGAATGACAACAGCACAGTTCCGAAGCAGGTCATAAGGTTTTTGAACTTATCGGAAAATCGGAAAAAACTTATAGGTGTTATTGGAATGGGCAACACAAACTTTGGTGAGCACTTTTGTAAAGCTGCTGACATCATTTCAGAAAAAACGGGTGTGCCCGTATTGCACAAAGGTGAGATACTTGGCACCGAAGAAGACGTAAGAATAACAAAGGAGAAAATTGACCGCTACATACCACGAGCTTAACGCACAGCTAAATCTGTGGGGAGAAGATAATAAGATTCAGTTTGACAAGGACAAGGAGGCCGCTAGGGCCTACTTCCTGGAACACGTCAACCAGAACACCGTGTTCTTCCACACTCTGGAAGAGAAGCTAAGCTACTTAATTGAGAATGAGTATTACGACCAAGAGCTACTTAACGAATATGACGATAAGTTTGTTAAATCTTTGTTCAAGAAGGCTTATGATTATAAGTTCCGCTTTGAGTCGTTCCTTGGTGCCTACAAGTTCTACACCTCCTACGCCCTGAAAACATTTGACGGAGAGCGTTACTTAGAGCGATTCGAAGACCGCGTGGTTATGAATGCACTTATGCTTGCGGCTGGAGAGCAACCTTTTGCGGAACAGCTAGTTGAAGAGATTATCTCAGGCCGCTTCCAGCCCGCAACCCCGACGTTCCTAAACGCAGGCAAGAAGCAGCGTGGAGAGTTCGTGAGTTGCTTCCTGCTTCGCATCGAGGACAACATGGAATCAATCGCTAGGGCCATTAACTCCTCCCTTCAGCTTTCAAAGCGTGGTGGAGGTGTTGCACTTAACTTGACAAATGTCAGGGAGACCGGGGCACCAATCAAGAAGATTGAGGGCCAGTCCTCCGGCATCATCCCAGTGATGAAGCTTTTGGAAGACAGCTTCTCCTACGCAAACCAGCTCGGTGCTCGTCAGGGTGCCGGTGCCGTTTACCTAAACGCCCACCACCCAGACATCATGCGCTTCTTGGACACCAAGCGTGAGAACGCTGACGAGAAGACAAGAATCAAGACCCTCTCAATTGGAGTTGTAATTCCAGACATCACCCTGGAGCTGGCAAAGGCTGGCGAGGACATGTACCTGTTCTCTCCATATGACATTGAGCGTGAGCTTGGTGTGCCGATGGCCGACGTTTCAATAACCGAGCACTACCATTCGTTTGTTGAAAATCCAAAGATTACTAAGACAAAGATAAAGGCACGTCAGCTGTTCGAGAGAATTGCTGAGCTACAGTTTGAGTCCGGCTATCCTTACATAGTTTACGAAGATACTGTGAACGATGCCAACCCAATCGAAGGTCGCATCAGCATGTCCAACCTTTGCTCTGAGATTCTGCAGGTCAGCTCACCAACAACTTACAATGCAGACCTTAGCTACAAAGAGATTGGCAATGACATCTCCTGTAACCTCGGCTCTCTAAACATTGTGAAAGCCATGGAGTCGCCAGACTTCGGGCGCACCGTGCGAACCGCAATCAAAGCACTAACTGCAGTAAGCGACTTGAGTTACATTGATTCTGTAATGTCTATTGCTGAAGGCAATCGTAAATCTAGGGCAATTGGTCTGGGTCAAATGAACCTACACGGCTTTTTTGGTAAGGAGCACATGCACTACGGTGAAGAGGAGTCAATTGACTTTACTAATATCTACTTCTATGTTGTGCTCTTCCACGCCCTGAAGGCAAGCAATGAGATGGCTAAAGATTCAAAGTCTCCTTTTGATAACTTCAAGAACTCCGCATACGCTAACGGAAGCTTTTTTGCTAAGTATATTGAGCAAAAGTGGGAGCCTGCAACCCAGAAGGTAAGGGCAATCTTTGAGCGCAGTAACATTGCAATTCCAACTCAGGCTGAGTGGGAGACGCTAAAGAAGTCGGTCATGAAGCACGGAATCTACAACCAGAACCTGCAGGCTGTGCCACCAACCGGTTCGATTTCCTACATCAACAACTCGACCAGCTCAATCCACCCAATCGCATCTCAGATTGAGATTCGCAAGGAGGGTAAGCTGGGCAGGGTGTACTATGCCGCCCCACACATGAACAATGAAAACATTGAATACTTCCAGGACGCCTACGAGGTCGGTCCAGAGAAGATTATCGATGTCTACGCAGCTGCAACCCAGCACGTTGACCAGGGGCTATCTTTGACTTTGTTCTTCAAGGACACAGCAAGTACGAGGGATGTCAACCGCGCACAGATTTATGCGTGGAAAAAAGGCATCAAGACCATTTATTACATCCGTATCAGACAGAATGCCCTAGAGGGCACCGAGGTAGAAGGTTGCGTTTCATGTCAGCTATAACTAGACCCATCAACTGGAACAAGATTGAGGACCAGGTAGACCTCGATGTATGGAACAGGCTGACTCAGAATTTCTGGCTACCTGAAAAGATTGCAATCTCAAATGACATGCAGTCCTGGTCAGGCCTAAGCGATTCTGAGAAGCAGTTAACAATGCGAGTTTTTACTGGCCTAACAATGCTGGACACCATTCAGGGCACGGTTGGTTCAATGAGTCTGATGCCAGATGCCAGGACTCCTCACGAAGAGGCTGTCATCACCAACATCGCCTTCATGGAGTCAGTCCACGCCAAGAGCTACAGCTCAGTCTTCTCCACTCTGTGCAGTTCTCAGGATATTGAAGAAGCATTTCGCTGGTCTGAGGATAACTCATACCTGCAGAAAAAGGCCGAGATTGTACTAAGTTACTACCGTGGTGATGACCCGCTCAAGCGCAAGGTTGCCTCAACCCTGCTTGAGTCATTCCTGTTCTACAGCGGTTTCTACTTGCCGATGTACTGGTCATCCAGGGCAAAGCTAACCAACACCGCTGACCTGATTCGCCTAATCATTCGTGATGAAGCTGTGCATGGATACTACATAGGCTACAAGTTCCAGCTTGCTTACAACGAGCTCACGGTAGACGCACAGCGGGAGATTAAGGACTATGCCTACGGCATGCTAATGGAGCTCTATGAGAATGAGGTAAAGTACACTGCTGACCTTTACGATGAGATTGGACTAACTCAGGATGTAAAGAAGTTCTTGCACTACAATGCAAATAAAGCACTCATGAATTTGGGCTTTGATGCAATATTCCCGAAAGAAGTAACAAACGTTAGTGCCGCAATCATTTCGGCCCTGTCACCAGGGGGAGACGAGAATCACGACTTCTTCTCAGGCTCAGGTTCCTCTTATGTCATAGCAAAGCACGAAGCAACTACTGATGACGACTGGGAATTTTAATAGGTAATGTTATAATATAATAAGTCACGCTCCTCCTTCGTGACCCTAGTGCACTAAAAGCCCGCCCTGTTGAGTAATCTCCGGGGCGGGTTTTCTTTTGGTTAACTGATAGAATAGTAGGAATGATAATCTGGCCGGACAATGGATTACCGCCTCAATCCCAAGAGTGGGCTGAAAAAGTTGAGACGGAAGTCACTCGTATCGACAAGAAGAGTGGCGGCAAGGGTCGCAACGGTGCTTCTGGTTTTGATGGTGCTCGTGGACCTGAAGGACCAGCGGGACCACAGGGACCGAAAGGAGACCAGGGTGAAGAGGGTATTCAAGGCATCCAGGGCGAAACAGGCCCTATTGGTCCTGAGGGTCCGCAGGGACCTCAGGGAGATACTGGCCCAGCTGGAGCTGATGGAGCTGATGGAGCAACCGGAGCTACGGGTCCGCAGGGCGAGCAAGGTCTTACCGGTGCAACTGGAGCTGAGGGCCCGCAAGGCGAAACTGGACCTATGGGTCCTGTGGGACCGCAAGGAACACAAGGTGAAGTCGGTGCTACTGGACCGGCAGGTGTTGATGGAGAGACTGGCGCAACAGGCCCGCAGGGACCTGAGGGTCCTATGGGTCCAGCTGGTCCTCAGGGTTTACAGGGCGTCAAGGGTGATATTGGGCCCCAGGGTCTTACTGGTCTTAGCGCCTACCAAGTAGCACAGTTTGATGGATTCATGGGCACGGAAGCGGAGTGGCTTGAGTCCCTAAAGGGCGAAGATGGCTCTGCCTATGGTAACATTGACGGAGGAAAGTCCAATAGTTTTTATGGTGGAATTAGCCCACTTGTAGGCGGAAACGCAGGGAGTTTTTAAATGGCAGTTCAGGTTCAGCTGAGAAATGATACAGCTGTTAATTGGCTGGCAGAGAACCCTCTTTTGGCTCAAGGAGAAATTGGCCTAGAGCTTGATACAAATAGACAAAAGATTGGTAACGGCATTGATGAGTGGAGCGACTTACCCTATGCCGACCAGTATTCAAGCCAAGAGCTTGAAACACACGTAAACAGCTCAACCCCACACCCAGCATACGATGACATTCAGTCATTGACATTGCTCTTTGAGAACGGATTAGTATAATGTCACTATCAACAAATGTATCAAATCTAGCTACCAGGGTAGCTACTGAAATCAAATCAGTAAGAACACTCGTAAACGGCAATGCAATTGACCTTTCGTCTCTTACTACCACAGATAAGAGCAACCTTGTAAATGCACTGAATGAGCTAAATTCTGCCATCGCTGCAATTGACCTAACTGACCTAATCAGTGACACAACTACCGCTACTACTTCCACCTGGTCAAGCACTAAGATTACAGGCGCAATTGATGCAGCTGTTTCTGACCTTGTAGACGGAGCTCCTGAGCTGCTAAACACTCTAAATGAGTTGGCAGCTGCACTTGGAGATGACGAGAATTTTGCAACTTCAATTTCTACAGCCCTAGCTGGAAAAGCAGATTCAGTTCACACTCACGCAATTAGCGATGTTACTGGACTGCAGGATGCGCTTGACAGCAAGGCCAGTACCACTGATGTTGGCGACACGAGTGCTAACTACGTTACAACCTTTGAGGCTGGTCTGGTCTAACCACCATGTCCCTAGTATCTCAGATAACGGCGCTTGCCGGCAGGATTGCCGACGAGTTTAATTCCGTACGCTCTGAGATATCAAGCCTACCCTCCGGCGATGTGGAGTATGGGACAAGCTTTCCGTCCTCCCCGCGCAAGGGTCAAATGTTCTTTATGGATGATGAGCAAATTGCCTACATCTATGGTGGGACAAACTGGATTCCAATGACTCCCGTAAGCTCCATTGACGGCGGCTCCGCTGAACTAGATGCGGCAGCCGTGGTCGATGGCGGCGATGCCTGATAGAATAGGTTTATTATGGCCCTACCTACTAATGTAAACTACGGAACTGTCGTAGGACAGTTCATTTTGGCGTATTCTGACAGCAATGATGCGGGACTTGAGCCAGATGGGATTCCCGCCAAAGGTAATATTTACTTTAGGCCAAGTCCAATCAAGCTCCTTGATGGCCTTTCAACTCCTAACCCTGTAACCATCCTACCTGCCGTAGTCGAAACTATAATTGACTCAGAGGGCTATTTGTGCGGGTACGCTGGTGACCGTGGGGTAAGACTTGTAGCAACTGACGATGTAGACCTCAACCCAATTGACTGGACCTGGACGGTTGAGTTTAGGCTAACAGACCAAGATGACGTTCCAGTTCCGCTACCTTCGTTTAGCATTGAGCTGCCGCAGGAAACCACTGTCGACCTAACCACGGTCACCCCTGTGCCGGATGCTAACGGCATTTACTACCTAGTTGGACCAACTGGCCCCGCAAACAGCCTCACTGTCGGCACGGTTACGACTCTGACCCCAGGGCAAGATGCAACTGTAGAAATCACAGGTGCTTCGCCTTCACAGACAATCAGCTTTGGCATCCCACAGGGCGACGCTGCAACGGTGGAGGCCGGAACGACCACCACCGTAGATTCTAGCCAGAACGCATCTGTCACAAACTCCGGAACAACTGCTGAGGCAGTCTTTGACTTCAATATCCCAAGGGGAGCTGCTGCAACAATAGCAGTTGGCGATGTAACTACCGTTGTAAACGGAACCCCAGCCGCGGTTAGCAATGTCGGCACAACTGAAGATGCTGTATTTGACTTTACAATTCCAGCGGGTCCAACTGGACCCCAGGGCCCAATTGGTGCCACTGGTGCTACTGGTATTGAGTGGCAGGGTGTCTGGGATGCGCTGACTGACTATGTAAACAACGATGCTGTTTTCTATAACGGTGCATCTTGGTTCGCATCTGACGACCCACCCGTAGGCGATGTCCCAAGCGATGTTTCTCTCTACTGGTTCCCCCTAGCCCTACAGGGTGCAACTGGCCCACAAGGCGAACAGGGCATTCAGGGCATTCAGGGGATTCAGGGTATCCAGGGCGAGCAGGGTATCCAGGGCGAAAAAGGTGACACCGGTGATGCTGCAACAATTGCAGTCGGCACAGTTACCACGGTCACGCCACTAGAGCCAGCAACGGTAACCAATGTCGGCACAAGTGGTGCTGCAATCTTTAACTTTGAAATCCCACAGGGAGAACAGGGTAATCTAGGCGACCTGAGCGCTACTTCTCCAATCACGTATACATCAAACACCATCGGACTTGACTATGATGCGCTAGTCATCGACGGTGGCTCGGCATGATAAAATTATTAAAGACAAGAAGGATTGATTAATGCCAGCACAAACCGTAATTAAGCTTCGCAGGGACACTGCTGCTGACTGGACTCTTGCTGACCCGATTCTTGCAGATGGTGAGCTCGGTATTGAGACAGATACTAACCGCATCAAGATTGGTGACGGAGCAACCGAGTGGAGCGGTCTCCGCTACGGCCCAGTTGGTGACGAGCTTGCAATTCGAGTTAAGAATGCAAGCGGTTCAGTAGCAATTCCTGCTGGAAGACTTGTGCAGTTTGCAGGAGCAGCAGGAGACACTGTAACAGCTTCTCCCGCCGTTACAGATGGCTCTGTAGACTTTCACCTTCTGATTGGTATTACAGCCTCTGAGATTGCCGCTGATGGCTTTGGAGACGCGGTTCTCACTGGTACCGTAAGCGGGCTTGCTGTTACTCAGGCAGATGGCACTTTGCTTTATGCGGACCCCACCAGCCCCGGACTGCTAACCGCCACCGAACCAGCTGCTCCAGCTTTCGGTGAGCCAGTTGCCGCAGTTGTCCGACAGGGCGCAGGAAGTTCTGGCCTTATCCTTGTGCGTATGCACTTGGGTGCAACTGTTGGAGAGCTTCACGATGTGGCACTGGCCACTCCAATTAGCGGCCAGGTCCTTCAGTTTGACGGCACCAAGTGGGTAAACGCAACTATTGACCTCAGCAGCTACGCAACCGAGTCTTACGTAGACACCGCGATTGAAAATGCGCCACAGCCAATTCACCCATTTGCGATGTTAGGATAAATAGATGCCAGAAAATTATAAGATTTTAGCACAGGGAGCTGCTCAAGATGCAACTCAATACACCACACCAGCTTCTACCCAAACATCAATATCTTCAATATCTGTCATAAATAACGACACTGTTTCTCACACTTATTCTGTGGGTATCGTAAAGGCAGCAGATACAGCTACCGCTGGAATTACAGCTACCCAAACAATTATTCCAACAAGAACTATTGGACCCGGTGTTGTAGACGAAATTGTTGGCGGTATTACATTATCTGCAGGGGACCAAATTAGAACAAATTCTGATTCTACTGACCTAACAGTTCACATTTACGGAGTTGAAATATCATGAGTTTAGAGTATAAAGTATTAGGACAGGATGCCGCTTCCACAATAGTTGAATCTCCAGTAGGTTATGTATCAGTGGTCTTTAACTCTGATGTCGCCGCTCACTCAACAGACGGCATTACCTGGACGCAGACCACCCTGCCACTATCTGCCAGATGGTTTTCAGTGACTTATGGTTCCGATAAGTTTGTTACGGTAGGATACTCTGACCCTAACTTTGTTGGAGCCTATTCCACAGACGGGATAACATGGTCTGCTTCGAACACTCTGCCCGCAGTTGATTTTTTCTATGGAGTTGGCTATGGAGATGGACAGTTTGTCGCTGTAGGCGGCGGCACTCAAGGGGCTTATTCCACAGACGGAATAACCTGGACAGCCATGACAATGCCAACAGCTTCTGCTTGGCAGGACGTAGAACATGGAAGTGGTTTGTTTGTTGCGGTGAGTGATTCTCCAATTGCCTACTCTACAGATGCTATTAACTGGACAGTTGCAACCTCACTGTCTCTGGACTTGCAATCAGCAGCCTACGGTTCTGATAGGTTTGTTGCAGTAGGCTATTATGGAAACTCAGCTTACTCCACAGATGGAATTGCATGGACGCAAACTACTATCCCTTCAGGCAACTGGGCCGAGCTAGCTTATGGAGATGGAAAGTTTGTGGCAGTAGGCTACGGTGCTTCTACCGCACCATACTCAACAGACGGAATAACCTGGACAAGCATTGCTCTACCGGCAACTGCAGGATGGAATGGGGTAGCTTACGGAAATGGTAAGTTTGTAGCAACCGCATATGGTTCCACCATAGCCGCCTACTCCACAGATGCAATTACATGGACACAGACCACTCTGCCAGTAAGTGCCAGCTGGGAAGCAGCTGCCTATGGAGGACAATCGTCTTCTTCTCCCAAGGTCCAATACACCATCCCATCAACAAAAGAAGCTATAACCTCATCTATCTACATAGCTAACAACTCCTCCACTTCGCAAACCTATTCTGTGGCGGTAGTTCCTGATGGAGAAACATTATCTTCTATTCATTACATTAGAAAAGATGCAACAATTGATGGAAATGATTTCCACGATATTACCACCAAAATTACACTTTCGGCAGGGGACCAAGTAATTACCGATGGGTCATCTGGTGATGTTTCAATTAACATATTTGGAGTTGAAAAATAATGAGTTTTAGAAAAATTATTGATGGCAAAGACTTAACTGTATATGACAGTGTTCAGGATTCTGATGTAACTAATTTGCAAACTACTTTGGATAGTAAAGCTCCCCTTAACCCAGCGGTAAACGCAAAAACCGCTAACTACGCTCTAACTGCTGATGACCGCGGCGAGTTTATTACTTGCGATGGTACCTTTACTATTACAATCCCTGCTGCAACATTTAGCGCAGGAGACCGTGTTGACTTTGTAAACATTGGTACTGGTGTAATTACCTTCCTGGGTAGCGGCGTTACGATAAGTTCAATTGACTCAGCGGTTACAATTGACACTCAATATGCTGGCGCAACACTATTCTTTACCAGTTCGACAGCAGCAATTCTAATTGGAAGATTAGCGTAATGACACCTCCAATTCCCCTTGGGATTTGGGCGGCTAGTGCTGCTGCTGCAGGCTTTATAACAGTAGCCGGATACTTTTCGAAAGGCTCAAATTCAACTGAAGTCTACAAATGGGCCTTTCCTACTGATTCAGTCAGTACAACAACCAGTGCACCGGCTACCATGTACCGACACGCAGGCTTTGCAAACCCAGGAGTTGCTGGATACTTTTCGCAAGGTGGTAGTTTTGTATTTGAAATCTTCAAATGGTCCTTCCCCTCTGATACAGTCAGCACAACGACTCCTGCACCGGATGGCAATGGCATGAACATGGGCATGACCCGACACACGGGCTTTGCAGACCCAGGAGTTGCCGGATACTTTTCGCAAGGTAACTCTACAACTCCAGTCTTCAAATGGGCCTTCCCCTCTGATGCAGTCAGTACAACGACTCCTGCACCGGATGTCATGGATTACCACGCGGGCTTTGCAGACCCAGGAGTTGCCGGATACTTTGCGCGGGGTAAACAAACGTCTGACGTCTACAAATGGGCCTTTCCTACTGATGCCGTCAGCACAACGACTTCTTCCCCTGGTACTATGCGTTACCACGCAGGCTTTGCAAACCCTGGAGTTGCCGGATACTTTTCGCAAGGTAGCACACCTGACGTCTACAAATGGTCCTTTCCTACTGATGCCGTCAGCGCAGCGACTTCTTTCCCTGTTACTACTACGCGTTATAACGCAGGCTTTGCAAGCCCTGCAGTTGCTGGATACTTTTCGGAAGGTGGCCGTAAATTAGACGTCTACAAATGGGCCTTTCCTACTGATTCACTCAGTCTAACGACTAATGCGCCGTCCTCCTTAGACCAACACGCAGGCTTTGCACTATAAAAAGAAACGGGCAAATAATGAATATAAAAGAAGCAATCAACGAAGTACAGCAATCACGCTCTAAGTATCAACTTGAGCGGTTTGTAATTGGGCAACACCACTCCCCTGAGATGCAATATTATCAACTTTGTCAAGAAGCAAATGCGGTAATGGGCTCAATCGAAGAAACAAAGCTTCGAATTGAGAAGGTAAAGGCAGAGGCCGAGGAGCTTAGAGAGACTGATAAGAAGTCAGACTCCATTGAAGCAGATATTAAACTGCTCAGCATCGAAAGTCTTGAGCGTCAGCTACGGGGTCAAAAGCGTGAGCTTGCATTTATGGAAGAGATGTTCGAGCAATTTCCAAGGTTTACTCGCAATGATATCGAGGAAGCCCAGCAAGATTACTGGGAAACTAGATTGACGCGTGTTGCTCAAATGCAGATGCTATCCCGTCAGGGTGGGGTAGACTGGGCACAGTTGGAAGCCGTATACCAGGCCGGTATCATGGAAGAGGCTTTGACACAAATACCAACAATGAGCCACCTTATGCAGCCAATTGAGTTGGCGCACAAACCATCAATTGAAGGAAGTAAGAATGACTAACTATATTGCAACGCTAATGGACCTTGTGCCAAATGCAAAAATCAGCTACACTGGTACTGATGTTACTTATGAATCAATCACTTGGTCCGATGAGCGTACCCAGCCAACCAAGGCAGAGTGTGATGCAGCTTGGCCTCAGGTCGAGTATCAAATGCAGATGGCTTCAGCAGAGCGCCAGCGTCGTGCTCGCTACCAAGAAGAGACTGACGGCATGTTCTTTGATGCACAGCGTAATGGTGGCGACCTGACTCAGTGGATTGCTGAAGTTGACGTAATCAAGGCAGAGCTGCCATACCCAGCGCCAATCTCGGAGTAATCTAGCCTGATACAATAGGTATATGCCTACGACTTTTAATCCGAGGGAGAAATAATGTATACATATATAGTAAATGATGCAAATACCGTCGAAGTATTTGCAGAAGGACAAGAAGCGCCAATGCTTCGCCAGCCACACTACCCGAACCAGGACACCTTTGACACAAAGGCCGAGGCAGAGGAGTGGGCACAGCTATATATCACATCTGTAACAGACGAAGCAGCACCCTTTGCCCCAATCGGCAAGGGCATTGCGGGAGAACCAAAGCCAACCAAGGCAGAGGTTCTTGAGCATCTAGAGAAGCGGGCAGAGCGACATGGAGAGAACGTACCTCAGCAACTAGCAAAGCGCATCGCTGACCTAAAAGCAGAACTAGCTTAATAATTCAAAAACAGTTTACGGGGTCACTTTACGGTGGCCCCGTTTCTGCTATAATATTGTGCTATAATAAAGTAAAAATGAACGGGCGGCAATAAAATGTTAAACGAAAAAAGCTATTATTTCATGGCGGGCCTGCCAAGGTCCGGTGGCACTTTGCTGGCATCAATCTTAAATCAGAATCCAAATATTTACGTATCTGCTCAATCTCCGCTACCCAACATGTTGGGGGCAGCTTACAATCAATATCAAAGCAAAGAAAATCTAGACTCAAGTAGATTTCATGATATCTATAATGTAGTAGACAACATCATTCCACTGTTCTACGAGAAGCACCCAGAGAAGCACATTATTGACAAAAACTTTTCATGGCTAGAGCCACACCCTTATGTAATTCTTGAGCATCACCTAAAGAATGATATTCGTGTTATTTGTCCAGTCCGCGACGTAATGGAGATTCTTGCATCTTGGAACAGACTCTGTGAGGCAGACAGAAATAACGAATATGACAAGATTATTGTGAAGGGTGATAAGAGTAAGAGGCCAATTTCTGATAAGCGAGCAGATTTCTTTATCAGCCTTGACAATGAGGAAAGCGGTATTCGTAATAGCATTGAGAATATGAAGAGAATTCTATACCCTCAGTTCAAAGACAATATTATGCTTGTTGACTATGACGACCTAACCTCTGATACAGAGAACACAGTCAACAAGGTCTATGACTTTCTTGAGATTGAACACTTTGACCACAACTTTGAGGGTATGAAGACAACTCACGAATACTCAAATACCTGGGGAGTAAAAGGACACCACGACATCAAACCAAGCATTCAAAAAGAAGAGTATGACCTAGAATCTATTTTCTCAGCAGAAACAATTAGAAAGTATTCTGGCATGGAATTTTGGAAGGACTTTAAATGATAATTCAGATTATGGGTTTGCCAGGAGCTGGCAAAACTGAGCTAGCAAAAGAGATTTGCAGAAGGACAGACGCTGTGCACCTGAATGCAGATGAGGTCAGAGCCGAGCTAAGTTCAGACCTCGGCTTTTCCATACAGGAAAGAATGGAGCAGGCCAGGAGGATGGGTGCAGTTGCTAGGCTCATCTCCAAGCAAGGCAAGCTGGTTGTGGTGGATTTTGTAAATCCAACTAAAGAAACCAGGAATTCGTTTGGTGAATCAGACTTTTCTGTTTGGGTGAACAGAATTGACCAAGGAAGGTTTGAGGACACAAATAAATTATGGACCCCTCCTGAGCTATCCGCAGTAGACATCATTATTCCTCCTGGACTCACTGTGCATGAAGAAGCGAAGGTGGTGATGCTCTCAGCTGGGGTTCACGACTGGACAGAGCCAACTACTCTCCAGCTCGGAAGATATCAGCCTTGGCACGAGGGGCACTCCGCCTTATATGATGCAGGCCTTGAAAGAACTAAGCAAATTTTGGTTGGAGTTCGAAACACAGAGGGCACTTCAGAAAAGGACCCACTTGGCTATTCCGAAGTAGAGGGATATATCTTGAAAGACAGGCCAAGTGCCCTAGTTATGAAGTTGCCAAACATTACTAATATAATTTATGGCAGGGATGTTGGGTACAAAATTGAACAGGTAGAGCTGTCGCGGGAGCTGCAGGCGATTTCTGCTACTCAAAAACGCAAAGAAATGGGAATTTAATGGAAGCGACTAAGGGAAGAAGCGCCCTAAAAGCTATTACTTGGAGAGCAACTGGTACAGCAGACACTTTTCTGATTGCATGGATAATCACAGGCAAGCCGCTAGTTGCTGGCAGCATCGCAACCCTTGAAGTATTAACAAAAACTTTTTTGTATTACTTTCACGAAAGGTTATGGAATTTATCTAATTGGGGTCGTGGTTAAATCGGCATTTAAAATACTTAAGACACTGATACAATAGGTACATGCCTACCACTCCGGATTTAACGCCTCCCGATTACACAACTGCAGTCGGTCAGGTAAGACTACTGATTCCAGACACCGAGCAGCTTGGCGATATCCCTGCTTACATTTTCAGTGACCCGCAGATTGCTGCTTTCCTTTCACTTTACGCAAACAGTATCAAGCGAGCTGCCGCTCAGGCCAAGCTGGTGCTTGCAACCAGCGAAGCACTGATTAACAAAGTAATCCGGACAGCTGACTACGCTACCGATGGCGCAAAGCTAGGAGCTGAGCTTCGTGCTCAGGCCAACGACCTTCGTGCAGAGGCCGACCGCGATGAGGCGGAGGATTCGTACGAAGAGATTGCTATTGTCTCGTTCACTACGAAGCCAGATAACTCATGGCTTTAAATTCTCGTCCCTCAATAGACCCCCGCTGGACTACGCACAATGCTGGCATAGTACAGTCATTGATGCTCGCTCAGATTGAAATTTACGATGCTGAGTTTTCTGAGAGAACTTACGATGCGTCTACCAACACCTGGGCCGGAGAGTCTGTAGTTCTTTACACCGGCAAAGCTCGTATTCAGCCGCTAACCGGCGTCAGCGATGCTAACTCGGACTACGACCCCACCGTGCTTCAATCTGTAAGGGTACAAATTCCCCTGACCGTAAGTACCCCGGATATTAGGCCAAGCCACAGAATTAAGGTTACTTCTGCCCCAGAGAATCCAGCTCTTGAAGACTTTGTATACATAGTAATGGGAGTGCTTAACTCAAGCAACGCTTGGGAGCGGACACTTATGTGCAAGGTTGACACGGAGCTAAACCCGAATGTCTAGGACCTCACCTAACGCTTACGACACTAGCAAGGGCCCAGATGTACGCTGGCATGATGTCTACATATTTGACTACTCTGATGTAACCAAGAAAGCCAGAGATGTTCGCAGAGGCGTTTCCCAGCTTGGAGATGAAGTCTGGAAGCTAAAAAAGTCTGGGCTTGTTCGTAAAAATGGTTTTGGCTTTTATATTGACAGCGCTCAAACCCAATGGACTGATAGGGTAACCAGGGCCATACTCCCCGCGGACGGCGTTGAACTACAGGTGGCCCTCACAAAGGATGCCCAGGCCTTTGGTAAAAAAGCTGCGCAGAACATGCGTACCTTTGTTAATCGTATTGATACTGGTACAATGAAACGTGAGATTCGATATAGGATTCGCAAGAACTCTAAGCTGAATCAGCTGAGAATTGAAGTAGGCTGGGTTAGGCTTTGGTATAAGTACTTCGACTATCAAGAACGAGGAACCTCAAGCATCCCGCCAATGAACGCAATCTTTAAGAGCAGAATGGTGAACACTCCTGAGTTCCAAAAGTCTTACAGTAGATTTGTACGTTCATATGTACTTAAAGCAAATAAGAAAGGTGCAGTAAGATGAGCATGAACCTTCTCGCTGTGCACGACCAGATTACAGCAAAGCTCAAAGAGCTTCCACAAGAAGTTTATGAGACAGCTCCGCCAGAAGACAAGAGATTGCTTTTCGATTCTAGCGGTATGCTAATGCCCTATATGGTTGTGCAGCATTCTGATATGTATCCGCTGGGTTCCGGCGGTGGCATTACTGGCGCTAAGTACGATGTTGCACAGGGTTACTGTCTTGTTATTTGCGTTGGCCCTACTGAGCGTTCTGTGCGCCAGGTTGCCGATTTAGTTCGTGATAAGCTTACTGGCTTTTCGCCCTCCGACGCCGGTGAGCTTAGGTTTGCTGGTGGCTCAACGGAGTATGCAACTCCAGAGTCAAAGCAAAATCGCTACACAACTGAGCTGGGATTTATTTTTCCGGTGAATACATCTTGGTAGCATGGTAAAATAGAAGAGATTGGAAGGATTCTAATGGCATTAGCTATGAACGTTCGTACGGGTAAGACCGTAAATGTGCCTGACCACTACATTGGGCATGAAATTTTGGGTAAAGACCTTGAGGTACTTGATGGTGCTGAGGCTCAGGCTGCTCCAAAAAAAGAAAACAAGAAGAAGACAAAGTACGTACCAGAAGCCCTTGATGGCGACGGTGACGGCCTGGTTCAAGATGGTACTGAGTGGGAGCGCCCAGTCGGTACCGAAACTGAGGAGCTGCCTGCTCCAGAAATCGATATCGAAAGTAACGAGGAAAACAATTAATGGCTACTAAAATGCTACGCCCAAATGTGGGCATTTATGTTGCCACCGCAGATGCGTTTGCAGACTGGACAGCTCCAACGCTGACCGAAATCACTGACGCAACCAAGGTGTTCAACATCTCCCCAGCCGTTACGGATGACTACACTCTCAACATGACTGACAGCGACACTGATGACTCGCTGGCCATTGTTGACAATGCATCTGTTTCGACTCCAACCTACAGCAACTACGAGGCTTCCTTTGACGGATTCCGCGACGAGAACGCTGCAGCTGACTCTGTTTACAACAGGTTCCGCACTCTATTCTCTGCTCCAGACGTCAAGTACTACCTAATCAAGCGTGTTGGCAAGGTACACGATGCAGCATTTGCCGCTGGTGACCTTGTTAGCGTTTACGGCGTCAAGACTGACTACCCAGTAGAGCTTATTGGCGATGGCGAAATGATTCGTCACGGTGCCCGCTTCCTGAACACCGGTGAGGTTCGTGTAAACGTAGCCGTCGGTGCTGGAACCGCTGGTTCTGGTCCAGAGCTTAAGGCATCTGTTGGAACCAAGTCCACTTCAAACGGTAAGGTCAAGGTCTACTGGGTTCCAGTTGGCAACCTATCCGGTACTGAGGACGAGTTCGTTGCAGGTCCATCTGTTGCTGACATCGAGGCATCTGGTTCGGTTGACCTAACCGAGGCAATTGCTTGGGACAGCTACGAGCTTGGTGCAACTGACTCTAACGCAGTCGACGACCGTGGTCTTCTCGACGAGGGACAGGTTCAGACTCGTGGGTTCGCACAGTTCTCTGGCTCACTAATGTTCTTCCGTGGTATTACCTCGGAGACCACTGGTGCATACTACAGCGCATTCGAAACCTTCAAGGCAGCTACCGACGGTTCACGTCCAGTTGGCTTCTTGGTTACCCGCGTTGGTATCCCGGCCTCAACCGCACTCGCTGCTGACCAGGAAGTATCTGCATTCAAGTTCATCGCAGACGCTTTCATGGACAACACCGAGGGTGAGGACAGCGTTAAGTTCATGGTTAACTTTGCCCCTCAGGGCAAGCTTGGTGTTAACGTAGACGCAACTGCGTAACATCTGAACAACCGGCTGGGTGGGGTTTTGCGCCCGTTTGCCCCACCCAGCCTTTTCACCTCTTAAACGGACGAGAATAGGGCGTAAATAAAATGAGCGACAACATTATTAATCTTGCTGAGGAAGCCCAGAAAAAGGGCAAGTTCTCACTAGCAGATGCAATCAAGGGTAGAGCTTACCCAGAGACTTCCGTGGATATTTATATTGACGGCTCTTCGGCCTTCGAACTGGCAACGGTCAGCGATGAGCTTAAGAAGATTGACCCAGAAGATTCAGAGTACGAGAAGCTGCATATCGTTGCAGAGGAACTCAGTAAAAAAATAATTGAATCCAAGCTTACCTTTCACATGCGTGGAGTTGGTCAGGGCGTGGTCGAAAGAATCACAAAGGAAGCCAGCGACAAGTTCGGTGTTGACAACGGCGTAAATGACCCAGAGTGGATTAAGTATTATCTCTGTGCGTTGATTGCAGAAAACATTGTCAAGGTCGCAGACGCCGAAGGCAATGAGGACGAGAGCAAGTTCTCTGTAGATGACATCATGGACCTACGCGATGCTGTACCTATTGACTCATGGGAAATCCTAATCGACACGATGCAGAAACTCACCCTAGCCTCTAGCTACTTCGATGCCGCGACGGACTCAGGTTTTTTACCGAAGTCCTGACATGGGATGGTAACCGCGGTTACGTAACTGGGATTAAAGCAGCCATAGCCGCCGGTATAAGGCCGGTGGCTATGCTGTTTCACGAACAGCCAACAGACCCGTGGACACCATTCGACTTTAAGCTCCTCGAAGCATACCAGATTCTTCAAGAGGAGACATGTCAGGAGTGCGGTAACCCAATCTGGATTTGCAGAAACGACCAAGCTGCTAACGTGGGCTTTAAGATAAAGACCGCGACTTGCTTTGCTAAGGCCGAGCTAGACAGGTATCAAGAGCGTGAGCAAAAGAAGAAGTCCAACAAAAAGTCACATGGGCAGTACCCATATGTAGTTGCCTATACCTATGATGGAAGCGATATGCCTACAAGGGCTTCTTATTATAGCGGCCAAGCTGATGCTGACACGATAGAATAATAGGTAACGATAGGTGGTGTGCCGTTGGAAATTCGTGCCAGAATAAATCTTGAAGTAGCTAAGTTTAAGACAAACGCAAAAGTTGCGGGTGCCTCATTCAGGGTTATAGCTAGTTCCGCTAAGATTAGCACGGATAAAATCGATGGCTACCTAAAGAGTAGCGCAGCCAAAAGGCTTGCACAGATAAAGCGCACCGAAGCTCAGGAGATTGAGTCTGCTCGCAGAAAATCAAAGATTCTCTCCAAGGTCGAGCAGGAGAAGTATCGCAACCGTGGTGGCATTACACCTGGAACAAACGTAGGCCGCAATCTTGGTCTTGAAGAAAAGAAGATTGCAAGAATCACACAGATGTCCGCTAAGGAGCGGGCTAAGTATGAGCGTGACCTTGCTAAGGAATTTAAAAGGCTTCAAAAGGAAAAGGGTGCCGCTTCTCGTGCTTTTGTAAAGCGCAATCAGGCAGATGAGAAGCGTTATAACAACTGGCTAAGGTCCACTAACAGGACATCGGCCAGAGAGTATACTGCATTCTGGAGGCAGGCTCTTCGCGAAAAGGCCGCCCTTGAGCGTAAGAATAAATCCGAAGTCAATGCCGTCCAAAAGAATCTAAGGAACAGGTACAGGGAAGAGAGCAAGGCCTACGTACAGTTCTGGAAAGAGGCGTTAAAGAGAAAGGTCGACGAAGAAAAGAAGGCCGCTAGGGAGTCTAAGAAAATACCCTCAGACTTCTTTAACTCTGATAAGTTTGAAAGAGGCATGGCCGCCGCAAGGTATGCCCTTTACGACATCAGCAGAAGGGCAATAGCCTTTGGTGCTGCAGTCGGTGGAGCAATGGCACTCGCAACTCGTGAGGCAATTAAATTCCAGTCCGCCTTCACCTCTGTGGAGAGAACAACCCAGCTGAGCCTCCAGTCAAACATACCAGAAGTAAGAGCAGAAGCCGAAGCCCTTAGGGCCTCTTTGATTCAGCTGTCGCTAGATATGCCAGTTGCCTTTGAGGATGTTGCACAGGTAGCAACCCTCGGTGCTCAGCTGGGCATCGCAGCTGACGCGGTGGATGCATTCTCCGAGACCGTAATCAGATTCTCTGCCATTACTGGAATCTCTGTAGACGAAGTTGGCTTGAGCTTCGGTAGGCTTGCACAGTTGCTAGATGTGCCGGTATCCAAATTTGAAAATCTATCCTCTGCAATTGTATTCACCGGTATTAACTCTGTTGCTACTGACCGTGAAATCTTGAGAATGGCTGAATCAATCGGTGCTGCTGGATACCAGGCCGGACTTTCCTCGGACGAGGTTGTCGGCTTTAGCGCGGCACTTGCGTCACTGAAGGTTAGGCCAGAAGAAGCACGTGGTGTATTTACAAGGCTGTTTAGAACCTTTGATGTTGAGGCTTCCCTTGCCAGCGAAAAGATGGATAAGTTCGCGGCCATGATGGGTAGAACTACAGACGAAGCAATCTCCCTTTACAAGTCGGACCCTACTGAATTCTTTAAGCAGTTCCTTTATGGTGCAAATGCTACTGGTGAGCTGAACGTTGCAATGAGGGACCTTGGTATCAGGAACGTAAGAGAGCTTAACGTTATCTCTAGGCTTGCTGGTAGCATGAACGTGCTAGAGGATGCTCTTTCTGATAGCCGTGAGCAGTACCTACTGGGAAGCTACTCTGCAGAAGCTTATGGCCAGGTTGTGGACGATGTTGCATCTAGAATTACAATTATGCAGAACTCTATCACAGTTCTTTCCGCGGCATTTGGTGACGTTCTTGCTCCAATAGTTAGCCAGGTTGCAGATGGACTGGCATATGTGTCTCAGGTAATTTCTAACTTCAGTACCCCCGCTAAAGTTGTAATCATGGCAATTGCCGGTATTACAGCAGCAGCAGCACTATTGTTCGGAACTCTAGCAGCAGGTATCGCTGGACTTTTGGCTCTTAGGCTTGCATTCAAGTATCTTGCGGACGACACAATTAAAGCAGGTATTAACCTTAGAACATTTATGGCCTTGGCTAAGTCAATGGTCGGTTCGACTGCTGCAGCATCAGGAGGCATTACCGGAATGGGTATTGCGGCCAGGGTTGCTGGGGGCTCATTCCAGTTCCTTGGAATGACTATTAGAACTCTTCCCCTGATAGGCTGGGCTTTAACGCTGGCCACACTCGTGCCACTAATGTTTGAGTTTGGAAGAGCCTCTAAAGAAATGTCTAAGGACATGAGCTCAATTGGAGAAGCGGCTGTAGAGGCCAATGGTGGTATTAGTGAGGCCATGGAGGCAATCGCTACCGACACCGAAAAGGGAACTGAGGAACTAAACAGGTTTACTATTGCAATGACCGACGAGGAGCGCGAGGCAAGGCGGGTAAAGAAAGCACTCCTTGAAACGGCAGAGGCACATGAGGAGCTAACAAGTCAGGTCGACAGGAGAAGCGGAAGCCAAGAAGATTCTGTTGAGCCTTATGAAAAAGTTACAGCCGTAATTGAAGCTCAAAACGCTGCCTTAGAAACAAACGCTGGGCTAACTTCTGAAGGCGTAGAAGCCGATGGCGACAAGATTGCACTGCTTGGCGAAGAATACGTTAAATGGCTAGCACGTGGTGCTAGGAACTATGCAAAGGGAGAAGGCGAAACCGGCGACCTTTTGCTTGAACTTGTGCAGCTTGGACCGGGAGTCGAGGCGGGGTTGAAAGAGCTTGGCTTTGACTACATGGAAATGTATAACGAAGCTGTCGTCGATGCCGCTGGAGATGGAACTGGTGCTCAAGCGTATGTAGATGCATTTGACGAGAAGCTAAAGTCTCTGGTTATTGATTTGCAGGTACTTGAAATTAGAGCGCCAGAAGGAACAGCGTTTAGCGAGATAATTTCTCAAGGCATAGAGCAGGGCATAGTTGATGTAGACACGGCCAAGGTGCTAGAGGACATGTTTGACGAATCGGGCCTGTCATCGACAGAGTTCCTTAAAAGCCTGGGCGAAATTCCAAACAGCTTTGATGCTGTGGCTCTTTCTGCTGACTCTGCTAACGTGTATATTCAAGATAAAGCCACCGCAGATGCAATGGAGAGAAATGCAAACTCTGCTGCTGGCCTGTCCGAGGAAATTGAGGGAACGGAAGAAGAGGTCATTAGCCTAGTTGAAGCCTTTAAGGAGTTAATGGATTCAATGTATGGCGCACAGCTGGCGGAGAATAAGGCAGCTGATGCACTTGACACTTTGATTCAAGGGGCAGAGGGCACCTCTGGTGCAATGTTCGGTTTGACTCAATCTGCCAGGGAAAACTTTGGAAACTTTGTGTCCTTTATAACTGATGCAGTAGACGCTGCAGAAGCAGCAGGCGAGGGCGGTATCGGCGCAGTAGACAGAATAGTTGATGCACTTACTTCGATGGGAGATGCCGGTCTTGATACAGGCGAGGCATTTAAAGTTGCAAGGGTTGCGATAGTCGAAAGCCTAGTCGCTTCGAATGACGCATTCTTGGGCATTAAGGACGAGCTTTCTTCCGCAACTGACCTTAAGGGTTTGCGAGATATAATTAACGGATTCTACACTGCAAGACTTGCAGCTGAGGGATGGTCTTCAACGCTATACCTTGAGTGGCAAAGCGTAATTGGCGTTCTTACGGCTGGGTCGTCTAGATACGAAGCTGGACAAAACACTATTCGCACTAGCACTGCTAAGACGCTGACTGCACTAGAGAAGCTACAAGCTGCCCTGAAAAAGCTCTTTAGCTGGACAAACAAAAGAATGGACCTGCAAGATAGCATCAATTCTCTTGGAGATTCGCTTAAGGAAAATGGAAATACATTCTCAATCTGGAGTGAGTCCGGCAGAGAAAACGTAGGTGCCCTTTTGGACACCATTGATAACATGGCTGTTAGCTCAAATGGAAACATGCAGCTTTTTGCAAACCAGCTAGGAGCAATGAGGCAGGCGCTTGTTAAGGTAGGTGCACCAGCTAGCGCATTAAAGTACATTGATGATGCACTAAAAACAACTGGTAAAAGCGCCAAGGTTTCCACAAAGGAAGTTGATAACTTCTACAGAGAGCTCAGCGACAATGGTGACGCAAAGCGCTCACTTAGAGACGTTGCAAGTGCAGTTGGAGAAGTCCAGTCCGCTATTAAGTCTGGAATCGCAGCATACTTTGCTCAGCAAAATGCAATCGACGACATCACTCTTGGCTGGCTTGACATGGCAGATGCCTCGCAAGCTGCTCAAGATGCAATCGAGAACGCTAGTGAGTCTATTGACGACGCAAGGCAAGCGATTAGAGAAGCCAATGCCGAAATTCAAAACCTAACCGCAAAGAGCAAGACCCTTGAATATCAGCTCGGAATTGCAATTAAGTACGGAGATACAATTCGTGCAGATGAGCTCAGGGCGGAAATTGCTAGCATAAACTCCGACATTGCCAGCCAGCAAGATAACATTGCAGATTCCAATAGGGATATTGCAGATTCACAGGCTGACATCGCAGAAGCAAATGGTAGACTCGGCATTGGTTCTACAACCAGACAAATTATTGACCAAAATCGCGCCCTTGAGGAAATGGCCTCTAAGTACGGAGCCGCTGCTGCATGGATGCTTACAACTGCAGAAGAAGGAACAGACCTCAACGAAATTATAGACGACCAGACCGAAGAGTTCTACCAGAATGCCCTGCAAATGGGCTACACAGAGGAGAAGGCCAGAGAAGTCGCAGACGTTTTAAGGGACGAGTTAATCGCTTCGCTTGATAAGGTACCAGAAGATATCACTACTGACATTTCGGCAGAAACATCTGCAGCCCTGTCAAAGGTTGAGAAGTTTGCCAAAGATGCTAATGCCAGATTGAATACAATTAGAGATAAAACAATTACCGTAACCACAATATATCAAAGTGGCGGAGGTAGCGCTGTTGGAGTTATACGTCGGGCTAGCGGTGGTCTTGTCACTGGACCGGGCAGCTCAACTAGCGATAGCATTGCAGCTAGACTGTCTAACGGTGAGTATGTTGTAAAGGCATCTGCTGTCAGTCACTACGGTGTAGACTTCTTTAACGCACTTAACCAGATGCAGACTCCTCCGGCCTCTATGGGCACAGTAAGCGTCAGCGGCGGTGGCTCACAGACTGTTTATCTATCGCCAGAAGACAGGCAGCTTTTGCGTCAAGCAATCGACAGGCCTGTTGCACTATATACTGACAACACGACAATTGCAAAGTCTGCTAACGCTGGCAACCAGATACTAGCTCAAAGGGGTATTAGATAATGGAACGTAAGGTATACTTCGGGAACGCTGTTAAGCAGCTCTGGATACCTGCACCCAGAACGGGCCTCAGCGCCTCTTCTGAGGGCTTTTTCTCCGATGCCCAGCTCCTAAGCGGTCGAGCCTTTGTTAAGCGCTCTAAAGCCAACCACAGGCGTTTCAACCCGGCCTGGAGTGGGTCGCTGAACGCAGCTTCTATAAATGACAGCCTACACACCATCAAGGACTTCTTTGACGGCATCTACGGAGACGGCCCATTCTACTGGCTTGACCCATTTGCAATTGACACCAACTTGCTACCACCGCACTGGGCTGCTCCGATGCTTAGCGGCAATGACTGGCCTGCTATTAGTTCAATCGGCACGGCTGCGCTAGTTGACACCGCATCTAACAGCCGCAACTATCCTTACAAGTCTTTACAGCTAAGTATGCCAGCAGAAATCAGTACAAGCACTTCATACTTAAGGTTAATTTTGCCCGAAGGCCAGCGCTTGCACTTCGGTTGGCATGGAACCCAGGACTCCGGTGAGGCAACGGTTGTCCTTAGGTGCCACGACAGGGACACGGGAGTTACCACAGATGTGGCAACCGAGCCGATGTCGGTTACCAGCGGGCTAAGGACCAATAAGAACATAAACGGCAATACTTACTCCATGGTAGATGTTATTGTGCAGAACCCTACTGCATCTACCAGCGTTATTTCTATCGCAGGCATGATTGCACAGGTCTTGCCTGATGTCTCATTCGTTGAACAAGGTGACTTTATTTCCGGCAGGGGAACAATGGGATTGCATTTTGCATCAGCACCTAGCATCACCTACCTGTCTGCCAAGATTAACGAGGGTCAGGTAGAGCTAGCTACGAACTTCATCGAGGAGTAAGATGACATCACTACAAGTAACTACGGGTAGCGGTGACTTCAGAGATGCCAGCTTAATCTCATTTAGCTATTCAGAGGATGCGACACCCTTTAGCCCCGCTAAGCTTGATGGCGGTACCGGTCAGGTAACTGCCCAACTTGTGCAGGATGAGGCAACTCGCGGCACAAGGGTGGCAATCAACAATAACGCCGACCTGTTTGACGAAGAGTATGGCACGGTTGGGATGACAATCAAAAAGCTTTCACTTAACAATGGGCTTGTCACTATTAACGCAAGTACTATCGAGTCACAGCTGGACGTTGACCGCACCGCACTGCCCCAGGGTAGCGATGCCGGTGGCTATACTCTTTCCGAGGCAATCATTTACTACTGCAGCCTAGTGGAAATTGAGCCCAACTTTGAGCCAAGCCTGCTTGCTAAGATTGAAATAATCGACATTGACTTTATAGGGTGGCAGGGCAACGTTTGGGAACACCTCAAGATGCTCTGTGCTGCTTACCCCGTTGATACAAACGGCGGCTTTATGGAGATGTATATCCTAAATGATGAACTATGGTTTAGAGAAGGTGGCATAACGCAACTCGATACAAGGAGTGCCTTTAGCGATGAGGCTATAAGCATAGATGCCTACGATTCTGCTCAGTACGTAGATGTCGTAAAGTATAATACTGATTATCGTGCGAATTCTCTGATTAGACAAGAAAATATTAGCACCCTGGACTTTGCAAACCTTGAGCTGGTCTCAATCACTGATTCCTTCCAGGTTAACGCCAACGAAAAGATTACCAGAAGGGTAACTGTTAACGCATCTCTAGAAAGCGTTGAGAATCCAATCCCCGTTCAGACCATTGCTTTTCCGGTAACCTATAGCCAATATGTAATCGTCGGAAAAGATGATGTTCCACTAACCCCCGCACAGTGGTTGGGCCAGGGCGGATTGGTTGAGGTCAGCCTAACTGAAAATCCAAATGAGATTGAGATTAGTATTGTGGGCGCGAACTATCCCGAACTTGAGCCATTTAAGATTGGTGTTGAATCATCTGGCAGTGAAGACTATCCGGCCTTTTATTTGAGGGGCACCGGGGTTTTCTTTGACAGGACTACTCAGCGTGTATATACTGGTGCACCTGATTCTGAAGTGCAAGAGTCAACTTTAATCGACAACCCGTTTATTACTAGCGATGAAGTATTCTGGCATGCTGCTGGTAGAATTGCCAAGGAGCTTTGTGGTCCGACCTTCACAGTCAGCCAGACAATACCATCAGGCTTGAACTTCGGCACAACCGTGGGTTCAATCATCACGGCGTTTGACTCTAAGTTTAGAATCGACAAGGCCAGCTACAGCCAATCAGGCGTTTCCATTGAGGGTCAGTCCTATGTAAAGCTATCGGACTTTAACTCAACTTGGTCCGGCGATACCTTTGAAGATTTTAACACAGCAATGGCCGGTATCAGATTTAATGAGTTTAGCGTAATTGCATTAACTAAGGAGTAACATGGTATTTCCACTAAACAACCTTCCAACCCAATCTAAATTCTGGGGACGTGAAGTAGAAAAAAAGATTACAAATCTAGAGGGCTCTCTTCGTAGTTCAGATATTAACAACACCACCCGTGACAGTCAGCTACAGGTAACCGCAACTCAGGCAGTTGTGGCAGCAACCCTTGCCCAGGGGGCAGCCCAAGATGCGGCCAATGCTGCAACCACAGCTAACAATGCAATCAATGGCCTTGGGTCTCTTGATGAGGCGAGTAGCACCTATAAAATCAATGCTGGCAACGTCACGATTGGCACACTGAATGCAATCAACATTAACGGTTCACAAATTACTGGTTCCACTTTATCTACTGCAGCCAGCGGCAGAAGAGTTGAAATTCAATCAACAAGCACCGCATATTATGACGAATCTAATAACTTTACTGGAAGAATTTTGGGAGCAGGAACTGACCGAGGTTCAACCCTTGAATTAACAAGTGGTGCAAGCGGTTTGTTGCAAGTCTGGAATGGCGGCGTTATTAGCTACGGGGCTGGCGGGACTTATGCTGGTCTCAGCGACAACGGATTTGCCGTTGGTGGTAATAGGCTTTACACAATAGGTGCAAATATTGAGGCCGATGGTGCCCTTATAACTACTGGAGCTCTAACAAGAACTGTTCTTGCTGGTGGCGGCACAACAGGGGCATCCGTTACTGACGGTGGCAACTTTGTGCGAACGTCTTCATCTCAGCGATACAAGACTGAAATACAGCTTCTAGACATAAACCTAAATGACCTCTACGCTGTAGAGCCAAAGACCTTCAAGCGAATCGAAGAAGTCGAAGAGCATGGTGAAGATGCAAATGTCTATCCTGGATTTATTGCTGAAGAACTCGCCGGCACGTCTTTGGATAAGTTTGTATTCTACAGTAAAGACGAAGACGGCAACTCCAGGCCAGAAGGCATTCACTATCCAGAGCTAACTGCGGCACTACTTTTGGCAATCAAAGACCTTAACGCTCGCATCGAAGCTCTAGAGACTAACTAGGATACAATAGAGATTATGGCAATTACATCGAAGGGTATCTACTACCCCACATCCACTGACACAATCACCCCGCTTGAGTCGGTGTTCTCAACCGTTGCCTCTAGCGTTGACGCTGCAATACCGCTGTCTGGTTCGGAGCCAGTAGTGTTTAATGGTACCGGCGCAGGCAACACACAGGTAGCAACAGTTACCTTCCCCTCCGAGCTGGCAACTGCGCCAGATAAAATCCAGTGCAGTGTGCGTGGTCCAGTTAGCGGCTCTAGCAGCTATGTTGCGAACGTAACTAACAGCACGACCACTAGCTTCACTGTTCTAATCTACAGGCTGAACTCGGGCGTTGCTCAGACTGTCAATATCGTTTGGTCGGTGATGAACTAATGGCAAGACTTCCTTTTCCAGCTAACACAATTACTGGAACATTCGGCTCGATGTCAGCTTACAGGCGTAAGCATGGCCTTCAACCACACTCTGGTGTAGACTTTGCACCTAAGGGCTCCAACGGGGGCAAGACTGCAATCCCCGCAGTTGCCAGCGGCACGGTTAAGTTGGTGCAGTGGAGCAATGTGCTCGGCTGGGTTCTTGTTCAGACGGTATGGGACGTCAAGAAGAAGAAGGCGGCATACGTTGGATACTGTCACCTCAAGGACGAGCCAAAGCTTAAGGTTGGGGACAAGGTGAAGGAGGGCGACACTATTGGAATAATGGGGACAACGGGCTCCGCATCAAGTGGAATTCATCTTCATCTCACAATCTCGTGGAAGTTAAAGGGCGTGTTCGGTATTACAGCCGACAAGTTTGATTTTGTTGAATGGGTGAAAACGCAGGAATCTCCTGCCACAAAGGGCGCAACAAAGAAGGCAGCACCCGCTGTCGTCAAAACCGTTAAGCCCGAGGTGAAGATTCTATATGCTTGCCCTCACTGCAAGAAGGAACTTAAGTGAACTTAAAGTCTATTTCAAAAAGAACATTCGCATACATTGTCCTCAAGGTTTCAGGCACCCTGGGTGGTGGATTTGTGTTTGGTATCGAGGTTTGGCAGGCAGCTGCTATGGCCGCATTCATCGGACTTATGGAGATTAGCGAAGAGCTATCCCGTGCATACGTTGAGGACGGGGACATCAGCGCAGAGGACGAAGACAGAATCTTCGGCAACGCCGCATCTGGCTACGATGACTCTGATGAAGAACTAATGTAATGAAAGAAAAAATCATGTTCATCCTGGCCGCAGGTGTGATGGTTGCTATACTTGTCGCAATTATCGGAGACTATGTAGTAGCAGGCATCGAGACCAGCGTAACTCGCGAGCCTGTTGAAGTATCGTCCGACGTTATGACCCTTGTTCAAACCGCTCTTGGTGGCGTCATCGGTATCATCGGTGGCTATTTCGGCGCTAAGGGAGTAAAGCACGACGACTCTGACCCTGAGGTCGGTTAATCGTGTCGGAGGAAAACAACAACAGAGACTGGGTAGAAGTATTAGTAGCAATTGGGCGCATTGAGGAAGGTATCAAGGGATTGCGCGAATCAATTGACCGTTTAGATAAGAAGTCAGACATTCAAGATGAAGCTATTGATAAGATGCAGTTGGAAATTCAGCAGCTAAAGACCCAAAGAAATACAACTAAAGAAAACATTGCCTTAGTAGCATCGTTTATTGCTATCGTTGCTGCTCTATCAAGTGTCCTGGGCAACTGGGGCGGTTAGAAAACCCGACAAGACAAAACCCCCCAGCTAGAGGTGACTGGGGGGTTTTGCTTTTGCTTACTCTTCTTGGTCTTCGTCTTCGTCGTATCTAAACTGAGCTGCCTCAGCCTTTACTGCCTCTGCGTCAAACAGGTAATGCGACTCACAGAACTGGCAGGGCTTTTCCTCTGTGCATATTCTGTCGCAATGCTCGCACCAGAAGTTGTTGTCCTCAGAGCCGGCAGCCACAACTGGATTACCGCAGCCACACACCATTAGTACAGAGAGAGTCATTCCCGTCTGTTCGTCTATCATTGTGTAGCCGAAGTAATCAAGTTCC
>Ga0196901_1000140_pt1 | contig 37538 bp, 60 predicted proteins | sample CB_VirMetaG_FD_169099 | JGI IMG/M metagenome (GOLD analysis project Ga0196901, IMG submission 169099) | Freshwater to marine saline gradient viral communities from Chesapeake Bay - CB_1504_1 Viral MetaG (v3) (version 3) | ecosystem: Environmental > Aquatic > Marine > Coastal | place: USA... | reverse complement strand
GTAATTGATCCGGGTCTTGAGGACCCGGGAGTGGTAATTGATCCGGGTCTTGAGGACCCGGGAGTGGTAATTGATCCGGGTCTTGAGGACCCGGGAGTGGTAATTGATCCTATTCCTAATCCTGACCCACCGTACGATCCACCGTACGACCCACCGTACGATCCGCCGGGGCCAAATCCCGATCCTGACCCGCCGTACGACCCGCCGTACGACCCGCCGGGTCCTGAAGACCCGCCGGATTACGAGCCGCCGGTGTGCCCGCCGGGATACAGCCGTCAGAACATCGGTGGCCGGTTTGTGTGCGTTCCTCAGACCAGCGGTCCGATGCGTCCGACTGTGGCTCCGCGCTACGTGCCGGTTGCCACCTACGCACCTGAGTATCAGGAGCTTGGGTACGGCGGTGCGTACATGTACGACCCACGTCTGGTTGGTGGCACGTCGACCTATGAGAACATTGGTCAGAACATGAACCAAGTGTTCCAAGAGGAGCTTGGGCGTAACATCCAAGCGCCGGGGCTGGAGTATTACGGCGAGCAACTGCTGTACGGACGTCCGATCCAAGACATCCGACAGGAGGTTGGCAACTCACCGGAAGCTCAAGGTCTGGTGATGCCGCCACCTGCGCCACCGCCACCCCCAGCTGGTATCGGGACACTGAGGGCGCAACAGTTCGTGAGTAAGATGTACGCCAGATGACCACTGATCTGAGTATCGTACCGGAGGAGGTTCTCAAAGAGGCCCTCCTCCTCATGGAGAGCAAGGCGAAGTTCGACCTGCAGGAAGCTGCGCAGAAGAACTTCATGCCGTTCGTTCACCATGTGTACGATAACTTCATCGAAGGGGCACATCACCGCAAGATCGCGGAGAAGCTCGAGGCGGTAGCTGATGGCAAGCTGAAGCGGCTGATCATCAACATGCCGCCTCGTCACTCGAAGTCCGAGTTTGCGTCATACTTGCTTCCGGCATGGTTTCTAGGGCGTAACCCAAAACTCAAGATCATCGAGACAACGCACAACACAGACCTTGCCACGCGTTTCGGTCGTAAGGTGCGTGACCTTATCGATGACCCGGAGTATCAACGCATCTTCCCGGAAACCAAACTGCGCGAGGATAACAAGAGTTCCGGTAGCTGGGGCACCACGCACGGCGGTGAATACTACGCTGCGGGGGTAGGCTCAGCCATTACCGGTCGCGGCGCCGACCTGCTGGTTATTGACGACCCTCACTCAGAGCAGGACGCGTTGTCTCCGACCGCGTTCGAACATGCGTACGAGTGGTACACGTCGGGTCCGAGACAGCGTCTACAGCCGGGTGGGTCTATTATCGTGGTTATGACACGATGGGGAACGTCGGATCTTACAGGGCGTTTGCTTGACCGGATGGCGTCTGACCCGCTCGCAGACCAATGGGAGGTTGTTGAATTCCCAGCCATTCTACCAAACGAAAAGCCACTTTGGCCTGAGTTTTGGGACGTTGAGGGTTTGCTTTCTGTTAAGGCCTCTCTGCCTGCGCAGAAGTGGGAAGCTCAGTGGCAACAGAAGCCAGTTTCATCCCAGAGCTCGATTGTTAAGCGCGAGTGGTGGCAGGAGTGGGATAAAGAAAAGATACCGGACGTCGATTACATCATTCAGGCGTACGATACCGCGTTCGGAAAGTCAGAAAGCGCTGACTATTCGGCCATCACGACGTGGGGTATTTTCAACGCCGAAAACAATGGCGGCGATAACATCATACTTCTCGATGCACGGAAGGGCCGATGGAACTTCCCCGAGTTGAAGGAGGTCGCTTTCGATGAGCATAAGTATTGGGAGCCCGATTTGGTCCTTGTCGAAGCCAAGGCCTCCGGGCGGCCTTTGATTGACGAGCTGTCGCTTCGCGGCATCACGGTATTGCCGTTCTCGCCCGGTAAGCGCAAGGGTGGTGGGGGCATCGACAAGGTGTTCCGGATGAATCTAGTCTCTCCCCTATTCGAGTCGGGCAGAGTCTGGTATCCTAATAACAAGCGGTTTGCCGAGGAGGTCATCGAAGAGATGGCTGCGTTTCCCTTTGGCGCCAATGATGACTATTGTGACAGCGCGACACTGGCCTTAATGCGCTTTAGGGAAGGTCGGTTTGTCCGGTTGCAAACAGATGTTGAGGAGGAAGAGTACATTCCACCTCGTAAACGGGAGTATTACTGATGGCTCTTCCTCCGATCGTCGATAGGGGTTCCATGCAAGGTGGGCCTGATGAGGAGGCTCTTGGGGTTGAAATCCCAGTAGATGAGCCGATCGATTTCGGCCAAGGTGCCGTTATCACCGAAACTGAGGACGGCGGTGCGCTGATTCAAGCAGCTGAGGAGATGTTGGCTGAGGAAGGCCCCATCGACATCCCGCACAACGCCAACTTGGCTGATTACCTCGATCCAGCGTATCTCAGCGAAATTTCGTCAGAGCTTCGCGGTGCGTATGAGGCCGATCTGGAGTCGCGCAGCGAGTGGGAAGAGACCTACGTTGAGGGCTTGGATCAACTTGGCGCTAAGACAGAGACGCGTGACAACCCGTTTGAAGGTGCAAGTGCAGTTACGCACCCGCTGATCTCTGAATCTGTGATCCAGTTCCAAGCTGCAGCATACAAGGAAATCCTCCCGTCGAGCGGGCCGGTCCGTACAATGATCATCGGCGCTAAGACGATGGAAAAGGAGATGCAGGCGCAGCGTGTCAAAGACTTCATGAACTGGCAAATTCTCAACGAGATGCCGGGTTATGATCAGGATACGGATCAACTGCTTTTCTATCTCCCGCTATCCGGATCGGTGTTCAAGAAGGTCTATTTTGACGAAGCGCGGCAGAAAGCCGTGTCTAAGTTCGTTCCGGCACAAGACATCGTTGTTCCGTACTCAGCGACTGATCTCGAGACTTCGCCGCGCATCACACATCGCCTTCAGATGCAGTCTAATGAGATTCGCAAACTGCAGGTTGCTGGTTTCTATCGCGATGACGTTGATCTGACTCCAGCCCAAGAGGATGACGACAAGGTCCGTGACAAGGTCGATGAAATCCAAGGTACCAAGGAAGACGAGACCTACGACGAGACCCACACGCTTCTGGAAATTCACGTCGAACTTGATCTTGAAGGCTTCGAGGATTTGGGTCCGGATGGTGAGCCAACCGGAATTGCGCTGCCTTACATCGTGACCATTGACGATGGGTCTGGTGAGGTCTTGGCTGTTCGACGAAATTTCGCTGAGGGCGCCGAGTTGGCGGAACGCCGCGAGTATTTCGTGCATTATCGCTTTATGCCGGGTCTTGGGTTCTACGGTTTTGGTATTCTGCATCTTATCGGCGGTCTTGGTAAAGCGGCCACGTCCATCCTCCGCCAGTTGATCGACAGCGGCACGCTGGCCAACCTACCGGGTGGTTTCAAAGCCAAGGGCATGCGCGTTTCGCGGCATGACGAGCCAATCCAACCGGGCGAGTGGCGCGACATCGACGTTCCGGGTGGTTCTATTCGGGACAGCCTGATCCCCCTGCCGTACAAGGAGCCGTCGTCTACACTGGCCGCGCTTTTGGGTTCTCTCATCGATGCAGGTCGTCGTTTCATGTCGATGGCTGACGAGCAGATCGAAAACATGGGTCAGGAGGCTCCTGTTGGCACGACAATGGCCATCTTGGAGCGCGGCACTAAGACCCTGTCCGCGGTTCACAAGCGTCTCCACGCAGCACAGAAGAAAGAGCTGAAGCTGCTCGCGCAGGTCTTCGCGGAGTACCTGCCTCCGGAGTATCCGTACGAGGTGTACGGCGCGGAGTCGACGGTAAAGGCTGAGGACTTCGATGGTCGCGTTGACGTCATACCAGTCAGCGACCCAAACATCTTCTCGATGGCTCAGCGCGTGACGCTGGCGCAGAGCCAGTTGCAGATGGCGCAAACCAACCCGCAGCTGCACAACCTGCACGCCGCGTACCGCCGTATGTACGAGGCGCTTGGTGTTGAGAACATCGAAGAGATTCTACCACCACCTCCACAACCGCAACCCACAGACCCGGCAGTGGAAAACGCCCGTGCGTTGGGTGGTAACTTGTTGCAGGCGTTCCCTGAGCAGAAGCACGATGTCCACATTCAGATGCACGTGGCCTTCATGAAGACGCCGTTGGTGTCGACATCGCCGCAGGTTATGGGGACATTGTACGCGCACTTGCTCGAGCACGTGTCGCTGATGGCGCGTGAGCAAGTGGTGACTCAGGTTGAGGGTTTGATCACTCAAGTTGAGGCGCAGGCGCAATCTGGTCAGATTCCAATGCAGGAAGCGCAGATGCGCATCCAAGAGGTGCGCACCCAGATGCAGGACCCCAACGAGCTTGAGAAGGCTGTGTCTATGGAAGCGTTGGCTATCCAGCAGAAGCTGCTTGAAGAGATGTTGCCGCCACCCGCAGACCCGATGTCTGATCCTCTGGTTCAGATCCGGATGCGTGAAGTTGATCTCAAGCAAGCTGATCTTGAGCGCAAGGCGATCGCTGATCTCCGTGATATGGAGATGGAAGGCGCACGTATCGACCAGCAGGCCGCTGCGGCAGCTGCACGGATCGAAAGTCAGGAAGATATCGCTGAAAAGCGGAACAGAGTTAATCGAGAGCGCATTGACGTACAGCGTCAGGCGATAAGCCAGCGGAGGGCCAACTGATGCCTAGCATTACGATCACGTTTGGGGAGATGACCCCGATCGATCTTTTCAAGCCAATGGGTGACGACGATGACGGCCCGAGCTGCCCGGTCGCCACGCAGGACGAGGATGTTAACGAAGAAAACATGCAGGAAGCCATCGAGGAGTACGGGTATCGAGACCCGGCTGATGATGGCGGTTTTCGCGCCACTGAGGTGTGTGGCAACTGTGCTTCCTACAACCAGACCGAAAACATTCTCGAGTGCATTGGCGATGAGTCTGGCGATGTTGGTTACTGTCAGTCGATCAAGTTTGTCTGCTCCAAGAACATGACTTGTGACAAATGGGTGTCCGGTGATCCGATCACAGACGAGATGTTCGAGTCTGACGGGGACGTTTTTTAATGGACGCTGTAGATTTTGCCCAGTATTTATACAAGGAGTTACGTACTCGTGAGCAGGATTTGGCGATGGCGCTCGCGCGTGGATCGGCAAAGACTTACGAGGAGTATCGAACCTTGGTGGGTGAAATTCAGGGCCTCTCCTACGCAAGGTCAGAAATGAAGGCCTTGCTGGAGAAAACTGACTATGACATCGAAGAGCTCTTCTCTTCTAAAAACGATTCCTGACGGGGAGTCGACACCGCTGCAAAACGCATATGTCGACCCGTCAGAGCGTGTTCTCGATCCCAGCCTCGTTGAAACAAGCGCAATTGACCGGCTTCCGCAACCCACGGGTTGGCGGATTCTTGTCATGCCGTATCAGGGGAAGCCTAAGACATCTGGTGGGTTGTACATCCCAGATGAGGTTCGTGATCGTGAAGCTGTTGCCACTGTTGTCGCATACGTACTGCGTGTCGGCCCGTTGGCGTACAAAGACCCGGACAAGTTTGGTCCGGACGCCGAGCCGTGGTGTCAGCAAGGGCAATGGGTTTGCATTGGCCGTTATGCTGGTTCTCGGTTCAAACTGGAAGACGCGGAGGTTCGCATCATCAACGATGATGAGGTGATCGCAACCATTGCTGACCCAGCAGATATCAAACACGTCTGAGGAGACGCAGAATGGCTGAAGAAGTCGAAACAGAAGAGGTCGAAATTGAAGTCGACGCTCCGGAGGAAGAAACCTCCGAAAAACTTAAGAAAGAGTCTTCATCTAGCGAAGACGATCTGGACAGCTACAGTAAGGGCGTTCAGGAGCGCATCAAGCAGCTGACTTCAAAATACCGCAAGGAAGAGCGGGATCGAGAAGAAGCGGTTCGTATGGCGCAGCAGCTTCTCGAAGAGAACAAGAAGCTGAAAACGCGTGTTACTCAGCTCGACAAGTCCAGTGTTGAGAGCTTCGGCCAACGCATTCAGAGCCTGAAAAGCCAGTGGTCTGCGGAGTACAAGCGAGCTTATGAGTCTGGTGACAGCGATGCGCTGTTAAAGGCTCAGGATGCGCTGAACAAACTCGCCGCCGATGAGCAGCGCTACACAGCCGCAAAGGCCCGTGTGTCGCGTCCGCAGCCGCAGCCGCAGCAAGCGCAACCCGCACCCGCGCAACAACGGCAACCGCAGCAGCCTAAGCCTGACCCGAAGGCCAAGGAATGGGCGGAGAAGAATAAGTGGTTTGGCGAGGATCCGATCCTTACGTCTGCCGCTTTTGGAGTTCATGCAATGCTCGTTGAACAAGAGGGATTTGACCCAAACAGCGATGAGTATTACAATGAGCTCGATCGTCGACTTCAAAGTGAGTTCCCTCACAAGTTTAAGAAGGCGAAATCGGGCGCAGGAGCTGCCGTCGCCCCGGCATCTTCTTCGGCATCCCGCAGCACAAACAAGGGGCGCAGAACGGTGAAATTGTCACCCTCTCAGATCGCGATCGCGAAAAAGCTGGGTGTGCCTTTGGAAGAGTACGCCAAGTACGTGAAGGAGTGATTGAGATGACTGATAAACGAACACCGCGGAATGCTCAGACGCGAGAGACAGAAACGCGTAAAAAGTCTTGGGTTCCACCTAACCATCTCGCGGCACCGCCCGCACCGGAGGGTTACGTCCATCGTTGGATTCGCATTGCGATGCGTGGTGAGGACGACAAGATCAACGTACACGCCAAGCTGCGTGAGGGCTGGGAGCCGGTTCGCTCGGAAGAGTATCCGGATTTTGCAGCGCCTACCGTGGAAGACGGCAAGTATGCAGGGGTTATCGGGCAAGGTGGGCTCATCTTGTGTCGTATGCCGATTGAGACAGCAAAAGAAAGATCCGAGTATTACGGGCTCCGGACCCGCGAGCAAATGACCGCTGTCGATCAAGATCTCATGAAGGAGCAACATCCTTCGATGCCGATTCATAACGATCGGCGAAGTCGTGTATCATTCGGCGGAAATCGTTCCTCCGAATAACCTTAAGGAGCTGAAGGATGGCCAACATCAATGGCGCATTCGGCCTTCGTCCCATCGGTAAGGTGGGTCAGAATGTCAACAGCACCGGCATGACCGAGTATCGTATTGCAGCTGCCAATACCAACGCAATTTATCAGGGCTCCCCAGTGATCCCGCTCGCCGCAGGTGTCATTGACATCGTTGGCGCAGCGGCTGGTGGCACTGTGGGCTTGCTTGGAGCTTTTGCTGGCTGCGAATATGTATCCTCGACCACCGGTGAAAAAGTCTGGTCGAACTACTGGCCGGGTTCAGGTGCGGACTCGAACTACCCTGTAAAGGCGTTCGTGTACGACGACCCGATGCAGTTGTTTGTCATCGCAACGTCCAACGTCGTTGCCGGTGCAGACACTGAAGCCGAGGTCCGCGCAGCGGTGTTTGCAAACGCAAACTTTGCTACCGGCGCTTCCGGCACTGCGGCCACAGGCATGTCGTCCGCGACACTCGACCTGAACACAATCGCCACCACTAACACTCTGAACCTGCGTATCATGGGCGTCGTTGACGATCCTGAGAACTCGGATTTCAGCAGCGCTGGTGTGGGTATCATCGTTCGTCTGAACAACCACTTCAATTCCGCCAACGGCGCAATTGCTGGTGGCACTGTTTCGACGACTGGCGTGTAAGGGGGTCTGAGTTATGGCTATTTCTCGCGCACAACTAGCGAAAGAGCTGGAACCGGGCCTTAACGCCCTGTTCGGCATGGAATATGGTCGTTACGAGAACCAGCATTCCGAGATCTACACCACTGAATCTTCGGACCGCGCGTTTGAAGAAGAAGTGATGCTCTCGGGCTTTGGTTCGGCTCCGACGAAGTCGGAAGGCTCGGCGATCTCCTTCGACGAAGCAGGTGAAGCATACACCGCTCGTTACAACCACGAGACTGTTGCTCTCGCGTTTTCTCTGACCGAGGAAGCCGTGGAAGACAATCTCTACGACCGTTTGGCCAGCCGCTACACCCGCGCTCTCGCGCGTTCGATGGCGCACACCAAGCAGGTCAAAGCGGCGTCCATCCTGAACAACGCGTTCACCGGTGGTACGTTTGCTGGTGGTGACAGCAAAGCGCTCTGTGCAACTGACCACCCGCTGACAAGTGGTGCTACGTTCTCGAACACGCCGAGCACAGCTGCTGACCTCAACGAGACCTCGTTGGAAGATGCTCTGATCTCGATTGCTGGTTTCGTGGACGAGCGTGGGCTGAAGATCGCGCTTCGCGGTACGAAGCTCCTGATCCCGCGTCAGCTGCAGTTCGTCGCCGAGCGTCTGATGGTCTCCAACCTCCGTGTTGGCACCGCAGACAACGACGTGAACGCTCTCCGTTCGATGGGCATGCTGCCTGAAGGGTACGCAGTGAATGACTTCTTCACTGACCCTGATGCATGGTTCATCAAGACGGACGCGCCTCGTGGCTTCCTGCACTTCGAACGTGTTGGTCTGTCGACCGGCATGGAAGGAGATTTTGACACGGGCAACATGCGCTACAAGGCGCGTGAGCGTTACAGCTTCGGCTTCAGCGACCCGCGTTGCGTGTTCGGTTCTCCGGGCGCCGCGTAAGCTGGTCAAGTACCATGAAAGGGCGCTTCATAGCGCCCTTTCTTTTTTGCCTTATCTACTGTAGTTTTTAGCTATCCCTGACAGGCGCATGGTGCGTCTGACATGACCCAAGACAGGAGATTCTCATGGGAACTAGTACTTTTTCCGGCCCGGTCGTATCGACCAACGGCTTCATCACTGATTCTGGTTCTATCGTATCGGTCACTGACTCCACCGTCACACTGACTCGCGCATCGCATTCTGGTCGCACTGTGATCCTTGATCGTGCTGCAGGCATCGCTGTTACTCTTCCAGCAGCCACCGGCTCTGGCAACACCTACAAACTGTTCGTCGCGACCACGATCACGTCGAACTCGACCACTGTTAAGGTTGTCGGCGACGACACGATGGCTGGCGTTGCGATCGTGGCGAACGACACAGATGCTTCCGCCTCGATCTTCGAGACTGCCGCAGACTCTGATACCATCACATTCAACGGTTCGACCACTGGCGGTATCAAAGGCGCGACCGTGGAGCTACAGGACGTTGCTGCTGATCTTTGGTCTGTTCGCGTCACCGGCGCCGCCACTGGCACCGAGGCGACACCCTTCTCCGCGACGGTGAGCTAAGATGGGCAAGCTGAACAGCAAGAAGGTGGTTAAGAAAACCACGAAAAAGAAGAAGGAAGCTGAGTAATGGCTACTCCCTCTTATCGCACGGCGGACGCTACGGTGTCCGCCTATGATGCGGCGTCTGTCACACCTGCTGACGACGGCGCGTTGCGTCCTACACGTGCGTTGTACATTGGTGGTGCTGGCAATGCTAAGGTTGACATGGCGCTTGGCAACACGGTCACGTTTACCGGTTTGCAGGCTGGCACTGTTCTCCCGATCCAAGTGACTCGGGTGTACAGCACCGACACCACAGCAACGAACATACTGGCTCTCTACTAAGGTGGCACCATGCGGATTGGTCTGAATACGTCTATTGTCGGTGGATCTCTGATCAATCCGTTTGCCGCCTACGCCATCGGTGGTCAAACCCCGCAGACCATTGCCGACTTCGAGGCGGATAAGTATCGCGCGGATGGGACAACATCGACAGCCGCCAGCCTCCTGACGCACACGCGGGCGGGAACTGCTACATATACCGACAACACAGGCACATTGCAGACAGCGGCGTCAGGCGAGTTGCGCAAGGACAACCACATCTGGAACGGCAGCGCGTGGGTCAAGCGGTGTCTGGTGGAGCCTCAGTCTACGAATTTGGTGACGTATTCGGAGGACTTTACGAATGCGAGTTGGAGTAAATTTGGCACAGCGACACTTGCACTAGATGTTACCGGGCCTGACGGGCAAGCCAATTCTGCGGTTACTCTGCAAGATAGTGGCGCGGGTGGAACAGGGGCAGTCGCAATTTCCGTAAATGTCACAGTATCAACATCGACAGCATATACTTTTTCACTCTTTGCAAAAGCAGACCAACTATCTTGGATTGACTTAAGGTCTTTCAATTTCACCACAGGTGATGGGGAAACTTATTTTGATTTAGGTAGCGGCGCAATTGGAACTTCTGCGGCTGCGCACTCAGCTAGCATTGAAGACTTTGGTAATGGTTGGTATCGTTGCTCAATTACGTTTACGACAGATGCGGTTGATACGGCTGGAACTATTTTCGTCTACGCAGCGGAAGCAAATTCTGACCGTACATTAGACCTAGACGGCACATCCTCAATTCTTCTCTACGGCGCACAGCTAGAAGCCTCCTCCGTCCCCACCTCCTACATCCCCACGGCTGGCGCTACGGTCACACGACCGGCGGACGCACTGAGCATCGACAGCACTCTGTTGCCATACGACAGCACTGCTATGACGATAGCGATGGATGGGGAGATGACTTATGCGGATACTGACGTTGGAGAAGAAATTGTTTGGTTTAAGTGGGAGAACAGCACTTCAAATCGTGTATATGCTTATCTTTATACGGCAGTTGGCACTGGAAGCCCTATATTCAGGCAGGTGGCGTCTGGAGTTGTCGATCAGGTTCCAGCAGTGATTACAGACGATTACTCCCCCGGCATCAACGTACCGTTCAACATCGCATCACGGAATACATCCAGTGACCTTAACGGTGCAATAGACGGAACAGCACTCACAGCAAACACCACACCAACAGCCCTACCTGACCTCTCCGCAACAGACTTCCAGATTGCACCAAAAGGCGTGGTCAACATTAAGTCACTACGCATCTTGGGCGGCTACGGCGCAACGGATGCAGAGTTGGAGGCGGCTACCACGTGACCTGCATCGCCTCGTATCTTCTCATGGCGTGGATTAACGCCGTGGCATTGAAAGATGCTAACTACCCGGTCCTATGGTACTGGATAGATTACCGGATGAAAGTGGCCGTCGCGCGTGAAGGCTACATCTGCATTTTGGGCGAAGAGATTTAGACGGAGACCGACGTGACCGAAACCATTTTGCAATTTTGGCCAGTGGCGCTGGCCTTCGTCGGCTTCTTGGTGTGGCTCATTCGCCTTGAAAGCCGCAGCATCGAGAACACCAAGGAAATTCGCCGTCTGTGGCATCAGCGCAAGGAAGACATGGACCTTGCGAAGGCAGCGCGTGATGACACAAACGCAATGTTGGCCGAGATACGCGACGACATTAAGGCGCTTATTGCCAAGGTGGGGTCGAAGTGACCTACGAGATACGCTCCATATCCCAGCTTGGGGGATCGGAGCCGTTTGAGCTTCAGCTGTCTCGTGGTCAGATTCCGGGGCATTCGTTTCGACATGTCGTTGGCGAAGTGCCCAGCATGTCGAATAACCAGAGTGGCAGTCTTTGGGATGTTAACGACACCCTTTACCCTTGGTCGGCTTTCGATACTCCCGGAACACTTTCTATCGCTCGAGCGAGCACAGAAGACGCTGATAAGAACGTCATCATCAACGGTTTGGATGTCCTGTTCAACGAAATAACAGAAACGGTCAGCCTTACAGCCGCCAGCGGCAACACGACGACGAACAGCTTTGCGCGTGTATATACAGCTCGTATGAACGGTCTGTCGGAGAACGTGGGCGATGTCACAATAACGCGTGGAGGCACTACCGTAGCGCGGATAAACGCGGGTGTTGGGCAAACCATCATGGGTGTTTACACCGTCCCGGCGGGCTATACTGCTTACCTGACGCAGGGTGTTATGACGATCCAGAACACCGCTGACGCCACAGGTAAATTCTACTATCGCGTCCCGGGCGATCGGTTCATCATTGGACACTTGTTTGAAGTTGCAAGCTCCGAGTATCTATACAGTTTCACTTGCCCGCTACGCCTACCTGAGAGAACAGACATCGATGTTCGCGCCTCTGTGCGCACGAACAACGCCAAGGTGACATCGGCGTTTGACATGATCCTGATCAAGAACGGAGGCCCGCTCTGATGGCACCGAAGATCGACAAGGACAAGATGGCATGCAACAAGCCGCGCCGACAAAAGTCTGGCGGCAAGAAGTTTGTTGTGAAAGCCTGCGACAAAGGCAAAGAAAAGATCGTTCGCTTTGGCGATGCGAACATGACTATCAAGAAGTCCGATCCAAAACGCCGCAAATCATTTCGAGCCCGTCACGGCTGTGACACCAAAAAGCTCGACAAGTTATCGGCCCGGTACTGGTCGTGCAAAATGTGGTGAGGCAATATGAATCGTGCTAACATGAGCAAACAGATTACGGAGGTTCCAATGGCTAACTGTAAATCCAAAGGCATGAAGATGGGTGGCAAAGTCGAGGCTGGCTACAAGATGGGTGGCAAGGTTACGGGTTATAAAAACGGCGGTGCTGTAATGGCTGGCAAAAAACCCAAAGCCTGCAATATGTCCTGATGGCCAAGAAGGACGCATGTTACCGGAAGGTTAAGGCGCGATACGACGTCTTTCCATCGGCCTACGCAAGTGGGGCGATCGCGAAGTGTCGTAAGGTTGGCGCTAAGAACTGGGGTAATAAGTCCAAGAAGAAAATGGCCAAAGGCGGTCTCGTGAAAACGCGAGTGTTCTGATGGTGCGCAAGACAGAAAAAGGCGCTGCTCTCAGGCGTTGGTTCGAAGAAGACTGGAAGGACGTCCGCACCGGAAAGGCGTGTGGGCGTAAAAAAGGCGAGAAACGCGGAACACCTTACTGCCGACCCACAAAGCGAGTATCGTCGGAAACACCCAAGACCGCGGGTGAGATGACAAAGTCTGAAAAGAAGCGTAAGATCGCCGAGAAAAAGCGGGTTGGCTCTGGTAAACGCGTCAGCGCAGCCAAGCGTAAAACCAAGAGGGCGTAGGTCCAATGACAGTATCAGGCACCCGGACATTCAACCTCGACATCGCTGAGATTATCGAGGAAGCGTACGAGCGCTGTGGGCTCGAGATGCGCACAGGTTACGACGCCAAGACGGCTCGTCGCTCTCTGAACCTGATGTTCGCCGAATGGGCCAACCGGGGCCTGAACCTGTGGACTGTTGAGCAGGCGACCATCACGCTGACCGAGGGCCAAGCGCAAGAAACGCTCGGTGCCGAGGTCGTTGACGTTCTCGAGATGGTTCTGCGCCGCAACGGTTCTGATGTCGAGATGACGCGGATTGGTCGCGGCGAGTATCTGCGCCAAGTGGACAAGGACCAAAAGGGCCGTCCTGTGCAGTTCTACGTTGATCGAGGCATCACGCCGGTGATCAACATGTGGCCAGCGCCTGAAAACTCTACTGACCAGATCGTGTATTACTACGTGCAGCGGATCGATGACGCCGGTGCTTTGGTCAACACAACCGAGATGCCGTTCCGATTCTATCCGTGTGCGGTTGCCGGATTGGCGTATTACCTGTCCGTCAAGCGGGCGCCGGAGCGCACGGGCATGCTCAAGCAGATATATGATGAAGAGTTCCTTCGTGCCGCTGAGGAGGACGAGGATCGAGTTCCGCTTCGCATTGTACCGGGGAGACGATGAGCTACGCTTCTGGTAAAAACGCCTTTGGCATATCTGATCGATCCGGATTCCGGTATCGACTCAAGGACATGCGCGTTGAGTGGAACGGGCTGAAGGTTGGCAAGGACGAGTACGAGCCGAAGCATCCGCAGTTGACGCCGCGACCTGTTCGCGCAGATGCGGAAGCGTTGCGCAATCCAAGGCCCGACAATCCGGAGGCGCTGACGGTATATGTGGGTATCCCCACTGTTGAGGCACCTCGCCTTGAGCGGGTTCGCATGGTAGGTAAGGTCGGAACCGTGGAGGTGAGCACGACATGACTATGACCTACGCAGAGCTAAAGACCGCAGTCGAAGAGTGGTCTGAGTACAGCGAGAGCACGTTCGTCAGTAACATCCCGCTGTTCATCCGCCTTGCTGAAGAGCGCATACTGAAGAACGTCCAGCTTAGCGTGTTCCGCAAGAACGCGACAGCCTCGACAGTCGCGAGCGATCAGTATCTGGCGTGTCCGACGGACTTCCTTGCACCGTTCTCCTTGAGTCTAGAAGGATCGAGCGGCGGCAAGTTCTTTCTCGAGTTCAAAGACCCGAGTTTCATCCAGTTCTACAACCCGGACAGCGCCGTCACGGGTCAGCCCAAGTATTACGCGCAGTACGACGTGGACAACTTCATTCTCGCCGCGACTCCGGACGACACGTACACAGCTGAGCTTCACTACATGTACCGACCGGCGAGTCTGACAGTTGGGGCGGACAGCGGCACGACATGGCTGAGCGAGAACGCCGAGGTGGCGTTGCTGTACGGCGCGTTGCTCGAGGGTGCGATGTTCATGAAGGGTGAGGCTGACGTCATCCAGAACTACAACCAGCGGTTCCAAGACGCGATTGCGGGCTTGAAGATGATGGGCGAGGCCAAGGAAGTGACGGATGAGTATCGCACTGGCAAGGTTCGGAGACAGAAGCAATGATCTCCGCGGTTGTCAGGACAACGCACAACAGGGGTTTCACGCCGGAGGAATTGGCGGCGCAGGCCGCTGAACGCATTGTGTCTGCCGCTGACTCGACCCACCCGGCGATCAGGGATCAAGCGATCGCGTATCGAGAGCTCATTGAGCAGCTGTTGGTTGAGTACATGAAACAGGCGGTTCGCAGCGACCGCACAACTGTGTATAATGCGCTGCATGATGCAGGTCAGCCGGAGCTGGCGAAACTGATAAAGGACCTTTGATATGGCTTTCACAGGCAACTTCCTTTGCACCAGCTTCAAGCAAGAGCTGCTGCAGGCAAAACACGACTTCACGGCGTCTACTGGACACACGTTCAAGATCGCTCTGTACACCAACAGCGCTTCGTTCACCGCAGCAACGACAGATTACACGGTCACCAACGAGGTTGGTGCTTCTGGTACGTATTCGGCGGGCGGCGGAACGCTGACCAACGTGACTCCGACAACATCTGGTACGACGGCGTACGCTGACTTCGCGGATATCACGTTCACGTCTGCTACGATCACGGCTCGCGGCGCGTTGATCTACAACACCACGACAGGTGGCGGTTCCGGCACTACGGAAGCAGTCGCGGTGCTGGACTTCGGCGCGGACAAGACGTCAACGGCTGGGGATTTCCAGATCGCGTTCCCGACAGCCGATGCTTCGAATGCCATAATTCGATTGGCCTAAGTCATGGCGGTTTTCGTCAACCGTGCCAAAATGTCCACGGCTACCACTGGTACAGGGACGATAACGCTTGGCTCCGCTGAGAGCGGCTATCAGTCGTTTGCCGATGCTGGCGTGACGCACGGGAAGGTCGTGCGTTACGTCATCGAGGATGGCACAGACTGGGAAATCGGCACAGGCACCTACTCGGCGTTTGCTACGACGCTTACGCGGACGGTTGACGAGAGCAGCGACGGTGGCGAGGCTCTCGCGCTGTCAGGGTCGGCGGTTGTATATCTCACAGCGACAGCAAGCGACATCATGAACACGGAGAACCCTGTCATCAGCGCGGGGACCCTCACTGAGGACGTGTTTACGATCACTGGAACCACGCCAGCTATTTCTCCCAATAACGGTTCCATACAACTGTGGTCGCTCACGGGAAACAGTACGCCTACCGAAGGCACTTGGGCCGCAGGTCAAGCAATCACTTTGATGATTAGCGATGGTGCGGCTTACACGATTAACTGGGCTACAATAGACGTGAAGTGGGCGAACAACGGTGGCTCTGCGCCTACGCTGGCAACTACCGGCTACACAGTCATTGCCCTGTGGAAGGTATCGACAACGCTCTACGGGGCGCTTGTTGGGGATGCGGGTGCCTGATGTTGTGGCATAAGGTTCAGGGCGCTGGCGGAAGCGGCGCATCGGGCGATCTGACCTATTCTGCTGCAGATTCAGATTTTGAGTTTGGTGCAAGTGGAAACACGCAGTTTTCCAAGACAATGGCTATCGGTGCGGAACCGGGGGCGGGGCAAAAGCGTGTTCTGGTAATCGCCGAAGGGGGCGCTTCGCTTTCGGTCAACCGAGACATTAGCACCACCTCGGCGTCAGTTGGGGGGATTTCAGCGACAAAAGTCGCAGAGCGTTTGCCATCTAGTACTTCTTATAAGCAGTACGTTGCTGTCCACACGGTCGAAGTCCCGACCGGAACAACTGCGACGGTGGTTCTAAATTCTGCAAATTCTCGCGGTTTTGGAGTACAGATTTACGCGGTGTACATATCAGACGCAGCCGATCTCACCCTGTTTGACAGCGGCACAGACGCCGGAACTACCACTTTGACCAGCACAGTTGACACGCCATCCGGTGACAGCTTCGCCGTTGCAGCGGCTCAGTATCGAAATGGTGAGACTACACCTTCTTTGTCTTTCTCTGGGACGCTGGGCATCGCCACGGATTATCGACAAGACATTTATACCAATGAAAACTTCTACGCTGGTTCGGCTTTGGTAAGCGGCAGCGGCACGGAGTTGACCGCTACAACATCAGACGCAGGAGCGGATGGAAATGAGAGCGTTTCCGTCGCCTGTGTATTTTACGCTACATAAGGAGATACTATGTACGCAAAACAGATCAACGGCGAGTGGCAGCAATACACGTTTCGCCAAGACAACTCGCAAGTTTTAAGGTACTGACCAATGCTTGGATTTGCACCATTAGCTTCTGCGCCTCTAGCGGATGATGGTGCTATTGTATCGACCAATGTGTCGGTGTCGCTTACCGGCGTGTCCTCGACCACCGCAGTTGGGACAGTCACGGCAACTGGAGACGCGGTCGCTACTCTGACAGGCGTGTCCTCGACCACAGCCGTTGGGACAATTACGGCAACTGGAGACGCGGTCGCTACTCTGACAGGCGTGTCCTCGACCACAGTCGTTGGGACAATTACGGCAACCGGAGACGCGGTCGCTACTCTGACAGGCGTGTCCTCGGCTACCGCCGTTGGTTCTGTCGAAGCATCGACGCCCACGGTGGTATCGGTTAGCGGTGTGTCCTCGACCCCTGCTATTGGGACAGTAACGGCAACTGGGGGTGCTGTAGCTACTCTGACAGGCGTGTCCTCTACCACGGCTGTCGGCATTGCAACGGTCAGAGAACCGACCGTCACTCTGACTGGTGTCGCATCAACGACAGCCGTTGGGTCTGTTACTGTTACAGGCGGCGCTGTCGTCACTCTGACCGGTGTTCAGGGTTCTGCGCAGGTTGGCAGCTTGTTCTTCTGGAACGCTGTTGACCCCGGCGATGACAATGCGTGGACTGAGGTTCCGGGATCTGCTACAAGTTGGAGTGAACAGGTTCCGGGTCCGGGTAACTCTTGGACGAATATCGCAGCGTAAGGTGATCTATGGCCAGCACGTACACCAGCAACACAGGTCTGGAAAAACCGGGAAGTGGTGAGCAGGTCGGCACGTGGGGCAGCACTGCCAACGAAAACTTTGATATTATTGACCGCCTTGTCTCAGGTGTTGGCGCGATCACGCTGTCTGGCACTACTCACACCCTCACAACTAGCGATGGTGCGTTGTCGGAAGGGCAATACAAAGTTCTCGTGTTTGGCGGCTCTCCGTCCGGCACCAACACTGTAACGATCTCACCCAACGATCAGTCCAAAGCCTACTGGGTGCGTAACGCCAGCGGTGAGAGTGTCATTATCACCCAAGGGTCTGGCGGCAATGTAACGGTTGCGAACGGCGAATCTGCGTTTGTGTACGCCGACGGAGGTGGCGCAGGCGCGGCTGTGGTTGATTTAACAGCGTTGTTGCCTGCCCCATCCGATATTGCTTTTTCGCAGTTAGCAGATGCTACTGTGCAGACGTCAGGAGAGGGGTTCTCTGACAGCGACACGGCGCTGATGACCGCTGCTCTTATTCAGGACTATATCCAGACTGCCACTTTGACACTAACCAATAAGACGTTGGGCGGGGTTACGCTAAACGACGGATATACCGAAGAGGTATACGCGGTAAGCGGAACGACCCCTGCTCTTTCACCCACCAATGGTTCTATCCAGACGTGGACACTCACCGCCAACTCGACCCCAACTGCCGGTACATGGGCAGCTGGACAGATGCTGACTCTGCTGGTGGATGATGGGACTGACTACACCATAACGTGGAGCTCGCTGTCGGTTGAATGGAAAACAAATTCCGGGTCAGCACCGACGCTGAACACCGCAGATGAGACAGTTATCGTGCTGTGGAAAGTTGGAACAACTATCTACGGCGCTCGCGTAGGTAACAGCTGATGCTTGGGTCGCTGCTCAAATCTTGTTCAACTGCAGATGTTAGCTTTGTTGGCTCGTCTTCTGCTACCAATTCTAATAGCATCGATCTGACCGGAATATCCGGTCTGCAAACTGATGACTACGTTATATTTGCGTTTTCGGATGACAATACGACGTTTTCGCTAAGCTCTTCCGGTTGGTCTGGGATGAGCGATGATTTTCCAAACTCAAAACTCATAAACGACATTCGTCACATCGCTGGCTACAAGCAAATGGGTGACCCCGTAGATACAGTCGTCACCGTAAGTACCGCTCTTGATGCTGGTATTGCAGTCGCCTTCAGGGGCATCTCGAACCCACCGTCTCTTCCAACGGCGTCGGAAAGTGCCACCAGCACCAACACATTCGATGTTGGGTCAATGAGTGTTGCGGGCGAGGGGTCTGTTTCTTTGATTATCGCCATGCACGATGAAGCCAGCGCTACTATAACCGGAACACCGAGCGGTTACACATTAGCGGCAACAGCTTCGTCTGCTAATAATTCTATGGCAATGTTCTATAAACTTGACGTTGCTTCTGGAACTGAAAACCCCGGCGCCGGTGTTTGGAGCGCAAGTTCCGATTCGTTGTATACTGCCGGTTATATCATCGCGCCAGCATGAGGATGAAAGATGCCATACGTTAGATCAGACACAGGCGAACTCGTATCTGAAATTCAGATACGCAAGGAAAACCCTCAAGTAAGTTTTCCAAAACCATTGTCAGACGCCGCGATATCTTCGTTTGGATATGCGGAGGCGCAAGAAACAGCGCGTCCATCTACTCAATTTTGGCAGCGGGCTACTAAAGAGACCACTGCTGTACACGTAAACGGGGCTTGGTTAATTCCGTGGACCGTAGAAGACATCCCAGCAACTGCTGAAGGTGTTAAAAACGAAGCGTACCGCCGCATCGTTGCGATCGTTCCGGAATGGAAGCAGCGTAACTTGACCGCTCAAGCAGCCCAGCTCGCCGAGAAGGGTCGCGCCAACTGGACGGCTGAAGAACTGGCGGCGTGGAACGCGGGTCAGGCTATCTGGGATCAGGTAGCCGCCATACGTGCTAAGTCGGACGCGCTCGAGGCTATGAGCCCGATACCGGTTGATTACAAAGACGATAGGTGGTGGGTCTAACGACTTCCAAACGACAGGTTCTGATCATATGCCGCTCTCAAAGCTACAGTTCCGGCCCGGTATCAACCGAGAAGTCACAGCGTACACCAACGAGGGTGGCTGGTTCGATTGCGATAAGGTGCGCTTTCAAAAGGGCTTCCCGGAGTCCATCCTCGGCTGGGTGAAGAAGTATTCCAACTCCCTGCTCGGATCGTGCTCGCACATCGCCGCTTGGTCTAGCCTGTCGTCCCAGCGGCTGACTGTCTTTGGCACGCACTTGAAGCTGATTGCAGACACCACCGGTGCGTTCACAGACATCACACCTCTTCGGGCGACGTCCGCTGCGGGGGATGTAACATTTTCCGCGTCGGATGGCTCCAGCACGATAACTGTCTCGCATACTGGCCACGGCGCAAGAGCGAATGATTTCGTTACGTTCTCCGGTGCGGTGTCACTTGGCGGGACAATTACCGCCGATGTGCTCAATCAAGAGTATCAGATCGATAGCGTACCTGATGGCAACACGTACACGATCACCGCTCGTGAAGTGGCCGATTTGCTTGCAACGGCGGTTGATGGAGCAACAAGCGTGACACCCGTAACCGCTAACGCCTCTGACACCGGTAACGGGGGTGGGTCTGTGGTTGGTGCGTACCAGATTGCTACTGGTCAGACGTCCACCATCGTTGGTCTCGGTTGGGGCGCAGGTGGTTGGGGTGATGACGGCTGGGGATCAGCATCTTCGACGCCCGTTTTGTCTGGTAGTTTCCGCATCTGGTCAACTGATGCGTTTGGTGAAGACTTGCTCGCCAATCCGCGCGATGGCGGCATCTACTATTGGGACTATTCAGCAGGTGGTCGCGCCGTCAACCTGTCCGACTTGTCCGGGGCCAATAAGACGCCGACCGTTGCCAAGCAGATTATCGTCAGTGATCGCGATCGACATGTTATTGCGTTCGGCTGTGATCCGGAGGCAAGCCCCGGCGTTCAAGACCCGCTTATCATCCGGTTCTCGGATCAAGAATCGCTGACGGATTGGGAGTCGAGAGCGACCAACACCGCCGGTGAGCTACGCCTCGGCTCTGGGTTCGAGATTGTCAGAGCGGTAGAGACGCGACAGCAGATTCTCGTATTCACGGACACCACGCTCTACGGCATGCAATACCTTGGCCCGCCGTTCACCTTTGGCGTTGGCTCTATCTCTGAGAACATCACCATCGCCAGCCCCCGTGCGGTTGAGGCGGCTGATGACTTGGTGTTCTGGATGGGTAAGCAGGAGTTTTACGCATACACTGGTACAGTGCAGCGCCTTCCATGTACGGTGCGGGACTACGTGTTCTCAGACTTCAACTACGATCAAACGGAAAAGGTGTTCTCAGGCCTTAATGGATGTCACTCTGAGGTGTGGTGGTTCTATCCATCTGCCGACAGCGAAGACGTTGATCGGTACGTGATCTACAACTACGGCGAACAGGTCTGGTACATCGGCTCTCTGGCCAGAACAGCGTGGCTTGACCGTGGCATCTTCACATATCCGTTGGCGACGGACCTCAACAGCTACGTCTACGAGCATGAGAACGGCATCAATGACGGCTCTACAAACCCGTCTCAAGCGATCAACTCCTACATTGAGTCCGCACCTATGGACATCGGTGACGGGGAGCAGTTCTCGCTGCTCCGCCGCGTAATTCCAGACATCCGGTTCAAGGACTCGACAGAACCACAACCTAGCGCCGAGGTGACCATGTCTGTGCGCAACTTTAGTTCTGGCGAGTACACCAAAAGCCAGACGCGCACGTTCCGCGACCCGCGCTCTGCGCCGTCTGATGAGCGTACCGACCAGTTGTTTTACCGCCTGCGAGGTCGCCAGATGCGTTTGCGCGTCGACGCCGGTACGCGTGGCGTGACGTGGGGGCTTGGTAGCCCGCGCGTAGACATCAGACCTGACGGTAGGCGCTGATGTCTCGTAAACTAACCAGATCCTTCTTCGCTGTACCGCCGGGGCAGTACGACCCGACGTACTTCTCGCAGCTTGTTCAGAGCTTTTCCTTCTTGCTCGAACAGCTGCAAAACCCCGGCGATGCGCGGCATACAACAATGACGTTGACCAACCTCCAGACCAATGATCAGGGGTTGGAACCGGGAGCATTGTTTCAACAGGATGGATTTGTTAAGATCACCCAAGCAAACACGCCGCACGTCGCAGGTATAGCCGCGACAGCATCCGTAGGGTTGGTATCGGTGACGACCACGTAACACTGAGGAACGCAAATGGGACTTCTTTCAACTATCGGTGGAATGGTCGGTCTATCAATCGGCGGGCCGGTTGGCGCGGCCATTGGTGCTGGTATTGGCTCTCTAGCGAGCGGGGGCGATCTAAAGGACGCGCTTACCGCCGGTCTTATGGGCTACGGCATCGGCTCTATTCCGGGAGTTGCCAGTACTTTAGGTGGGCTCGCCGGTGCGGCTGGTTTGTCAGGCACAGCCTCCAACCTAGCAATGCAGGCGGCTAACCCGAACGCGCTCGGCAAGATGGCTCAGAGCTTCGGCTCGAACCTGATGGGTGGCGCAGGTGGCGCAGGTGGCGCTGCTGCGGGTGCAGGTGGGGCGGCTGGTCAGGGTGCCGGGGGTATCAGTAGCTTGCTCCAGTTCGCAGAGAGCCCGCTCGTTATGGCTAGTTTGATGCAGATGGCCTCACCTAAGAACGTCGAGTTGATGACGGCGGAACAACGCGCACAGATGGCTACAGGTGAGCGCCTTCCGGACTACCAAGGCACTGCAGTTCCGGGTAGCTATACACCTGCTCCCGCCACCCCAGTCCCTGTTCCGGGTCTACAGCGACCTCGCGCCTATGCTCGTGGTGGCATGATCAAGGGTCCGGGTAACGGGACCAGCGATTCTATTCCGGGGACCATCTACCAAGGCAACAAGCCGGTTGAGGATATCGCGGTGTCTGATGGTGAGTTCATCATGACCAACCGCGCTGTCAAAGGTGCCGGTAACGGCGATCGCAACAAGGGCGCAGCCCGCATGTATCAGATGATGCGTGAGTTCGAGCAAAGGGTATCGTAATGGCACCTTTAAGCAAACTGGCGTCACCCACAAAGATTATTGATTATGCGAGGCCCAACACCACTCAACCCGCTCTTACAACGAACTCTGCGCCTACGGGAGCTACGGTGTCGCGCGAAGCACCGGCGGCTGATCAGGTCATCCTAAATCAGTCACAACCGTTATTGCCCGCGTATTCCGAGCGGTTTATGAAAGACCTGCTCGCGAACATCTATTACACAGACCCCGAGACTGGCATGGTCTCGGGTATCGCGTCTCGTAACCCGCTCATGGGGCAGGTGCAGTACGACGAGAACGGTCAGGTTATCTACGAGCGCGATGCTGAGGGTAACATCAAGTACGACGCGTTCGGCGAACCCGTGCCGCAGGTCATCGGAGGTGTTCCGCGCCCCGAGGTGATGCCGTTCACACCGCTGCAGCAAGAGGCTATCGACCTCGGTACTGGTATTGGGGCGTACAAGACAGATTTCGACGCTGCTCGCGATGCGATTACAAGCGGCATATCTACCATAGGCGATGCGACTGGTTACGCCGAGCTTGGCAAGGATCAGTTGCAAAAGTCCTTTGGTGAGTTTGACCCAACGACAATGGTTGATCCGTATTACAACCAGTACGTTGAGGACGTAATCGACGTTACCGAACGCGACATCCAGCGACAAGGCGATCTAAACCGTAACAGGATTAACGCGTCTGCGGTGGACGCTGGGGCGTTTGGTGGTTCTCGTCAAGTTGTGGCTGAACAAGAAAATCAGCGCAACGTCATGGACACTATGGCCCGCACCGGCGCCCAGTTGCGGTCTCAGGCTTACGACGCAGCTATGACGAACGCTCGAGGAGTGTTTGAAAACGAGATGGCGCGTAATCAGACCGGCGCTCAAATCTACAACACTTTGGGCCAAGGTCTCGGATCGCTTGGTGGGTCGCAGATTGCAGGTGGCAGCAGCGTTGGGGCGCTTGGTGAGGCAACTCAAGGGGCTATTGGTCGCGATGTAGATCGACTGTTCAACCTCGGCTCCGCAGAACAGGCCCAGCGCCAGAGCGAGTACGACGTACAGCGTCAGGGTCGCATCGAGGAGGCGTACGAGCCGTTCCAGCGCTTCGCGTACATGAGCGACATCTTCCGAGGCGTCCCTTCCACGCAAGGCACTCTTACCGCGACTAGTGCCCCGTCGCCGAACCCGATCACGCAGTTCCTTGGGAACGCGATGGGCATGTCGTCTTACTACAACGCCGGTGGTACTGGCATCCTCTCTGGACTGGCGAGGTAACCTCGATGGACTCTGTCTACAACCGAAAGCTCTTTCAGCGCAAAGAGGACCGCGCAGCGCGTGATCAACTGCGACGGATGGGTGGCATCATGAGTTCGTCGGACGAGTTGATGCAGGCTGCTCAGCAAGGGTTCCAGACAGCCAAGCCGCCTCAGATGACTGGGCAGGGCCAAGTCGTATCAATGGCGCCGAGCATCGTTCCTACGGCGCAGGAAATGATGCAGCAACAGCGCCCGCCGCAACAGCGCCCACCGCAGCAGATGCCCCCTCAACAACAGATGCCTCCTCAACAACAGATGGGTATGATGGGTGCGTTGGGCTTAGCGCCTTCGGTGCAGGCACCTCCAATGCCGCAGCAGCAACCTCGCCGTGGTTTCCAGCAGGGCGGGCAGGCCAAAACCGCGCAAGATATGGTGGACGCCTATAAGGGGCAAATGCAGAATGTTGACTTGTCTCGTCCAACCATGACGCAAAACATGTCTGCCAATCTCGCCCGTGCAAAAACTGCAGGGGGGTCCCGCCGGGGCTTCCAACAGGGGGGTGTCGCTCAGATGAGCCCAGAGCAAATGGCCGAATATCGAAAGTCGCGTTTGCTAACCGGAGCTCGGAGCGTGGATACCCCAACGATGAGTCGTCCGACGATCACGGAGGGCGCACCCACACCCACTGCTTCGCCAGAACCGGCGAAAGTCGTTGTAACCGAGACGCCGGGACCTGATGCCACGGCGCCGAGCTCCCCGGAGGAGGCGATCGGCAAGGCTAAGCAGTTGATGGACGATCCGAACATCCCCGCCGAGGAGAAGTCCAAGGCCATCCTTAAGGTTGCTGGTACGCCTCAGAGCGGCGATCTGGTGCAGGATATCCGTGAGCTCTACAAGCAGTCCGTTGGTGGCGAGATACCGCGTGATGCGACGATCGACGAGCTGAACCGCGGCATCTTCGGCGCAGCTATGGCCAGCAGTAAGAACCCCCGAGCAGCTGGTGCGCTGGCCGAGGGTCTGTCCGCTGCGCTGACTGCGATGCGTCAGACGGAGATGAGCCGTCAAGAGCGAGAGATGGGGCTCAAGGGCACAGAGTTCCAAGTCCGCGCTGGTCGCGAAGAGGCGGCTATTAAAGCTGCGTTGGCCGCATCAAAAAGCTCAGATAAGGCGTTTGAAGAGATTACCAAAATCTTCCAATCTCTGACAACAGCTGGTGAGCGTACCGGGGAGCAAGCTGTTGAGTTCCTGAACAATATGATTCCCGGTCTCGGAGATAGGTACATGGAGTACCTAGCAGGCAAGGCTGGCGTTGGTGTCACTCCGAACAATGCCCCGGCTGGCGCCCCCTCGAACGTGGTCCCCCCTTCTGAGACAACGCAATATCGAAACCAAGCTAACGCCTTGATCGAGAAGATAAACAGCTCGACATCGCCAATGGAGATGAAGCAGGCTGAGTACAGGAAGGTGCAAGACGCGGCAGCTAAGGTTGGCATAGACCCCGCCGCTCTGTTGCCATTGGCTGGAGAATGATGTGGCTGACACCGAAAACCCGTTCGCTGGTATTGGGGACACTCTAGAATACAGCGATCCGGTCGAAGATTACGAAGGCGGCGCGTTTTACAACACCGTGAAGGGTGTTCGTAACGCGACCAGTTTTGTCGCTGACGTGGCGCAGGGTTTGCTAACCTCCCCCGTCACGATGATGCAGGGTATCTTGGAACTCGGGTCTTCTGGTTTTGATCTAGCTTTTGACACCGACACAACGAGCAGCGTTAGTGACACGTTCAACGCGGTAAATGATTGGGTCGTTCCGGAAAGCTCAGCGGGTCAGGTGGCCAATCAAATCGGTGCATTTGGTCTGGGCTTCATACCTGTGGCGGGGTGGCTAAACCGCGCTAACGCAGCAGCAAAAGGTCTCAACGTAACATCTAAAAGCCGTTACATGCGCACCGCCGAAGATTTTGGTCGCAGTGCTCTTGGGCAGAAGGTGCTCGGTAACAGGGCCAAATTGATCGGATCGACAGCCGTAGCTTATGGTGGTTACGGCTACGCCTTCTCGCCGGACGGACGGGCTACGTTATCAGACTCTGTGGATTGGCTCCCTGATGTGCTGGAAACGGAAGACACGTCTGGTTTGCAGGGTCGCGAACGCGCCTTGGCTACGCTCCGCAACAAAGGGCGCAACGCCACCGAAGATGCGCTAATGAGCTTGGGTTTCGACGCCGCCATTGCTGGTGTTGGGGCGGGTATGCGAACAGCTGCTCCGTATATTGGCGATGCCATAAACACCGCTAAGGAAAACAGCGCTGTTCAGGCGACCTTTAACGCGCTTAACAACGTCACATCTTCAGGCCCAGCAACAGCGGCAAAGAAAAAGTTTCAAGCATTTTTCTCCCCCGACCAAGGTGCCGATCCACTTGTCATGGAAGCCAAGCGCAACGCTCAGGCTAAGGTTAGCGGTGAGAAAGCAATTGCAGCTGATCTTGTTGGTGAGTTGGACAACACTGTGCGTCGATTTGTTAAGGCGTCTGGTGTTCAGGGCACCAATGGTGCTCGTAATCCGGATCAGGTTTGGGCTGATCTGAACAATTATCTTGACGGTAACATTTCTTCTTTGCCTGCTGGCTACCCAGCCAAAGCACAAGAGCTCGCTGACGCCATTCTCCAGCGGCAGGCGAAGTTGTTCGATGAAGTTAGTTACGAGCTTGAGCAAATTGTAAAAAATGACCCCGGTGTTGGTCCTCGATCTATCGAGGCGGAGAAGGTTCGCTTCGAAATGCTCAACAACCAAAGCCAAAATAAGAACCGCTTGCGGCGAGTTTTTGATGTGCACAGGCGTCCTTTGGATTTTTACAAAGGGTTCGACATCAACGACCCTCGCCTCGATAGAGCCATCAAAGAAGTCGGCATAAATCAGCGTAGAATGAATGGAATCAACCGTCAGGGCGCTTTGACTGCGACTGAAGAGGCGACCGCCAGAAAGACTGTTCTGGAGTCTTTGGGTCTGTATTCGGCGAACAACAGGATTACTCTGGATCAGGCACTAGACGCTAAGATAAAATCCCTTGAGGAAATAGCGCAGTTTAGTCGCGGTGAAAAAGTCGTAAAGCCTCGCGGTGCCGACCTTCGCGCTGATGAGGGTCTGTTCATTGAAAGGCAGAAACTTCTCGATAAAAGTCCCACTTTGCGCTCCCTGATGGGTGAGATCAAAGACCCGAAAGACCGGGTTATTGAGACCATAGACAGCATTGCGTCAACTGCTGCGTCTATGCGTTTCTACAGTGACGTGTATGCCAAAAATACTAAGTCTTTCGGATCTGCCATAACCGCAATCGAAAATGGCGGTCGTCCGCTTGTCATCGAAGTTCCAGATCGATTGGTGATGAACAGCGTTGATTATCGCATGGCTATGGCTCCGATTGAACAGCGAGCGATGCAAGAGTCCGCGCGTTTGAACACAAACGTAACTGCCAACGAGATGCTTCAACAATACCAGCGGGATTTGGTTGACGTACACGGATACGTGAAGCTCGGTTCTATGAGCACAACAGAAGGTAACGCCAAAACTATTATTGGTGGGGAGTTCGGAGAGCTAAGCGGCAAATACGTGCCGCGCGAAATGTATGACGCTCTCACATCACCTCGCAAGATGGAGCATAATGCACTGAGAGCTGCGGTGGCCTTGGCTAACTCTGCGGTTGGTCAGGTACAACGCGCGACAGTTATTCTTAACCCAGCATCTCGTATCCGAGATATGATCGGCTCGACCGGTATGGTATTCGGCTCTGGTAATCTCATGCGAGACATGGACATCGCCGGGAACATACAACTGGCGTTCAACTCGTTTAAGAACCTCGACGATATCGGCTTAGCCGCGAAACGCGAACAACTCGAAATGGCTGGGGTGCGTGACTCAAACGTCGTGCTTCAGCTTTTGAAGCAGTTTCGTACGGAGAGCGAAGAGCTTGGCCAAGGGGTCATTTCGAGCAAACTTGTCCGCGCGGGGCAGTCTATCAACAACATGCCCGTCTACAGGCAAATAAACAAAGCCTTTGAAGACGTCGCAGCAGGCACTGACCTGCTGATGAAGGTCACAGCGCTGACTGCAGAAGAGCAGAAGCTCAGAGCCATATACGCCAAGGCGGGTTTGGATGTGCGCAACCCCGCCGCTGCGCAGGCTCTCATAGACGCCGGTTTGGCTACGAAAGCGACGAACGACGCCGTTGCCAATATAACCCCGAGAGGGCAGGCTGGTAGTCTTCGCCCAACGCTATCTCGCTCCCAAGCCCTTGATCCGGTTGAAGTCATCGCCGCCCAACGCGTTCGCGCAATGCTGCCGAACTACGGTATGGTTGGCACAGGTGTTCGTCAGGTTTACGAGCGAGCTCCTGTCTTTGGTAACTTTACTTCGTTCGCCTTTGAGACCATCCGCAACTCGGTAAACATCCTCGACACCGGGATGAAGGAACTCAGCTTTAAGCTCTCTGATGACGCTGCTGCTGCCATACGCCGTGCTGGTGGGAACCCCGAGCAGTTTCAAGCTGGTGTCCGGGCAGAAGGTCTACATCGCCTGAGCAGCTATGTTGCTATGGCGAGCGTGATTCCGAAGCAAATCCAACGAGCCTCTATGGTGGCTACAGGCACAACGGAAGACGACATCCAAGCAGCCAAACGCCTCGGCCCTGAGTACCTATCTGGCGTTGATCTCATCGTCACCAAGAACGACGGTGAAGGCAAGATGGAGGTCATCAATCTTAACCAAACGGCACCTTATGCTTTCGCTCTCGAAGGCGCACAGGCTGCTATTGAGGCGTATGCTGAGACGGGCGATCTCGGTGGCTCAACCATCAAACAGATATCTGACGCCACGATTGCCGGGGTGGGTAAGTATTTTGAGCCGTTCTTAGCCCCAACTATCGTAGCCGATAGAGTTGCTGATGCAGTGGCGCGTGGAGGTAGGACCGCCGAAGGTGCTTATGTTTACTACAAGAGCGATTCGCTATCTGATAAAATCGTGGCTAGTATGTACCACACTATGGATGTGTTCCTTCCCGGATACGTTCGTCTTGGTGTGACAGCTCAAGGGGGCACTATTGAGCCGGGTAATGTGACGCGAGCTGTACAAGGCATACCAAGCAAACAGGGCGATGAACTTACCAAGATGGAGGAGTTCGGTAAGATCCTTACAGGTGCGACTCCGATCCGCATCGATGCCTTCAAGCAAGGTAAGTTCAAAGCGGAAGAATACTCTAATGTTCGTTCGGAGGCCAAAGGCGAAGCCTCTCGGGAAATAAAACGCCCTGACAAAACAAAAGAGCAGATGCTCGCCGCTTGGCAAACATATAACGACAAGATGTACCGTGCGCAGTCCATGCTCTACGGTGACATCCAAGCGATGCGGGCGCTCGGTGTGCCAGACCAGAAGATACGCGTTGCGTTGATCAAGTTTGCAGAAGAAGGTCGAAGAGAAGTAAGCTCTATTATGCGCGGAGAGTTCTACCCCGGCTACTATTCCAGAGACGCTGCGGCTAAATTCCGTCGTGAGATCACTGAGGGGTATGACAATCGTCTCGTTATGGAGCCGCCAATCACAGAACTGCGCGAAATATCTAAGTCTCGACAAGGTGAAAAGCTCGACCCACTTCGGTTCGCACGTGAGCAAGACGATCCGTTTTCTGGTATTGGCACTGATCTTGAGTTTGGTGGGCAATCTACAGCGAGCCCGTTTGCCGGTATCGGTGATGGTCTCGACTACCTACCCCAGCCTCAGTCTGTCGGTCCTGTGACGTATCAACCACCGGAACCCGCTGCACCTGCCACTCAGGTGCCAAACGAGTTGTTGGGTGGCAACCCGTACGAGCAGATGCAGAACGCGCCGCTGCAGTCGCTTAGGCCGATGGCTCGGACGGGGATGATGCAGTCGCTCCGACCGATGAGTCGTCCGCAGTAGGGCCCTTCCAGCGGTCATCACGACCAACGCCGCGCATCTCGTACGTGAGCAAGAACGCCGCGCAGCATGCGACGTGCCACATGTGGGAGCGCCCAGACTCTGGGTCTGTGTCCTGACCGCTCCACCACGCGTTCTGGTGGCGCAGCATGGCGCCGTAGACGCGCGACCAGTCCATCCCGTGCTCCCAGTTGCGATCGGCATACTTGATTGCCCCGCTGGTCAGGATGTCACCTACGGCAATCATGAGCTCCGGTGGGATCAACTCCATCCGGATCTTGCCTTGGTCGTCTTTGCGCCCTTCCATTACTTCCCCTTCCCATACATCTCTGGGTGATCCTTACGCCAACCGCGGTTCTTCTTCTGGCTGACAACGCGTGTGTTCGACTTCGTCGCGCTCCCACCCTTCGCTAACGGCTTGACGTGATGCACATCCATGCCGTCACCCTTCTTCACGCGCCCCTCTCGAAGTGCTTCGCGTCGAGCCTTGTTGTTTGCGACTCGCTTAGCTTGGACGCTTGGACGCTTGTTATACTTGGCCTTCGTGGCGAGCTCTTTCTTCGATGACTTGGGCATAAGAGCCTCCTATCGTACGTGTACGCTCACCTGCGCTTCGGTGAACATCTCCATAGATAGCTTCATATCACAGGCCCAACGCTCAGCGAACTCTCGATCTGGTGTCGGCCAGCACACGTGCTTGATCCCCATCTGAATGATCTGCGCTGCACACTGCGTACAGCAGGGATGCGTACAGAACAGCGTGGCGCCCTCCAGCTTACCGGTGGCGAACGCCATCGCGTTACACTCGGCGTGGAGGATCATCTTATACTTGATGTCTCGGTTCTGCAGACGCGCTGGGCTGTCCTCGACACCGCGTGGGAGCCCGTTGTAGCCAGCAGAAACAAGCCGTCTTTTGTCGTCAAAGATCACAGCGCCAACTTGACTACTAGGATCCTTACTCAACTTGGCCACATGCCGAGCCATCTCGACCGCCCAGTCCCACAAACGCTGCTCTTCGAAGTTCATGTGTTCTTCATCCTTTTCTGAAGAGATTCCCCAGTCCCACGTGGACGCCCATCGAGCCAATCCTTGACCTCTTTGAAGTACCACCTCTTGGCAGATGTCGTTGTGATATCATTCGACATTACCAACGGTTTGGGGAACATGTCCTCTTTGATCCACTTGTAAATCGTGCGGTCCGCTATGCCGATCCATAGCGATATTTGCCGTATGCTGATCAGTCTGTCTTCTGGTTTTGGGAAGACCCCATTATCCATCAGGCGCAACACAGACATCTCGTCCGTGTTGAGGAGCTTCGCCACCTCGGCCAATACCTGTTGCTGCTTCTTCGTCGGTTTCATACTACATACGACATGAAAGGAAAGTTAATGGAAGAAGACGAACCGTTAACCCGCGAGGAGCTGATGACGCATTGGCAACTGTGCCGCATCGCCATCGACTTCAAGAACAAACACCTGACGCGCAAAGAGGCCATAGCAGAGTTCTCTAAGTGGTCAGGCATGCCGAGTCTCATCGCTTGGATGATGCTCGATCCTATGCGCAAGGAAACCATATGGGATCTCCGTAAGAGCTTTCCGAAATGGATCAACAAAGAGGACGAGCCAAAGTTCAAAGACACCACCTACGGTACTCGCAAGACGCCCTACACCAAAGGCAAGCCAAGAGGCATGGCAGTAGCGCGTAAACTCAAGCAGGTTCCCCCTGAACAATCTGGCGATACGCCTCCTTGATCAGGAAACCCAACTGCCGCGCCATGCTGCGCTGCTCGAACTCTGCCAGCTCTTGCAACAATGCGTGATCTTCTTTCCGAAGGGCCACGTTCTGGAACTCCGCCTTCTTCTTTTTCATGGTCCAACTCCGTCCAATGTGTTAAATTTAGTTATACATTGGATGTTGGTAGTACACAAGTCTGGGGTCTGAAATGAAGAAGCACTACTCTCACTATTCGCAAGTGCCCAGTGAGGACTGGCCGTGGAAGTCGTTTTCGCCGCAGGAGATTGCCTCCAAGGGGGAGGGGGAACTGCTGGTTGACACGGATGCGATGGACCGTCTGCAAGCGCTTCGTGATCGGCTCGGCAAGCCCCTCGTGCTGACAAGCGCCTATCGCAGTCCAGAACACAATCGGCGTGTCGGCGGGGCAAAGAACAGCTACCACATGCAGGGCGTGGCCTTTGATGTGCGAATGGAAAACCACGATCCGCACCGGTTTGAGGCGACGGCTCGGGCCGAGGGTTTCACCGGCTTTGGGTACTACCCGAAGAGTGGCTTCATGCACATTGACACCGGGCCGGAACGCAGCTGGGGCAAGCCGTGGCCCAAGACCGCGACGGACTGGCCCGAGGAGGTTGAGCGCAAGCCTGAGACGCTGGGCGAGGACACAGAGGCGCAAGCGACCGCAGGTGCCGCAGTGGCGGGTGCAGTTGCGGGAGCGGCGGAGCATGTGCCTGCCGTCAGCGGTTTGCTCGGGCAGCTTGCCCCGACGGCGCAGCTTGTGGCGATCTGCGTCGCGGCATTGCTGCTGGGCTACGTACTCTGGAAGAAGCTGAAGTGATGCTCCGGCTCAAACTCTGGCTTGCAGCGGCAGGTGCGTTCATCGTGGCGCTGCTCGCGGCATACTGGAACGGTAAGAGCAAGGCGAGGGATGAGGGATATGCAGACACGCGCAAGCGCATGGACGAAGTTGACCTTGGCAATGACCCTGATGCCGCTCGCCGCTGGCTGCACGAGCGTGGTGAGCGGTGAGGCCATCTGTGATGCGACATCCGCCAGCCGCACGGCGCACGCAGCCGCGCTTGCGGAGGATGGTGGCGACAGGTCGGTGGTTACAGGCGCGTATCTCATTCGGCAGATAGACGCGGCTTGTCAGTAATTGCGCTAGGTGGCGTAGTCCGTGCCTGCCGGACGCAGGTAGCGTACCCCATACGCGACAGCCCCGGCACGGAGCCTCAACCGTTGCCGGGGTTAGTTTTTTCGATCAGGGCGAGGATGGCGTTTTCTACAGCTTCTCCGCGGCGGTAGCGGTATTCTCTTGCTGCATCTAAGGCCTCCCGCAGCGCATCCTCTCGTGCAGTCGCTACCAGTGCATCTGATACGTCTTTGCGGATGTATTGAACATCGTAGACACCTACTGATGGCTCATTAGTATATCCCGGCATACCGGGACTTGCCCAAATCTGTTCTGGTGCTTCTGTCATGTGTCGGACCCTTCGCGGTAGGCGGCTAGGGCGTTCTTTAGCCTGTAGATTGCATCGCTTACGTCTGGATCTTCGGTTGTTTCCCAGAACCCGACAGCATCCGCCAGCGCATCCGCTTTGGTGATACGTGCTTCGAGGGTGGCTATCTGTTCGCCACGGTGGCTGTATTCGCGGGATAGGTTGTCAAACGCGGATTGCAGTTCTTCGATGCGGGCGGCGGCTTCACGCATCAAAGCAGTGTCACTCCCCCATGCGATTTTTTCGCCCATCTCTATGACGCCAGCTTTGATCGTCAGGCGCTTCACCAGATCACTCATCGCCCAAGCCCTCCGGCCTCGCCACAGGGCGCGGTGAGGCGCTAAGCAGCGTTGACCGCTCACACAACACCGCCACGTCGTCATAGGACGCTTCAAGGATGGCTTGCATGGGCTGCAAGGCCGCGCCGCACTCTGCCTCGCTGGGGAAGAGGACGCGAGATTCCACGTCGCCGTACAATGCGATAAGGATGGTCCACAGCTTCATTTATCCATCTCCTGCGCATCCCGAATGGCACTGGCCTTGTATTGGCACCAGTCTGGCGTTTCGTTTGTGTCGATTGGCAGCTTGCGGGACTGACTGTCTTCGGTCTTGTTCCAAACGCACGTCCCGCCGATGTAGCCGCGACAGCAAAAGCCACCGCTCAAGCACTTAGCGACCAGAGCGCCAGGATTGTCTTTGCGTTCTATTATCACTGGTCCGAATGTGTATTGGGTCATAGTTCCGCGTTCCTTTCCATCATTGCATGAAATTTGTCATCCTCCGCCATCTCAGCAAGTGCGGCGGCTTCTTCGTCATTGGCGCGGGCGCACTGGTCGCAAGCCCACTTGTCGCGCTCGTATTCGGTCAGGTCATCCTCGATGAAATCGCACTCGCAATAATCGCAGCGGAATGTTTCCTCGAAGGCAGGCGGGTAGAGCCAAGAAGCCATCAGAACCCCCATCCGTAGGCGATGAACAGGAGCATAAACGGCAGGGCCAGAACGCAGATTGCGCCGAGCAAATCTTCAATGAAGTGTCTCATGCCGTCCACCCCGCCTGTTGAACCTCGCGTAGCGCCTTGATGCGGTTGCGCATTTCTTCGCGCGTGCAGCCGTGGTCGATGATGTGGTCTATGTCCGCTGCCATCTCTAGCAGCGGGGTGACGTTTGCGCCCTCGCGGTTGCCAGAGCGTATCGCGTCATAAATCGCGTCACTCAGCACGCGCATCGCTTCGTCGTAAGTCATTAGTGTACTCCGTCTTCTGGCCCTACGGCCAAGTTAAGTTGATGTATTGCCTCGGCCTCGAGGGCCATCGTTGCTGCGTCGAGGGCGAGCATGTCGAAGTCTTCTTCGCCCCCGTAGTTGCGTATCAATACGCTGAGCAAAGTCTTGAGCTGGTCAGAACTCATGCGCAGCGGTGAGAACGAACTGATGATCTCTATGTATTTCAGGAACTCAGCGTTCGTCATTGGTTTGTCTGTAAAAGAAAATTCGTACTCGCCCCGCATCGTGGTACTCCGATCTGGCTAGTTGCTTCCTCTCAAGATACCCGAGAAGGAACTTCCCACGCTCCTGAGACACGCCAATCATGCTGCCCAAGTCAGAACCGGTCAACATCCCCTTCCGGCGCAACGCAGACAGCGCAGCGAGATACTCTTTTGGTACTCGCTGCGCTACACCACCCTGACCCCCGTCACCAGCCGACATCATCGACTGGTTCTCGAGGATCGACATGGCTCTCAGGCCTTGGGCATACTCACTTTCCGTCACGTGAAAGCTCGTTCACTTTGTCATGCAGAAACTTCACTTGCTTCATCGCAGCGTCGTTCTGCTGTTCCATGAACACCAACTCAGTGACAAACCAAGCAGTCGACTTGCGATCCAACTCACCGCTGATCAGCATGTGGAAACACCGGTTACACAGATCCTTGCTGTTGCCTGTCAGATTGCCGCAGTTGCGCACAATGCACCGTATCTTAGACGTCTGGCTCACAGGAACTTTTCCGGGTCTGTGGCCCACAGCACGTTCATCGCTCGGCGGTTAGAATGATGGAAGATATCCGCCCGTGCCACCGTACCCTGAGTGAAGAGCCGGTTCAGCCGATCGCGCACCATGACCGTCTGCTCGTTCACCTCACGCGCAATCTCACGCGTCGTCAGGTATGACTCGGCATCCTCCAACGCGTCCATGATGCGCTCATCAAGGTCTGCAAGTTTATCCAACAGCGGCGACGGCTCGTCGTACTCAGCCTCATCAGGGTCACCTCCGATGGGCTCGACGTAGATACCCATGTACTCCGTCTGCCGACCCGGTGTGTTTCTGATCAACTTCGCCATGCGCTTCTCACCTGCGATGAGGTTGGCGGCCATTGTCACTCCCGGCGGGATGTACACACCCTCACCTGTCTCAGGCACAACGCCGAAGCCGTCGTTCTTGATCGTCAGGTTGGTGATCAGGATTTCTTTTTCGATTGTCGGTTGCTGTTCCATGTTATGTCTCCTTGGTTAACATGTTTCATACTATATGTAACTTTTTAGGATTTACAAGAGGTATTCTTCAATCCATTCCTTGAGTTCTTCGACTGTTTTGGCGTTGTCATACTCCTGCTGCTTGCGAGTCTCATACTCATGGCGGCGCTGGAGTTCTTGCGCCTTTTCCTCGCACCAGCGGCAGACAGTATGGCCGTAGCTTTGACGAGATAGACTCACCTTACCTTCGCAAGATGAAGAGATACCGCTTTCACAGTCTGGCATTGTGGCGCGGGCCTTCAATGCGGTATCCCGCTTGTCTGCGTATGCGTGTCCGTGCGCTTCGCAATATCTCTTGTTGCCCCAACGACGATGGTAAATCGCTTGCTCGGTACAGAAATCCTTCTTGCACTTAGGCATTCTTATGTCTCCTTGGTTAAGATGTTTAATACTATATGTAACTTTTTAGGATTTACAAGAGGGGATTTTTTGGTATTCTTACTTTTAGTTCGGGAGGGTTCCCGGATCGTGGGCCGCGCACATCAGCGGTAGTCGTACCCCATATGGTGCGCGAGTTATCGGGTTTAGCGCCCCGGTGATTCTCTTCCCTGTTCGCTACCACCTAACCCGCCGGTCATCGATCGGCGGGTCTTTTTATGTGATAATCGTTTCCCTCTGCTTTGCGCAAAGAGTGTGATGAAGAAAACCAACCAGACCAATGGCTTCCTGCAGGTCGCTAGTTGCGTAAGTCGTAAACGTGGCGTGACCCGTAAGGCTACCCGCCAAAGCAACAGAGCGAAGCCTACCGCTCTTGGCCATCTCCAGAGCCTCCTCGAGCGTAGCGACGGTGTCTGCGTCCGGTTCGGAGTTTCGGTCCTGTAGTTTAATCGTACTCATTTCAATCTCCTTTTTACGCCTTTGCTGGAGTTACAGCTGCGACACAGCAGTTGGTATGTAGACCTTGAAGCGTGGTACTTAATCCACGGTTCAGGGTCGGCCAAGTGCCAACCCGCGCAGCTCTTATTTGTAACAAGTTTGACGTCGCTACTCTCGAGGTATTCTTTCGCAATAACAGAGAACGGCGGATCGACGTGGTCAACAGTCAGATGCGTGGTCTCGCCGCAATATGCGCACTCCTTCGGCTCCGCGTCATGAAACACTGTCGCCAAGTCATCCCGGACTGCTGTGCGCAGCGCGTCGTCATAGCGTTCTTTATCCTTAGCTCCGCGTATCGCCTTGCTCCACGAGAACGGCCCGTCAATACCGCACTCCGTCTGCACAATGAGGTGACGTGTGTTGTTCGGATATCCCGGACATGGCATCCGTGTAATGCTCAGGAACTTAAAACCGCAAAGAGCACCTGCGATCTGCAGGTGCTCCTCGTTGAACGGCTTTCCGAACATATTAGCGTCTATGATCGCCCGCATCTTCGCGAGCTTATCTTTCTGTGTCATGTCCTAACGCCTTATTTGCCAACATGCCGTAGAACTGTGCCGCTGGACCTTCAGAGACCTTGGCGATGTCCGAGATCTCACGCAGCGCGTCCTCGAGCTCCTTCACTCGGTGACGCAGCGCCTCGACCTCGGCGTCCCTTATGCCTCCTGTGAACAGCTGGTCTGGCATCACCAGTGCTCCATCCGCTCTAAGTTCTCCACCTCATCCTCGAGGCGTTCAACCTCCGCCACCAACTCGTCGATCCTGTCGAACAGCTGCTCGTGCTCCGGCAGGATGCGGCGGTACATGGAGGTGTGACCCTCACGCAAAAGAGTCAGTGCTACTTCTTTGTCGATCATATCAAGTCCTCACTCGTCGCAATCGGGGTCGCCGTAGTCCATTTCGCAAATGCAGCGGTATATACATACTTGCAATGCGACGTCTCTTATCCGTTCATCATTCCACTTTTTTGGGTCGACACCTAAGTCCCTGTCAAAATGGAGAAAAAGACCCCATAGGCAGTTGGCCGCAATCTCTAAATCAAGATCAGATCTTTCTTTGTGATTTCTTTTAAGCTGGAACTTATCCATATCACATTATCTCCTTCTGGGTCATATCATTTCCTTCAGCGTTAGCTGTGCTGCTTGTTTGCCAGACAGCGACTTCGCTATCTTAGCGTCGATCGTATCTCTCGCCGTCACGTAGTGTATGTACACTG
>Ga0196901_1000139_pt1 | contig 37647 bp, 58 predicted proteins | sample CB_VirMetaG_FD_169099 | JGI IMG/M metagenome (GOLD analysis project Ga0196901, IMG submission 169099) | Freshwater to marine saline gradient viral communities from Chesapeake Bay - CB_1504_1 Viral MetaG (v3) (version 3) | ecosystem: Environmental > Aquatic > Marine > Coastal | place: USA... | reverse complement strand
GTGCAGTGCTGCGACCCTGTGCTGGTCCGTTATCGGCTGCTCTGTGTCCTTGAACACGAACGAATCGAACCTGTAGGGGTTGTAGGTGACCTGCTTACCAATGCCCTGTGTGATACCCACAAGGTCGCTGGCTTTGGCAGGGTCCATGTCGTCACACCAATGCCCCACGACTCCAGCATGTACGTTTTTGCGCTGCTCCTGTAGGACCCGCTGGCGCCCTGCTTGCGAGACCTTAAACACGGGACCATGCAGGATTACGTTGTCTTGGTGTGCCACCACGCGACCCTTCCGTGACCCTTCGAGGGCTTTGACGCTAAAGCACTTTTTGTGCAGGTTGAAATAGACAAAGACTTTCATGGTGTGTGCTCCTTAGATGTCGTGCTTTTCAGTGTAGATGTCTTCACGTGCCTGCCCTGCGATGTCAGGGAAAGACCCCATAAGGTGACGTAAGGTGCACTCTAGATAAGGGTCCAATGTGCCCTGCTCCTGCAGGGTCAGCAGGTCGAAAATCGTGCAATAGATCGTGGTGTGTTGGTCTTCATTCATGGTGTGTGCTCCTTCAGTGCATAGGGTAGACAATAACTTGGACCTGCTTGTCAGCGCAGGCTGTGCAGGCACCACACTTCGCATTACCTGCGACCGCTGGGCACACCTTCGCGTTGATACCTTGTGCCCGCAGGTCACGGACAAAGGTGATCGCCTGTGCACTGTGTGCTCGTTTGTTTTTGCCACGAGCCAGCTTGTCGCCTTTGACAGCACACGATGCCACATGCCCAGCCTGCAGGACCTTGTGCAGGTTCTGTGTATTGGTTGCGACCGATACCCTAGGCATGAACCCTGCGACCTTGAGCATGTCAGCTTTGGCGATTGTCTCAGTGGGAAAATGCACACGTGTGTGGTCCAAGGCTGCGCCAAGGGTCCGAAGGTGCTTGAAGTCCTGAAGGGTCAGGTCAGCAGGGGCAGGGATGGACCCGAAGGCTGCAAAACGGACCCATGGTGCCTGCTGCAGCTTACTGATTGCCTTGGGGGCAACCAGTGCCTGCAGGTATTCGCTAATGTTCTCCTGCTTCCTCTCAAGGTTTATCGTGATGCTAGGTTTCATGGCTTCTGTGGTGATCGCATAGCAGCCATTACCCTTGAGAGGGCATGAGTCATCGCAATGCCTGCCACCTGATGTGGTGAAGTTAACTGTGGCACTTCCTGCCACGCCTTTGCCATAGGTTCCGATTAGTGTTCCGAAGTTGATCATGTGGATATCTCCTGAGTCTAAGGCTGCGACATGCTGCCCGTGGTTTACATCATGCACACACTGTGCCAGCCTGAGAATACCTAAGTATTGAAGACCTAAGTATTATTATTTCCCTTATATAACCATTTGCTTATACTTCATCGTGGTGCATGGTTCCCCACATTGGTGCACTAATGCACTTCGATAGTGCAAACTGTGGATAACTCGTAATGCTGGGTTGCCTGTGGATAACTTGTGTGGTCTTATGGGGTCTTGAGGGACCTACACTGGCACACACACGTTACCCTTCAGTATCCATCAGCGAATGCAATCATAAGTATATACGAATGTAAGCATATGTGTTCATAAGTATATAAGTATATAACCATATACGAATATAAGCATGTACTGATGTACCCCCGGGGAGGGGGTTGTTGCTTATGTAATTTTATGTGTACCCGCCCAGATACAAAAAAGTAGGAAATTAGACTCCTTCAGTCTCCTTAAGTCTCCTTCAGTCCCCTTAAGTCCCTTATGACTTCCTAATAAACTAAAGTAATTCTTATATTACTGTAAGTTATGTAGACTATTGTTTTCCAAAGATAAACTGTTGTTAACTTGTGAATAACTAAAGAATAATTAGGGACAGATCAGAAATCACTTGACAAAATGGATTTTTTGTGCTATAATAATAAGTATATAAAGAAATAAACACGAGAAGAACCATACAAGACCATAGTGATGAACATTTTGGTTATAATTTAAAGAACACTAACCAAAGTATGCAAACTCGTGTATAGCCTTAGGAGTTCCTAAGATAACTATGGAGACTTTATGTCTGAAGAAAAAAGAAAAGTTGGAAGACCCCCTAAGAGTGAGTTGTCTTCTAACATTAAACGAAATGCTGTAGGTCGCCCCAAAGGTGATGCTGCGATTATCAATGAATATAAAGCTAGGATGTTGTCTAGCCCTAAGTCAAGGAAGGTCTTAGATGCCATCTTTGATGCGGCCTTAGATAATGAACATAAGAACCAAGCAGCAGCATGGAAGTTGATTGTCGATCGAATAGTACCTGTGTCTTCCTTTGAGCAGGATGTCATTAAACAAGCTGGTAGGTCTGCTATTCAGATCAATATCACAGGTCTTGGGGCAAGCGTAAGTAAACCTGAGACCATTGATGAAGTAACTGATGTAGAGGTAAAAGATGAGTGATCTACAGATTAAGTTACTTCCTTGGCAACAGGAGGTCTGGAATGATGAGCATCGGTTCAAGGTCGTAGCTGCTGGTCGTCGTACTGGTAAGTCTCGCCTAGCTGCCTATTTGCTCATTGTGAACGCCCTACAGACAGATAAGGGGCATGTCTTCTATGTCGCTCCGACACAAGGACAGGCTCGAGACATTATGTGGCAGACGCTACTTGAGGTTGGTCATCCGGTCATTTCAGGTAGTCATATTAACAACTTGCAAGTAAAACTTGTCAATGGTGCTACCATATCCCTCAAGGGAGCCGATAGACCTGAGACAATGCGTGGTGTGTCTTTGAAGTTCTTGGTCATGGACGAATACGCAGACATGAAGCCAGAGGTCTGGGAACAGATTCTCCGGCCTGCTCTGGCTGACCAGAAGGGGTCTGCGTTATTCATTGGAACCCCTATGGGGAGGAATCATTTCTATGAGCTATATCAACATGGACTACGTGGTGATGATCCAACATTTAAGTCCTTCCATTTCACTTCTTTTGATAATCCTCTTCTAGACCCTAATGAAATTGAAGCAGCTAAAAAGAGCATGTCCTCATTCAGCTTCCGGCAGGAATTTATGGCTTCCTTTGAAGCAGCTGGAGGTGAGTTGTTCAAGGAGCAGTGGATTAAGTTTGAAGAGGACGAACCCGATGATGGAGACTATTATATTGCGATTGACCTTGCTGGCTTCGAAGACGAAGGAGCTGTTGGTGTCAAGAACAAAAGACTGGATAACACGGCTATTTCTGTTGTAAAAGCTGGAGACAAGGGTTGGTACGTTAAAGAGATTATCTATGGTCGCTGGGACGTAAAGAAGACAGCCAAAAAGATATTTGATGCAGTGCAGAAGTACGAGCCAAATGCTGTGGGGATCGAAAAGGGTATTGCTCGTCAAGCTGTTATGCCTTATCTTTCTGACATCATGCGCCGGACACAGACTTTCTTTAGAGTCGATGAGTTGTCCCATGGTAACAAAAAGAAAACAGACCGAGTTGTCTGGGCACTGCAGGGTCGTTTTGAGAATGGCTATATAACGTTAAACAAGGGAGAATGGAATAATGAGTTCTTGGACCAGTTGTTCCAGTTCCCCAATAAGTTGGTACACGATGACTTGGTAGACTCGTTGTCGTATATCGAGCAACTGGCAAAGGTGTCTTACGTTGCTGATTTTGAAGAAGACGATTGGGAACCACTAGACGCCGTAGCAGGCTGGTAAAGGAAAAACATGGAAAATTACGAAAAGAACTTCCCTGATCAAAAGATCGAACACTGGGTCATGGACAAAGCTGAACGCTGGCGCGACCACTACAATAACAACTACAAAGAAAAGTTCGATGAATACTACCGCCTCTGGCGTGGTCAGTGGGCTGCTGAGGATAAGACCAGAGAATCAGAGCGTTCTCGTCTTATTTCTCCAGCACTCCAGCAGGCAGTCGAGAGTGCGGTAGCGGAGGTCGAGGAGGCTACCTTTGGTCGTGGCAAGTGGTTTGACATCCATGATGACCGTAACGACAAACAAAAGGGTGACATCGAGTATCTTAAGAACCAACTAGACGAGGACTTTAAGTTTACTAAGACTCGTCGTGCTGTAGCAGAATGTCTTATCAACTCTGCAGTCTTTGGCACTGGGTGTGCTGAGTTGGTGATGGAAGAAGTCAAGGAGATGAAGCCAGCTACCCAGCCAATTATGGATGGTGCTATGCAGGCTGTGGGTGTTAACATTGAAGACCGTGTGGTTGTTAAGCTCCGTCCTATCCTGCCACAGAACTTCCTGATCGATCCTGTAGCTACTACCATTGAAGAAGCCTTAGGTGTTATTATTGATGAGTTTGTCCCTAAGCACCAAGTGCTCCAAGGGATTGACTCAGGTATCTATCGTGATGTTGAAATCGAAGATGCTGACACCGATACAGACATAGAGGCAGACAAAGACCTGACAGCCTACGACGATGACAAAGTGCGTTTGACTCGTTACTACGGTTTAGTTCCTAAGCACCTGTATGTTGATGCCTCAACCGAGGAAGACGAAGATGAAATGTCTGACTTGGAGGAAAAAGATGATTCTGAGGCAGAAACTGGTTTTATTGAGGTTGTTATTGTCATTGCGAACGGTAGTACACTTCTTAAGATCGAAGAAAACCCCTACATGATGCAAGATCGCCCTGTTGTGGCGTTTGCTTGGGACGTAGTTCCTTCTCGTTTCTGGGGTCGTGGTATCTGTGAGAAGGGCTACAACAGCCAGAAAGCCCTCGATGCTGAGTTACGTGCTCGTATTGATGCTTTGTCACTGACTGTTCACCCTATGATGGCTATGGACGCCTCACGGATGCCCCGTGGTGCCAAGCTGGAGATTCGTCCCGGTAAGACAATCCTTACAAATGGCAACCCAGCAGAGATTCTCCAGCCATTTAAGTTTGGTCAGTTGGATCAAGTGACCTTTGCACAAGCCGGAGAGCTGCAAAAGATGGTCCAAATGGCTACTGGCGCGGTGGATGCAGCTGGTATTCCCGGCAGTATTAACGGAGAAGCCGCTGCAGGGGCTGTAAGTATGTCCTTAGGCGCCATTATCAAGCGTCACAAGCGTACTTTGATCAACTTCCAAGAGTCTTTCTTGATTCCCATGATCGAAAAGACCGCTTGGCGTTATATGCAGTTTGATCCAGACAATTATCCTGTCTCAGACTACAAATTTGTGCCCTCTAGCTCCTTGGGTGTTATTGCTCGTGAGTACGAAGTTACCCAGTTGGTCCAATTGCTTCAGACGGTGGGTCAGGATAACCCAATCTACCCAATGTTGATCTCTGCAGTTGTGGATAATATGGGGATAAGTAACCGTGAAGAGCTTATGGCTCAGATGCAACAAGCAGCACAACCGAATCCTGAAGCACAGCAGATGCAACAGCAGCAAATGCAGATGCAGATGCAAGTTCAACAGCTCCAGATGCAGCTTTTGCAGGCTCAGGTGGCTGAGACACAGGCTAAGGCTCAAAAGTACGCCATAGAGGCTCAATTGGAGCCTGAGGTGGTTAAAGCCAAGCTGGCAGCAGCTCTGTCTACTAACCTCCAAGAGGGTAATGCAGACGATTCTGAGTTTGCCAAACGGGCTAAGATTGCTGAACTAATGCTCAAGGAGCGTGATATTACCAGCAATGAGCGTATTGCAACATTACAAATGATGAACAAAAAAGCTTGACATTTTAGTAAATTTGTGGTATAATATTATTTAGTATCTCTCCTAATACGAAAGGACAAAGAGATGGACCAAGAGTTACAAAAGTATTACGATAATTTACTACACTTGTTTACTCAAGATGGGTGGAAAGACTTCATTGAGGACATTAAAGGAAACGCTAATGTTCTTGGTGACATTCTAACCATCACAGATGAGAAACAATTGTGGTATAGGCGCGGACAACTTGAAGCTGTTAACCGTATTCTGTCATACGAGTCTACTATTAAAAATAGTTACGAGGATACAGTAAATGGCTAAACGGATATTTGAGTTTGTTTGCGAAGATGGTCACTTATTTGACAAGCTAGTGGACTCGGAGCTACGAGCAACCCCATGCAAAATATGTGACAAAACAGCTGAGAGAATCATAAGCACGCCAATGGTCAAACTTGAGGGCGTGACTGGCGACTTTCCCGGGGCAGCAATGCAATGGGAACGAAAACGTGCTGAGAAACTCAAAGCTGAACGAAAGAGTGCCGCTGAATAAGCACAAGCACCTGTTTTTTTCCACAATGCTTTTACAGCACGGAGTACAATATGGCAACATTTATTGATGAAGACGAGAATACATCTCAAGCAACTGAGGACGAGCAATTCGATACCCTCGATAGTGAAACTGCAGATTCTATAGAAGAACAACCTGAGGTTTCTGAAGAAGAAGAAGACGACATTCCTGAGAAGTATCGTGGCAAGTCTGTTAAAGACATTGTCAGGATGCACCAAGAGGCTGAAAGGGCCATGGGTAAACAAGGGAGTGAAGTTGGTGAGCTTCGGCGATTAGTAGATGATTATATTCGCGCCCAAACCATCTCACAACAAGCCCCTAAAGTCGAAGAAGAAATTGACTTCTATGATGACCCTAGTGCAGCAGTAGCAAGGGCAATTGAGAAGCATCCTAAGGTTCGCCAAGCTGAAGAGCTAGCGGTCCGAATGAAACGCGCAGAGGCTCTTAATAATCTTAAGTCCACACATCCTGACTTTAATGAAATCGTCCAAGACGGTTCATTCCAAGACTGGGTTATGAGCAGTAAGGTTAGAAAAGAACTGTATGTACGTGCTGATCAAAACTTTGATTTCGATGCAGCCAGTGAACTGTTATCTACATGGAAAGAACGAAAGAATGTAGTCCAACAGGCAGCTGATGTTGAGAAAATATCTCGCAAGCAAGCAATAAAAGCTGCAAGCACAGGTAGTACCAAAGGCACTGGTGAAAGTTCTAAGAAGACATATCGACGCTCCGACATAATTGAACTCATGCGGCGAGACCCTGAGCGTTACCAAGCTCTTTCTGATGAAATCATGAAGGCTTACGCTGAAGGTCGAGTCAAGTAAAATCATTCTGAAAGGAAATTAAAATGGCACTCGGAAGCAATCACGTCACAAATACCACAGCAGCAACTTTTATCCCAGAGTTGTGGAGTGACGAAATTATCGCTGCTTACAAGCAGAACCTCGTTATGGCAAACCTCGTCTCTAAGATGTCCTTCAAGGGCAAAAAGGGCGACACCTTGCACATCCCCAAGCCAACTCGTGGCACCGCTGCTGCTAAGGCTGCATCTACGCAAGTCACATTGCAAGCTGCAACTGAAACAGAAATCCAAGTCTTGGTTAACAAGCACTACGAGTACTCACGCTTGATCGAAGACATCACCGAAGCTCAAGCTTTGGCTTCACTACGTCAGTTCTACACTTCTGACGCTGGTTATGCCTTGGCAAAGCAAGTTGATACCGACTTGATCCAGCTGGGTCGTGGTGTTGGTGGTGGTTCAGGCACCGCAGCTTACAACAAAGCTGTTCTCGGCGGTAACGGTTCTACTTTGTATGTCGATGGCACCAACGTTGGTACCGCACTGACTGACGTAGGTATTCGTCGTGTTATCCAGACTCTGGATGATGCCGATGTACCTATGGACGGTCGTGTGATGGTTATCCCTCCGTCAGCACGTAACACCTTGATGGGTCTGGATCGTTTCACTGAGCAAGCCTTCACTGGTGAGGCTGGCAGTAACAACACCATCCGCAACGGTCAGATTGGTGATGTGTATGGCGTTAAGGTTTACGTGACCACTAACGCTGACACAGCCACCACTAACACTACCCGTGTTGGTCTGATGTTCCACAAGGACGCTTTTGTGTTGGCAGAGCAGATGGGCGTTCGCTCACAGACTCAGTACAAGCAAGAGTACTTGGGTACGTTGTTCACCTCTGACATGCTGTATGGCGTAAAAGAGTTGCGTGACGAAGCCGCTGTGGCTATCGCACTGCCTGCCTAAGTAGGCTAAAGGAGGCTCTCTTCGGAGGGCTTCCTTGTTAAAGGGCTTTTACACAGAGCCTTTCAACAAGGAGAAAACATGGCTAAGTTCAGATGTAAGGCTAGTGGCGGTATTATGGAGTTCCATAATGAATATGATATTAAAAAAGTCCGTCAACAAGAAGATTATGAAGAAGTAATCGAAGAAGAAGAAAAAGAAGTAGCTCCTCCTGTAAAGACGGTTAAGAAAACTAAACCTAAGGAATAATAATGGCTATTTACCGGGGAAACGGTGGAGCTGGTGACGCTACAGGTGGTGTGACAGTTAACGAGGTGACAGCACTCACCCAACAAGCAGCCACCTCAGCCGCCTCAGCAGTTACTTCAGCTACTAACGCAAGCACAAGCGCCTCTTCAGCCGCCAGTAGTGCGTCTGCTGCCTCTACAAGCGCAACTAATGCGGCTAACAGTGCTTCAGCTGCCGCTACAAGTGCTACCAATGCTGCCTCTAGCGCCTCTAGTGCGTCTACGTCAGCAGCCACTGCTACAACTAAAGCAAGCGAAGCCGCTGCTAGTGCAACAAGTGCAGCAGCCTCAGCAACTACAGCAACAACCAAGGCAAGTGAGGCTTCTACCAGCGCAACTAACGCTGCCGCTTCAGCCTCAGCAGCCGCCACTAGCGCATCCTCAGCTTCTACCAGTGCAAGTAATGCCTCTGCCTCAGCTTCAGCCGCTGCAACCAGTGCGAGTAATGCAGCGACCTCTGAGACTAACGCAGCCGCCTCAGCTTCTACAGCTTCTACAGCCGCCACTAATGCGGCTACAAGTGCTTCTAACGCCTCTACTTCAGCTACCAACGCTGCCAACAGTGCTACTGCTGCTGCCACAAGTGCAACTAACGCAGCTAACAGTGCTACTGCTTCAGCCTCTAGTGCAACAGCCGCTCAAACCGCTCAGACAGCCGCAGAAGCCGCTGAAACCAATGCCGGTACCTCTGCCTCAGCCGCAGCTTCTAGCGCCTCTAGCGCCTCTTCTAGCGCGTCTACGGCTACCACACAGGCTACCAATGCAGCCTCTAGTGCTTCATCCGCAGCAACCTCAGCAAGCAATGCCGCCTCTAGTGCTTCATCAGCTTCTACTTCAGCAAGCAATGCAGCAACAAGTGCTACGAACGCAGCTAATAGTGCTACTGAAGCTGCTACTTATGTTGCTAACCAAACGGGTAACAGTGGTAAATACTTGTCTACCGATGGAACTAATGTTTCTTGGCAGACCGTAGATGCACTTCCAAACCAAACTGGTAACAGTGGTAAGTATTTAACGACTGACGGAACTAATGCTTCTTGGGCGGTGGTTAATGTAAACCCAGCCTTAAATGACCTTAGCGATGTAACAATTACAAGCCCTACTACTGGTGAGGGTATTGTTTATAACGGTTCTGGTTGGGTTAATGGTGCTGTTGGTGGAAACACCACTACCAAGGGTTTGTATGAGATGGCTAACACTATCAGTGCAAATTACACTATTAGCTCTGGCAACAACGCAATGAGTGCTGGACCAATTACGATCAACTCAGGCGTATCAGTCACCATTCCTAGCGGTAGTCGCTGGGCTATTGTCTAAGAGGTATATATGGCTATTGTATTAAACGGTGATGGGTATATCACAGGAGCCGCTGGTGTAGGCAAGGGTGGCTCTGGTACTAACGTTGCTTTCTACGAGACTGACAACACGATTACGGCTGACTACACAATCGGCACGAACAAGAACGCCATGAGCGTGGGTGACATTACGGTTGCCACGGGTGTCACAGTTACTGTTCCAACTGGTTCTTTCTGGGTGGTTGTATGAGCGGAAATATTAACTTTAACGGCTGGATTAACGATGACGGCTCAGAGAACTACAAGTGTAGGGCTTGGGTGAACTTTAACGGTACTGGCACTGTGGCTATTCGTGCGAGTGGGAATGTGAGTAGTATTACGGATAACGGCACTGGTAATTACACGATGAACTTCTCGACTGCCTTACTAGATGCAAATTATTCTGTTGGAACAGAAACAGTGAATACGTCTGCTGGGAACAATGCTTTTGTGCGAGAAAGTGCAAGTTCACGGGCGACACGCACAACCTCCGCTTATCAAATATCAATTGTTCAAACCGCAAATTATGGGCTAACAGATTGTGAGTACGTTTGCGTCTCCATCTTTCGCTAGGAGCTAATATGTCAACAATTAAAACAGAAACACTAAGCACCCCTAGCAACGCAACCGTCCCAGTAGACACAGTGGTTAACGGTACAGCAAAGGCGTGGGTTAACTTTAACGGGACAGGTACGGTGGCTATTCGTAGGGCTTTTAATGTAGCGAGTATTACTGATAATGGAGTTGGGATATACGGAGTAAACTTTACAAATGCAATGCCAGACACAAATTATGCAACTAGTTTAAATATTGGCAATAACATCAATCAAACGTGGTGTGACACGTTCAACACGACTTATGTATTTGCACGAGTTTATACAGGTAGTGCGTATACTGATGATGCTATTGTGCAGGTTGCTGTCTTCAGCTAAAGGAATACCATGAGTACAACAATAAGCGGAACAAATGGTGTTACCTTTCCAGATAGCACCTCAATGCAAACAGGTCAACAGGCTTGTAAGGCGTGGGTTAACTTTAATGGCACAGGGACTGTGGCGATTAGGGGGTCATACAATGTGAGTTCAATTACCGATAGAGGTACAGGACTATACACCATGAATTTTACGAACGCAATGGCTAATACAAATTATTCAGTTATTGGACAAGCGTGGTATGCGGGAGTTCAGGGTGCTTTGTTTGGTATTGAAGGAACGCCTACTTCTACAACATCCAAAGAAATAACTGTGCTTAATACAGCGGCATCAGCCGTAATTGATGTGACATATGTTTCAGTCACCGTCTTCAGTAACTAATTTTTAAAAGGAGTCTAACATGGACAACAAACGAGTAATTTATCCAACAGACGAAGGCGGCTGCGCTGTCATCGTTCCTGCACCCGGCGCTACACAAGAGCAGGTGCTGAAGGCTGTACCAGCAGGTAAGCCCTACAAGATTGTCGATGTGGCTGATGTGCCCAGCGACCGTACATTCCGCAACGCTTGGGAGTATTCAGAATGATTACAATTAACGTAGATAAAGCAAAAGGCATTGCCCACGAAGTTCGCCGTGCCAAACGTGCAGAAGAGTTTGCACCACTGGACGTAAAAGCCACCATCCCATCTGAAGCTGTTGCGGCTGAAGAAGCACGTGCGGCTATTCGTGCCAAGTATGCTGGTGTACAAACGTCTATTGATGCCGCCGCTGATGTGGGCGCATTGAAGGCTATTGTCGAGGGGTTGTAATGTCCAAGGTAACCATCCAAGGGGATGCCAGTGGGACAGGTATCTTTACAATAGCATCCCCAAATAGCAATACAAATAGAACGCTAACCCTGCCTGATGAAGCGGGGACGGTGTTAACCACGGCAGGTGTACCCGCGTCAGCGATGCCAGCGGGTAGTGTGTTGCAAGTAGCAAGCACTGTATTCCAAGGAGTAGGGAGTACTACAGCCAACGGGTCTGCAAGTACTATTACCAATGGACTGCAAATATTTAGCCTCAGTTTTACACCTCTTTTGGCAAGTAGCAATATTTTGGTTCAAACAAGTTCAGTAGCTATTAGCGAATCCACAAACGGTGCAGATTGGGCGTGGCTAGCGTTGTGGAACGGAAGTACGTTTGTTGCAGCAAATTCAGGTACTTGGCTTTATACGAATTTTGGTGGCAATCTAAACGCAGCTTACACATCCATAAATGAGGTTTTTGCTGCTGAAAGTACAGCCACAAGAACTATACAAGTTCGTGCGGCGATGAATGGCGGTAGCCAAACTACTTACATTAACGGCAATGCGAGTAATAATTACACCGGAACAAGTGCTCAAATTAGAATGACTGTTATGGAGATTGCAACATGAACCACAAAGCAATATATGCGTTACACCCAAGTGTCGTAAGTATTAACGACACCACTGGTGCATTTGACGCAGATGGTAACAAAGTCGCCATTGACATGGACGCTGTTAACGCTTGGGTTGATCCTAACGCATACAAAGACCAACGTGCCCAAGCCTACCCATCCATTGCTGACCAGCTAGACACCATCTACCACGAAGGCATTGACGCTTGGAAGGCAACGATTGCCGCAGTGAAACAGGAGTATCCAAAACCATGAGCACATTAGCAACAAACGCCATCACCGATGCTAGTGGTGGCAACACAGCAAGCATCAACGGGTACACCCCCACGATGTCTAACATGGCTGGCAGGAATCGCATCATCAACGGAGATATGCGGATTGACCAGAGGAACGCTGGGGCGAGTGTTACTCCTACATATAACAGCTATGGGCTTGACCGATGGAGCTTTCCTGTTAGTCAAAACAGCAAATTAACAGCGCAACAAAGCTCAACTGTTCCTTCGGGTTTTACAAACTCAATGGTAATTACATCGTCATCTGCTTATTCTGTTGGTGCGTCAGACTATTTTTCTTTGCAACAAAAAATTGAAGGTTATAACGTAGCTGATCTTGGTTTTGGTACAGCTAGCGCCAAAACAATTACTTTGTCTTTCTGGGTGCAATGTAGTCTTACCGGAACTTTTGGTGGTGTTATCGGCAACAATAACGGTACGCGCAATTATCCATTCACCTATACAATTTCATCCGCTAATACATGGACATATATTTCCGTTACGATTCCCGGTGATACAGGTGGTACTTGGCTTACTACTAACGGTGTTGGTTTAACTGTTTTCTTTGGTCTTGGTGCTGGTTCTAGTTGGAGTGGCACGGCTGGGGCTTGGACAGCAACACAAGCATTTTCAGCCACAGGCGCAACCTCAGTAGTCGGCACAAGCGGAGCCACGTTCTACATCACAGGCGTACAGCTTGAGGCAGGCAGTGTAGCCACGCCTTTTGAGCATCGGATGTATGGAACTGAGCTTCAACTTTGCCAACGTTATTTTCAAATTGCAAATACGTGTTGTACAGATTATGGTCCTGCGGGGTATAGCACTGAGCAACGAACACCTTTTGTCACTGAAATGCGGGCATCCCCAACTGCCGCTCAAGGGAGTACGGGGTCAACTTCACACTACAACTCGTCTTCAAACTCACTTACCGTTGAAGATTTAAGACACGCACGTGCAAATGCTGCGTGTGCATCAACGGGAAGTTATTCTTCTCGCTTTTTAAATTGGCAGTTTTCGGCGGAGTTATAAAATGTTTAAAAAATTTCCAAACGATATTGAAGGCAAAGAGATTCGCGGTGTTTGCCGCCTGTCCGACAACGCCTTCATTCCATTCGACGAAGCCAACACAGACTACCAAGAGTACCTGAAGTGGCTGGACGAGGGTAATACACCAGAGCCTGCGGACGAGGTGTAACCAATGGAAAATTTAAACCCAGTAGAGTATGGGAAACTATTGGCTAAGGTGGAGGGGTTAGAAGCTAAGGTGAACAGTATGGATGCTGACATCAAAACACTTCTAGCTCTAGCCAACCAAAGCAAAGGTGGTTTCTGGATGGGGATGACCATAGCATCTATTGCTGGGGGATTTCTTACATGGCTCTCACAACATTGGATGAAATAAATGGACCCCATTAGTCTCTTCATGGCAGCTACGGCAGCTTTTAACACCGTTAAGAAGCTCGTAGAAGCTGGCAGAGAAGTAGAAGATGTCTTAGGGCAAATCGGTACTTGGATGGGCAAGGTCAGTGAGCTACAGGCTGCTGACAATAAGAAACCAAGTATCTTTAAGCGTATCGGTGGTGGTAAATCCGTGGAACAAGAAGCCATGGAGCAACTCCAGCGCCGTGAGGCCGTACGTAAGCAACACCTTGAACTTATGTCTATGGTGAAGCTTGCCTACGGTCCTCAGGCTTTTGACGACCTTATGCACATGCAGCGTCAGATTAAACTGAAGCGTGAGCGTGAGCTTATCCATCAGCAACAGCGTAGGCGTGACATGATGTGGTATGCCTTAGCCGCTGTTGTTATTGCTGTTGCTGGCTGGGCAATGTGGGGAATGATTGCCACAGCAATTGAGTGGAAACAGAACGGAATCTAATGGTTAAACTTTTGTACATCTTTGCAGGCCTTGTGACAGTCAGTGCAGTATTCCTTATTGCTGGCTGTGAAGATCGTTATCGGTATGCTTGCCAAGACCCAGCAAACCATAAGAATCCTGAGTGCCAACATCCTGCCTGTGAGGCTAGTGGTACTTGTACTGATTACTTAATAACACCATCGGAGATGAAATGAAAGATGCTTCTTTAGACGATATACTAAGGTTTATCGTAGGTGTTGTAATGGCAATTACTCTAGTGGGTATTGTAGGTGTAGTACTTTATAGTCTAGTCTTTGTGACACAGCCTATAGACGTTCAGGCACCTAACGATGCAGAATTCTTTAAACTTGTGAACCCCATAGCTACATTTATTGTAGGTGCCCTTAGCGGTATTATGGTAGGCACAAAGAGCACCAAGGGGGACTAATGTTACCATTAGCAGGACTATTAGACATTGGCAGTAAGCTGGTTGATAAGCTTATTCCAGACCCTGAGGCTAAGGCTAAAGCTCAGGCAGAGCTGATTAAGATGCAGCAGGATGGTGAGCTGGCTAAAATGGCTAACGACACCGACCTATACAAAACAGAGCAAAACAACCTCACAGAGCGTCTTAAGGCTGACATGGGTAGTGACTCATGGTTGTCCAAGAATATACGCCCTATGACCCTTGTAGCGATTCTGGTGGGGTATTTTACCTTCGCCATGATGTCTGCTTTCGGTAAGGATGCAAACCAAGCCTACGTAGAACTCTTAGGTCAGTGGGGTATGCTCATTATGAGCTTCTACTTCGGTGGACGTACCCTTGAGAAGATCATAGATATGAAGAAAAAATAGCCATGTTCTGGATACCCGTTGCCTTTGTCTGTCTCGTAAATGATACATGTTCTTTTTACCATGGCGGTATCTCCATATCCATAGAGCAGTGTCATGCGGAGAACAAGAAAGCTGTTGTAGTTATGCAACGGGATGCTGATGTAAAAGCCTTCAGGACTGACTGTCTTGAGATTAAACCAAAGGGGACTGATTCTGTATGAAACTGACTGATAACTTTTCACTGGCTGAGATGACCAAGAGCGATACAGCCCTTAGGTTAGACATGGATAACACCCCGGGTCCTGAGGAAATCGACAACATGACTCGACTTTGTGAGGTTGTTCTCCAGCCCGTTAGGAACCACTTTGGTAAGGGTGTAAAGGTTAATTCTGGTTTCCGTCACCCTAATGTCAATGCCAAGGTGGGCGGTAGTAAGACTTCGGACCACTGTAAGGGCATGGCAGCTGACATTGAGATTCCCGGGGTTGCTAATGCAGACCTAGCTAAGTGGATTGTGGATAACTTGGAGTTTAGACAGGTAATACTTGAGTTCTATACTCCTGGAATTCCAGACTCAGGATGGGTACATGTTAGTTATAATCCCAGTGATAATAAGAAACAAGTACTCACAGCAACCAAAAAGGAAGGAAAGACTGTTTATCTTAACGGTCTGATTGCATAAGATGAAAGACTCAAGACTAACTCGTGCTGGTGTATCTGGCTACAACAAACCTAAGAAGACGCCAAGTCATCCGACCAAAAGTCACGTAGTTGTGGCTAAAGATGGTGATCAAGTTAAGACTATTCGGTTTGGACAACAGGGAGTCTCAGGTAGTCCTGAGGGTTCTGCACGGAACAAATCGTTTAAGGCTCGACATGCCAAGAACATTGCTAAAGGCAAGATGAGTGCTGCTTATTGGGCAGACAAAGTAAAATGGTAAAAAAGTACTTGACAAAAAGACAAAAATATGGTATACTATATACATTAGTATACTTAGGTTAAAGTACTTAGTATTTAAACATAAAGATAATAAACCTTAGGAGTACTTAAGATGCCGCTTAAGAAGGGTAGTAGCAATAAGACAGTCAGTGAGAATATTCGTAAAGAAGTAAAGGCTGGCAAACCACAGAAGCAGGCAATTGCCATTGCAATGTCTAAAGCAGGCCGTAGTCTTCCTAAGAGAAACATGAGAGCTAAGAAAAATGAAGCACACCGTAGGTAAGACACTAACTGCCGGAGCAGCAAACACACTGTTCACTGTGCCTAATGGTTTTAAGGCTGAGGTGACACTGTTGTTTATTTCCAACGCCACAGGAAACAACAAACTGGTTAGTGCTTATTGGCAGCATGCTCATGATGCTAGTCATCAGATCAAGATTATTGACAACTACTTACTGGCTGCAACTGAGTTTATCAAGTTTGATGGTTCTAGTATCATCATGCAAAGTGGAGATTCTATTGTTATTACCACAGAGGCTGGTAGTTCTATGAGCGGTATAGCTACTTTTAACTTATACAAAGAAGCGGCTACATACGCTTTTGACGGAGAATAAGATGGCTCAGACAAGCTATGAAGAGTATTTAGCTGGAATCATGGGTAACATGCAACCCGGACGAGGAATGCTTTCTCCGGCTCCTATGGCTATGCCTGACATCTCAGCTATTCAGTCTGCAGTGCAGAATGTTGGCAATGTTAACCAAGGGTATGTCGCTCCTGCTCGTACTGACCTTGCTAAGTTTCGTACGGACTTTGAAGAAGGTCGTCGAGCTGTTGCTGAAGACATCTTAGCGCAATCTTTAGGTGTTGCTCCTACAGGTGGAATGATGTCTGGTGGTGACCGTGCTGTAGAACTAACAGACGCACAGAAAGCTTACTTTGACATTGAGACTCCTGCTGAACGTGACTTTAGGATGCAACAACTACAACGTTCTGTTACTCCCGGGTGGTTACAAGCTGTCTTAGGTATCGGTGCTCCTGTCCTCTCAGGTTTGCCTAACTACAATATCCGTAGTGAAGAAGTAAAACGAGCACTTGCTAGAGAAAAAGCTGCTTACGATAATGCCATGGCTTCTTCTAATATAAGCTGGGATTCAAACGCATATGGCGGTGGAGGTGGCTATGTTAACTCAGAAGGCAACGCTCCCGGCGCATCTCCCGGTGAAGTAGGCAATGCTTCTTTTTCTGGTGATGTAGGCTACGATCAATAACAGGATAACAAATGACATACATTCAATTAGTAAACTCTGTTCTCCGACGACTCCGGGAAAGTGAAGTAACCACTGTACAAGGCGCTGGTAACTCTAATGCTTATGCCCGACTAATTGGTGACTTTGTAAACGAAGCTAAGAGTCAAGTCGAAAATGCTTGGAAGTGGAGTGCCTTACGCCGTACATTAACAGCAACTACTGTTGATGGTACTTTTAACTATGAGCTTCAAGGAAGTAAAAATAACTTCCAAGTGCTTAGTGTCTTAAACGACACAAGTGACATTGTCATGTTATACAAGGACGCTGACTGGTTTAACGAAGCTTTCTTGTTGACAAACCCACAGCGTGGTATTCCTACGTTCTATAACTTTAACGGTGTTAGTGCTGACGGTGATACTCAGGTAGACATCTATCCAATTCCTGATGGTGCCTACACACTTCGGTTTAACGTGGTGTTGCGTAACGTGCCTTTGTCAGGTGACTCTGACCCCATGGAAATCCCATCTCGTCCTGTTATCCTTCTAGCCACAGCGATGGCAATTGAGGAACGTGGTGAAGATGGTGGACAACAAAGCATGAATGCTTATGCTGCTGCTCAGTCTGCTTTAGCTGATGCGGTGGCTCTGGATGCTGGTCGTCACCCCGAAGAAACTGTTTGGTATAGTGTATGAAACAGATTGAAACACTTTCTATTGTTGCCCCCGGTTTCTTCGGTCTAAACACTCAAGAAAGTGGTGTTACTATCTCCCCTAACTTTGCTCAATTAACAGACAACGTTATTATTGACAAGTACGGCCGCCTAGGTGCTCGTAAGGGTTGGGTGATGCAGACCACTTCAGGTTCTTCTGCCCTCTCTGGTAATCCTGTGCGCTTCATGATGGAGCATGTGAACGCTGATGACAGTACGGAGGTTATCTCTGCTGGTAATAACAAACTGTTTGCTGGGGGTATTGGTGCTGCTTTAACAGACATTACTCCAGCTCTTTACACGATTACAGATAACGATTGGAACGGTGCTTCACTGAATGACACCGCCCTGCTGGTTCAATCGGGCCATGAGCCAATTGTTTATAGTGAGGCAGGGTCACCCCTAGCCAAGACAATTACAGACGCTACAGGGTTGTCTCAGAACTTTGGAGTGGCATATCCTAGTGGAGTTATTGCTGCTTGGGGTCGCTACTGGGTTCATGACAAAGATTACATCTACTGGTCAACAGACATTGCTGACAGTGATTTCCCTGCCTTCAATGGTGGTTCTAGTGGCTTCTTGAATATTGCCTCTATCCTTCCAGATAATGCGGATGACATTGAGGCTATTGCTACTCATAACAATTTCCTAATCATCTTCTGTAAGCATAACATTGTTATCTATCAGGGTGCAGAGAACCCCATTAGTACAAACTTTGGTTTACAGGATGTTATTGTCGGTGTAGGCTGTATTGCTAAACGTAGTGTACAGAACACAGGTAATGACCTAATCTTCTTGTCTGACACTGGTATTCGTTCGTTGGGTCGGGTTATTCAAGAAAAGTCCTTGCCTATGCGGGATTTGACCAAAAATGTCCGTGATGACTTTATTAAGGATGTTATTGCTGAAAACGCTGCTTATGGTAGTTTAGATAAAGTAAGCAGTGCTTATTCAGAGATTAACGCCTTCTACCTTATATCTTTTCCTGCAACCTCGACTGTCTACTGTTTAGACATGAGAAGTCCTTTGGAAGATGGTGCAGCTCGTGTCACAGTGTGGTATGAGTACCCTGCCTATTCTTTCTTACGTTTGCGTAACAGGGACTTGTTAGTTGGCAAGGTAAACGGTATTGGTAAGTATAGTGGGTATTCAGATAATAATGAAAGCTTCCGGCTTCGTTACTTCTCTCACTATGTAGACTTTAACAGCCCAACGACAAACAAAATTCTTAAGCAGATTGGTGTTACTGTTCTAGGAGGTTCTAACCAACAGTTTACAATTAAGGTTGGTGTGGATTACGAAGCAGCATACCGCTCCTATCCTTTTGTTATTCAGGTGGGTAATGTCTTTGAGTATGGTGTCTCTGAATATAACATAGCTGAGTTTAATGCTGGTGTTGTGTTAGATAAAATTAAAAGTAGCGTTGGTGGTGCTGGTACTTCTATCCAAATTGGCTTTGAGGCTGATGTTAATGGATCAGAATTGTCAGTGCAGAAGATTGACGCATTTGTTAAAACTGGAAGGATTGGCTAATGGCTCAATATGTAAAAGCTACAAACTTTGCGAGTAAGGATGCGTTACTCTCAGGCGACCCCAACAAGATTGTTAAGGGTGCTGAGGTTGATGATGAGTTTAACAACATTCAAACAGCAGTGAACAGTAAGGCTGATACCCTTAGCCCAACACTGACTGGTACTCCTTTGGCTCCTACGGCAACTGCTGGCACTAACACCACACAGGTGGCTACTACTTCTTTTGTTAAAACAGCAGTAGATAACGCTACAGGTTCTCTAGGAACAATGAGCACCCAGAATGCAGCTTCTGTGGCTATTACTGGTGGCGCTATTTCTGGAATTACTGACTTAGCCGTGGCTGATGGAGGTACTGGTGCTTCTACTGCTGCTAATGCTCGTACTAACTTAGGTGCAGCAGCTATTGATTCTCCAGCTTTCACAGGTACACCAACAGCCCCTACTGCTTCATTTGGAACAAGCACAACACAAATTGCTACCACAGCTTTTGTGCAAGCAAATATTTCAGGTGCTTACCCTGTGGGTTCTATCTATATTAACGCATCAAACGCAACTAACCCCGCAACCTTACTAGGTTTTGGCACTTGGGTTGCTTTTGGTGCTGGTAAGGTAATGGTTGGTTTTGATGCCGCTGACCCTTCGTTTGCTACAGCAGAGGGAACTGGTGGTAGTAAAGATGCTGTTGTTGTCAGTCACACTCACAGCATAACAGACCCCGGTCACGTTCACAGTGGTGTTCCTATTGTCAACAGGGATATTTTTGATGGTGGTCCTTTTAATTATAATGCTGACTTTTATGACCAGTATCAAAACACTAATACAGCAACTACTGGTATTAGTATTAACTCAACAGGCTCCAGCGGCACTAATGCTAACTTACAGCCATACATAACAGTCTATATGTGGAAGCGTACAGCATGATAGACATTGTGCATCATTTTTCTGATGGGTTGTATGCTAAGGAAACATTTATCCCTTACGATACCTTTTTAATGCAACATAAGCACACATACGCCCATATGTCAATATTAGCTAAAGGGCGTGTATTGGTTAAAGTAGATGATGATGTTACAGAGCATGAAGCACCAGCTTGTATAAATATAGAGGCTAACAAACACCATAGTGTAAAGGCACTAGAAGACAGTATTTGGTACTGTATTCACGCAACGGAAGAAAAAAACATTGATAAGATCGACGAAGTGTTGATCGCCAAAGGAGAGTAATATGGCATGGATGGCACCAGTAGCAGGAGCTGTAATAGGCGGCTTATTCCAAAGTAATGCCGCTAGTAAAGCGGCGGGAGCACAACAAGCTGCTGACGCTGCACGTTTAGCTGAAGAGAAACGAGTACGTGAGCAACTTCGGTTAGACACGGAAACCCAACGTGCAGTAGCAGACCAAGCGTTTGCTGACTACAATGCGGGACTTATCTCCTATGCCGAAGCACAACAAAAAGCTGCTCAGGCAATGGGACAGGTTCAAAGCTCCATTGGTCAGAGTCAACTTTCTGATACCGCTAAAGCGATGGAATTGGCTAAGTTTCAGCCATACTCAATCCGCACAGGTACGGGTTCTACCTTCTTCGACCAAGGCACAGGACAGGCTGGTTTCGCATTGTCACCTGAGACCTATGGTTATCAGCAGGACCTCTACAGGAAGGCTGGTGAGGCTGCTGGGGCTATTCAGGCAGACCCCACAGCTGCTGCTGCTCAATATGTAGCTCAACAGCAAGGTCTCCTGCAGCCCGGACGACAAGCAGAGGACATTGCCTTACGTAATCAACAACTCAGTCGTGGTCGTATTGGTATGGGCATCTCTGGTGAAGCTGCTGGCGCTGGCGCTGGCGGTATGGTTAACCCAGAGCAATTCTCTCGTGACCGTGCTCGTGCCCTAGCAGATGCTCAGATTGCAGCACAAGGTACTCAGGCTGGACAAGCACAACAAATGAATCAGCTAAATTTAGCTAGTGGTTTGTTTGGTGCTGGTTTGCGTCCTGAAGAATCAGGTCTTAACATGCTTACTCAAGGTTCTAACATCGGTAGTCTGGCTCAGGGTGCTGGTCAAGCTCAAGCTAACCTCTACGGCTCTGGTATGGCTAATGTGTACAATAGTATGCTTGGCGCTGCTGGAAGAGCTCAAGAAGCTGCTCAGTATATTCCCCAAGCTAATCTCACAGGTGCTCAAGAAGCTTACAACCGTCAGCAGACTTACTTGGGTAGTCTGCAAGGAAATATGCTGCCATATCAATCAATGACAATGCCACAGGCGACAGTGCCGGGTAGTGCATACATGATGGCTGGTTTGGGTAGCGGTTTGATGAACGCTGGTATGCAGGGTATTAACCGAATGATTAACCCCATTCAACCAACAACCCAAGCAGCTACAGGAGCTTCCTTAGGTGGTGGTTTACAACCTTCTGGCATGTTAACAGGGGGTTCTTTTGTACCGGGCATGCCTGTTGATTACAGATTAAGCACAGTACCGGGTGCAAGCTTTGGTGGTCTTCGATAATTTTAACAGGAGCGACAATGGCTACAAGTATTTTAAGTCTCTTCGGTAACGAAGTTGATCCCTTTGCACAACAGCAACAAGCCTTTCAGCAGCGACTGTCACAAGCGACTGACCCTCGAGCATTCATAGCAACCGTAGGTTCTAACCTAGGTGGTCAGCTGGGCGGTATTGCGTCAAACCTTCTTGGTGGTCCCTCACGTGAACAAAAGATTCAGAAGATTTATCAAGCCGTAGGGAACATCTCAGACCCCCTAGGACAGGCTCAGGAAGCTTATCGTTTGTTCCAACAGGAAGGCATGCCAAAAGAAGCCCAAATGGTCCTTGAGTCCATCCGTGAGTTGCAGAAGGAAGCAGATGCAAATACAAGAGAAGCGGCTAAACTTAAAGCCAGAGAAACACTTGCTTCATCTCTTAGTACTTTAGACCCAACAAATCCAGATGACCAGTTAAAGCTAGCTACATTAGCTGCACAAGCTGGTGAAGGTGCTATGGCAGGCAATGCGTTCACTACTGCTGGCACACTAAAGAAAACTAAAGCAGAACTGGCAGCGGAAACTGAATCAGCTAAAAATAGAACCAAAGCTGTTAAAGGAATTAAAAAAGATATACCCCCAGAAGTTGCAGATATGATAGGAGCTGATAAAGCAATATTTGCTAAGTTCGTAGATGCAACTCTCTTAGCTAAAGATGAGAAAAATAAAACTGAAATTAAAACAGTAGGAGAAAGAGTACAACTTATTACATATAATCCTACTAACGGTAATGTTGTCCGTACTCAAGATTTGGGAGCAGCTCCAAAACCAGCTAAGAATGTAATTACGATTGATCAAAGAGGTCAAGGCAAGTATGCAGAAACTGTAGGTGCTAAAACTGCCGAAGAAGATGTTGCTTTTGTTAGTACAGTAGAGAAAGCAGCTGATACTTTACCAAAGATCAATGAAACACTAAAACTACTTAAGACAGGCGATATAACAACAGGTTTTGGTGCTGAATTTCTCTTAAACGTGAATCGTGTGCGTTCTCAGCTAATGGCAGACAAAAAAGCAGGGAAAACCGTAACCGATACACAAGTATTAGACGCAATGTTGGGTTCTGAAGTGTTCCCAATGATTGATGCTCTTGGTATTGGTGCTCGTGGCTTGGACACACCAGCTGAACGTGAGTTCTTACGTGGTGTCTTTACAGGTACCATTCAAATGAATAAGGAGACATTGGTTAGACTTACCGAAATTCGTAAGAATGTTGCAGAACGAGCAGTATCAAAGTTTAATAAACGTTTGGGCGAAGGCTACTTTAAAAAATATGAGGAAGCTCTAGGCCGCAATCTAAAACCTATAGAACTTCCTGCCCAAGAACCCACTGTCTCCAACTGGGAGTAAACATGCCTAAAAATATAACAGTTACGTTTGATGATGGGTCTTCCCACGTTTACCAAAATGCACCGGATACAGTAACGCCTGACGAAGTTGAACAAAGAGCTTCTCAGGAGTTTGGTAAAAAAGTAGTTAGCATGGATGGTGGAAAACAACCAGAGCCACCCCCGCCCCCTCCAGAACCCATGGGTAACCTTGAGTCTGCTGCCACTCTTGTTGGCGGCATGCCTGAGCGCATAGGTTCTGCTATGGAAGCTCGTAAGAAGGAAATGGTAGACGTAATGCAGACGCCTAGTCGTTTTCCTTTTGAAAGAGAACTGCAAATGATAGGCAAGGGGATTGCAGGACCTATGCTAGATATTGCAGGAGAGACTGTTTCTACAGGTGTAGGAGCAGCTGCTGATGTGGCTAATCCTGAGATTCGTCGGGGTTTTAATGACTTGATGAATGGCATCACAAACTCTGAGTTTGCTAAACAAGCCATAGACTTTTACATGGCTTTAGACCCCCAAACACGCAGGACAGTTGAGTCTGCATTTAACATTGCCAACGTGCTGGCTCCTTTCAAACTCAAAGCAAAGAAGGGTGCTGGTTTCTCAGATACTCTTAAGGAAGGCATGACTGTTGTTGACAGGCAGAAAGACCTTAAGCGCACAATGTTAAGGAGAATGTTCCAGTCTGAGCGTTCTAAAGAAAACATTGCATTTGACCTCACCAACGGTACTGCTGACTTAGACAACATGGTGGATAACCTTTTAGACATTAAGGGTGTTTCTCCTCTGTATGTGCCAGAGCGTAACATGGCTGCTCTCAATAAACACATGAATACTCTTGAGGCACGTATCCAAGGACAGCTGGGTTCTTTTGACAAGACAGGTAGATTTGTTCGTAATGTTAAGAACTCGTTTAACGACCTACTAGCAGACACCATTAACACATCACCGACACTACGAGAACAGGGTCTTAAGCCAGCAGTTAAAGCTGAGGCTCAAAGGTCAATCATGCGTAAGGTTGATGGTATCATTACTAACCTAAAAGAAGCAAAGATAGAACCTAACAGCCTGAAGGGTCTTCTTGAGCTACGCAGAAGGCTTGACAAGGTACTATCTTCTAAAGACTTCAATAAGCTGTCTGATGTAGACAAGAGCAAGCTGGCTTTGGAAAAGCAGATCGTTATGGATATGCGTGGGAAGATCAACGACACCATTAGTGGTTTTGCAGAAGAGTTTGCTCCTGAAAACGAAACCATTAAAACACTTTTAAAGAAACAGAGTGCTACTTATGGTGCTACCAATAACTATGTCACTAAATCAGCAAGAAATTTAGCTAACTTGACAGAGCAAGGTGCGATTGCGAAGGCTCTTTCTAACCATCCTATTTTGGTCTACAGAGCACTACAGAACCAAGGGGCTTCTCCTACGGTGGCTGCTATCTTGGCTGCGCCTTCAGCTATTAACCTTGGTGGTGAAGTCTTTGGTGCCGCAAGACGACAACTGTCTGGTGCTAGGGCACCGCTAATCCGTGGAGGTATGTTTTACGGTCAGGAAGAGGAGCAACGATAATGGCTACAGGACTGCAGAACCCTTTCTTTGTTCCAGAGGAGTTTGATATAAACGCTGTAGAGCCTAATGTTTTAACTAATGATTATTTAGTAAAAAACATAAACAGACTCTCTGATAGGTTTAATACTATCGACAAAGCTTATCCTGATGACTTCTTAGGATACGCCCAACGCGCTCAGGAAGGCGGTAGTGCTGTTCTTGGGCAAGCTGGTAAGATGACGGGTGATGCGTTAAGCAGCCTTGGGGGCGCTGCCATGAAGATTATAGGTACTGTAGCAGACATGGCTACACCTGATGCGCTTACAGACCCTTTAATAAACGCTACAAAAAGCGTAGCTTCTGCCATTAAGAATGCACCTACAGTCCAAGAAGGCATGAAGATTGCTAGTCAGTGGTATGGTTCTCTACAGCCAGCACAACAGCGTATGCTTGGTGACTTAGGGAACATGACTAACATGGTTGGTGCGTCTACTGTCGTTCCTTTCACAAACCCTGCTCTTAAGGGTGGTGGTATGACAGCCTTTTCAAACCTCATACCCGGGAAGTATGGAGCATCAACATTAAGCATGTCTGTTCCTGAACAAAAGTTGGTAGAAGGTGTAACCAAACTAGCTGAGAAAGGTGGAGCGCCTTTGACTGCTTCTCAGAAACAAAACATTGAGACAGGCTTAGGTCGTGTCATGGGTTTTGGCAGATGGGCTGCTGAAGGCGCTACGAACGCAATAACATATTACTTCAACCCAAAAGCAAAAGCTTTGTATGAAGAACAGGGAATAGGTCCTTTGGTAACACAAATGGCTAAGACAGCTGGGACCGATGAAGATGCTATTAAGAAACTAATGGCTCAGGGCATGTATAACAGACACATTATCAAGCAGTCTGGACGGGAAGGTGTAGTTTCTCCGCAAATGCAAGCCATTGGTAACTTTGGTGTGCTGGCTGAGTCTACAACAGCTAAACCCGGTGTATACAAGGAGATGGCTAAACCCTTCGACCAAGCAAATATTCCAGATATAGATTTCGATGCCTTTGAATCACATATCCGTAATGCTTGGAAAGATGGGATGGCTTCGGATGCAAACATAATTCTTAAGGGGTCTGCACAACTATCAGGACAACACTCTAGGGACCTTTGGCATTCTCCTGTCTACAAAACGCTGACTAAAGCTTTTGATGACATTGAAAATGTACCCGGAATGAAGTACAGGTTTGATAACGATGATCAGCTTAGGGATTATCTTAAGAAGTATGTAGATGAAACTTCAGTAGAGTCTAGTCTCACCGCAAGCACGAAGCACATGTTAAAAACAAAAGGTCGTGGGGAAGAGCTTAGAAGGAAACACTTTAATATTATTCCTGAAGACCAGCTGACTCCTGAAATGAAAGCTGCTGGTGGTGTGTGGATTAAAGACGGTTTTCCCGGCACATCAATTACAGAAGGCGGTGTTAACGGTATTTATAAAGTAGATAAAAACTGGAACGTGACAATGGTCATTTCAGACGAACACAACTACTTTGAGAAGTTTACCAAACCAGTCCTGCCGAATAATCAAATGATGGTATCTATGCCGTTCTCAAAGAACATAGCGATGCAGAAGTTGTTGCCAAAAGCCTCTAAAGAAAAGTTTGGTTTTGAAGGCAAGAACTTTGGTATGCTGGGTGGAGACGCCAGTAAAGAAAAAGCTTTAGGTATTATAGCAGATATAAATCAAGCTTCACCTACAGCCTTCGGTACTGCAAGACAGGCAAGCGGCTTGTTTAACACTTACGTTAGACCAACAGAAGAATAAAAAAAGGGGTCCTAAGTGACCCCTTTAGTTTATTTAGATTTCACAGACCCCTGACACACATGCCAGCTGCTGGGCACCTTCCACGTTGTCGTCTGTCTCGATAAAATCGTTCCAGTCAACCTCAGGAGGCATTGCAGCCAGTAGCTTGTTGTAGGTCGCCTCATCAATCTCCTCGTAGGGTGCTTGGCGATAACTACCACCATCCCACGGCAGGAAACTAATGCCGCTAATCTCATCGAAGTGTTCCCACACCCAAGCACCTACAGCAGGCCAGTCGTCTTCTTTGACGTATACGGTCACAGAGGGCTTGTGCTCACACCAGTGACGCTGGTAGGCTAACCAGAGCTTCAGGTGTGTGAAACTATCCAAGTCGTCACGAACCACACAGCCCTCAGGTGCCTTCATAGGGAAACTGAAGATCGTGGTGTCATTAGGCTTCATTACGTCTGCTTCGTTGGGGATTCCTTTTTCCTTAAGAAACGCTGTAATGGGGTCTTTATTATCGTTACGAACTCGTCTAATATAGTAAGCACTATGGCGAGCATGGATGCCACTAGCAGAATCAACAAGCTGACTGACAGTACCACTAGGCTTAACACATGTGATAGAAGCTGAGGGAGGAATTGAGAGAACACTAGCAAACTCCTTGTTAGTTTCCACAGCCAAGGAACGCATGCTCTCGAGTCGATCCTTCAAGCCTGAATCATCAACGTTGTTCAGCAAAGGGCAATCCAAGATACCTGTGATTGACACGCCCAACAGACGCTCTTCTTCGGTATTCTTCTTCCACACATGACGCAGGTACGGGAAGTCCGTCAGGGTAGACTGGAAGGTACCTAGGATTGTCGCAAGTTGAACCTTACGTGCCAACATAGCCTCTGTGTCATCCACACGGGCAACAACCTCTGTCAGGTTACAGAACTGGTACGGACGGAGAATAATCTCTGAACATGGGTTAGTACCGAAGTCATAACTAGAGTCCCTACGTCCCAGTTTCTCCACGGTGGTCTTAGCAGCTGCACGAGAGAAGATACCACGCTCACCGCTGTGTGACTGGTACAGGGATAACCATTCAGTCAGGAACTCGCCTACAGTGGGCTTCTCGTTGTAACTGGCGCTATTGTTTGCCAGAGCACGTTGACCATCACGTTCCCACCAGCTGCCTGCTTTAGCATGACGCATACGGTCATCTGTCAGGTCAGATAAACTAATCATGGCTGAACGGCGAACACCACCCACCACAACTACTTCACCAATCTTACACATGATGTCGTGGCACTCAAGGCTGGTCAGCTTACGACCTGCAGCACCTTTGAACTTACCGACAACAAACTTGAACAGGTCTTCCAGTGGTCCGGGACCTGACGCACGACCACCAAAGGTCTTCAGTCGAGCACCCGCAGGACGTACCTTGGATACATCCCATGTCGGGATTTCACCAGAGTACAACAGAGCAATTAACTGACGAAGGCTTTTAGCCCAGCCTGCTTTACTATCACGAACCACGATGTTAGTGTGGCTGTTAAACAACAATGCTGGTACTTCAGGCAGCTTGTTGACGTACTTGCTTTCGACACTAAAGCCTACACCTGTACCACACAGGAGGATATACATGGCTTCGTCAAACGATTTAACGTCATCCACGGGCAAGTAGCTGCAGTTGTACCCTGCGGTATTGTCACGGTCCAAAGCCTCACCAGCGGTCATTACAGCCCGCATAGAAGGCATTACTTCACGGTTCAGGATGGCAGCATGAAGTTCTTCGTGAAGCTCCTCAGGCATCACATATCCATGCTTAGAGGACAGCTGCTTATCGATGAACGTCATGTAGCGGTTGACCGTCTCAGGCCAGTGCTCACGGCGTTGTTTGTCATCTAGGAAGCGGCTGTAGCGGCTTTTGGCGATAAAAGTTTCGTATGTATTCATTGTTCCTTTTCTCTTTTCTTTTTCCAGCGGGTGCACCAAGCACTTAGGCGTTTAAACTGTTCAGCATCTTCTTCGTCCATTTTGATTGTTCCTCGAGACCCTTCAAAGCTCCAGTTAAGACCTTTGTCTGTGTCGAGATAAGCCCCTGAATTGATGATTCCATATGCTTCTGCAAATCTAATGGCTGATTTGGACTTAAAGATAGCGAGTATAGTCTTTCTAACAATACATTCTGGAGTGCGCTGTATTGTTTTACTGCTGCTACAGTATTGTCGCCAATCATTTTCAACCCATCCATTGCCTCTTTTAGCCCAAAATTGTTTTCTTCCGACATAGTATTCTCCGTTCTCCATTTCAATTAAGTAAATAAAACCTAAGAAGTCCTCAAGCCGACTTACGTAGTTTGTGATGTTTGTCGCATTCTTCCATCTTAGGTTACTCTTCAGCATCTTCTGCAAACTCCTTTTCAAAGAAGTCTGCCATGTCAACGATATGATCTGTCAACACCTCGACTAGCTCCTCTGTGGTCACCTTAAGAACATCTACCAGAAGGTCTGGATCGTATGTCTCTACGATTTTCTCTTTTAGTTCTTCTATGGTAAACATCAGTTTGCTAGCTCCCCACCTACCTCAAAGTCTTCCAGATCGATGTCTTCATCAACATCAAGATCGTCCTCAAGAACAACTGTGCGATCCAGTGCTGCCATGAACTCCTCAAGGTCTCCCTGAAGGTCATCAAGGCTCAGGCCCCTTGGGAAGGCAGCGGTTGCCCCTATGCCCACCAAGTCACCCTCTGAATCGTACACGGCATCCCTAAAGGTCATGAAGCCGTTGCTCTGTTGATACACGATCATCTTGTTTAAAACAGCTCTTGTCATTTTCCAATCTCCGGTACTTTAGGTTCGTTTACGACTTTCACCAAATGCTTTGGACCATTGTAATACAAGAATGTTCTTAACTCTGGGTAGCAAGCCTTTTTGTATTGACAGTAGGAACAACCTAAGGAAAGTTTTAGGTTTCCAGACTTTCCATCCTCTTCGGAATCGTAACACAAGTCTGGTGGCGTATCCGATTCCACAGCCTTTTTTAGTGCAATGATTTTCTCTTCAATATCTTCCTTCAACTTAGGATGGTCGGTATTCTCGAGGTCATACTCTAGCCAAGTAAGGTGTCCATTCTGCTTATCCATGGCAAGCCAAGCAATCTTGGTATCACCTTGGGACTTCGCATATGCCTTCAGCTGATCAATGTATCCAAAAGCATCGTTGTCCACCAGTGTGCCATCTTTGAACTTCTTGAAGCTGTATGAGCTTGTACTCTTTACATCCATCAAGGTGCCATCGATACGTCCATCCATGTGTCCAACAATACCAGCGACCTCACAGCGTTTCTGCTCATCGGTCACCTTGTGCCCTGAAGCCTTCACGAGGAACAGCAGCATCTCTTCAATGATGTGTCCGTACATGAACTTCAGGTGCATGTTGGGTGTCATCTCTTCCTTCTCAGTACCCCGCATGAGGTTCCAAAGGTACAGAGGGGTCTTCCCAACATTCGACAGCCTGAGGGTGCGGTTGTCTGACTTGTATTCAGATAGTTGGCGCTTCATGATCTTCTTCATGGACTCGCCGAACTCGTGAATAAGGTAGTCAATGTTGACATCCTCAGGAACTTTCTTGGTATCTAACAACTTGTATATGTCGTCGATTAGTGTGTCTGTGCCCATGTTTCTCCAATCTTAAAATCACCGTCCAGAGGACATCTTAGGTTAAGCTTTACGCCTGCCGCTTTTATACATTCGACTGCCAGCCATCCGAACTTCTGTGCTTGATCTTCACGAACTTCAGCCTGTATTTCATCATGGATGTTACCCACAAATTTATACTGTATATTATATATTTTAGCATACTCATCCAGAATTGTCAATGCCTTTTTCATTACAACAGCCCCTGCTGACTGTAACAAAGTGTTTAAGGCTGCGTGTGGACTTCTGACCCAGAGTCGTCGTCCGTCCAACCCAGTGAGATAGCCACGGTTAGCAGCTGTTCCAACTCTGTCTCGTAGATTTGCAAGAGCTGGCGTATTTGATAGAAACTTTTCTTTAAGTCGTCTACCAGCTCCTGCTGATCCTCCGGTGATAGTACCAATTTTTGCATCTCCGGCGCCATATAGAAATGCGTATATAAAAGTCTTAGCCTGATCTCGTGTAGCGAGTCCTGCAGCTGTTTGGTTTGCTGTGTGTATGTCTCCATGCAAAATTTCCTTTGTGTACGCTGCGTCATCCATGTAGTGCGCCAGCATACGTAGTTCAAGACCAGAGGCATCACAGCCCACCAACTTGTAGCCCTTAGGCACAATCCAACATGACCGACACTCTTTACCGTAGGGGCTGTAGCCTGCGGGCACCTGTGCCATGTTAGGGCTATTGTGCGTCATACGTCCTGTGACTGCACCGATAGCATTAACATAACCATGCACACGACCATCGTCTTCTACGGCATCGACCCAAGACTCCACCTGTGCGATACGCTTCTGGACCAGCAGGTACTCGCCAATCAGCTGTGCCTCTGGTATGTCTTTCACGTTGCTCAGAACCTTTTCGTCCACGATAGGCTGACCGTTGTCAGTAAACTCCTTAGGTTTCCATCCGAACCATTGGAGATACTTACCGATCTGCTGTCTGGAACCTAGGTTGAAGTCAGGGTAGTCAATACGGCTAAAGGAACCGCCAACGAGAACATAGCTATCACCAAGGAACTTAAGACCCACGTTAGACAGGCTGCCATCTTTCTTGTACTTGGGAGCAATCTCCTTGACAAAAACAGGTAGCGGTCTGAAGGTATCCCTGACGGTAGTTTCAAGTTCAAGCTTCTTTTCATATAACGTTCCCAGTAGTTCCATTGCCTGCCTTTGATCCAGCAGCCAACCATTCTCGATCTGACCTGCAATCACTCGCTGCACATCGTGCTCGAGAGCAATGCTCTGGTCACCAAAGGGCTTCAGCTTGTCTGTCAACCAGTTGTACGTGGCATGGGTCACTTGTACGTCTTGTACACAGTAGTCCACCATCTCCTGCGTCAGCTGGCTCCAGTCATCGTAGTCACCCTTGTGCAGCTTCAGTCGTATTCCCCACTCTCTGAGGCTGTGTCCTCCTTCCAGAGAAGGGTTATATAGTCTCGAGAGTACCAGAGTGTCTGTAAGTCGTACAGAGGAACTATCAAATCCCAAGAGGCGGTCGAGAACACGTACATCGTAGGCAATAATGTTGTGCCCGATAATGTGTGTAACACCGCCCAAGAACTCTTTGAGTGACTCACGGGTAGGGTTCCTCAAAATCGAAACTTCGTTGGTATCCACATCCTTGGTTACGACTACCCAGACCTTCTTGGGTTTCAGCCCGTCCGTCTCGATGTCCAGAATAACTTTTCTCATTCTTCATCCTAATATGCTCCAATCTATGACAGTTGGAACAGAGCACTACACACTGGTCTGCTTCTGCTACCACTTCTGATTTTGCACCTGAGACACCGCGCCATGCCTTGTACTCCAAAGCCATCGTCTTGACCACATCCGCTGGATGGTGGAAATCAAGAACTGCCTGTGGGTACTTCCTCTTACAGCACGAGCATATAAGCTTGCATCTTCTTAAAAGATAAAGCCCTCTGTTACGGTTCCCAGTTTTGTCCCACTCACGGGTCTCAGAACTCATCTTCTGCAGATGCCGCCTTGACCTCTGGTGGAACTCCGGTCTCCAATCGACCTGTACCCTGATTATAGTACAACCAGCCAGCAGGTCCTGTCATGCCAGTCCTCCGGCACTTCACCAGCTGCACGAAGGTACTGTTCTTGGCGTACTCATCCTCTGCCATCTTGTCACGACTCAGTAGAATCGTATTGAAGGCGATCTGGTTGATACTGCCTGAACCCTTCAGGTCATACTCAGACACGTTGTGTGGCTGCGAGGCGCTTGGCTTACGCATGTGGGACACCACAATGATAGCCACGTTGGTCTCCTTCGCCAGCTTCAAAAGGCGGTCCATAAAGTCATCTATGACCTCGTTGGTGTTGCTGGAGACACCTGCCTGCAGCGGGTCAATGACTAGGATATTACATCCGTTGCCTTTGACCATGGAACGAAGCTTAATGAACAGCTCATCGGCATCCACGGCACCAAAGTGGTCCAGAAGGTATATACGACCATCGGTAATGATGTCGGACTTGTACTTGGATAGATCATGGTCCTCCAGATTCTCAAATGAGAAGTTCAGGTTGTTGTGAATTGTCAACAGGTTCTTCACTGCTTCGCCTTTGGAAGCCTCGAGGAACGCACAGCCAATGTTCAGGTCGGTGTTCTTCCACAGGTGGTACGTAATCTCGTTCACCATGGTTGTCTTACCGACACTGGTCAGGGCACCCAACACAGTAATCTCACCCGCTGCGATACCACCGTTCATCATCTGGTTCAATTGACCAAAGGACTCTGGGAAGGGAATGATCTGCTCCTTACCCATCTTCAGGAAGTCTTCCCAAGCCTCCTCCAGCGTAATCACGCCAGTCATGACATACGCCTTAGCGTTCCACCACTCCTGCATGAAGGCTTTTGCTTTGCCGTTCTTCAGGTAGTCACAAGGGTCCTTGAACTCCTCTAGGTTGACGATCTTTGCCTTGTTTGGCGATAGGATTTGAGCGCACTCTTCAGCCGCTGCGCGACCCGGCTCATCCGAATCAAACGCAATGATGACGTTCTCAAATCCTTCAAGCCACTCCAGATTACGTTGGAAGTCCTTTTTAGCGCCAGCCGCACCTTTAGAGACGCTAACAACAGGCCAACGCGAACCCAGTAGCTCATATGCCGCCATCGCGTCCAACTCGCCTTCAACAACTGTGACATACTTTCCCTCATTACTAAATAATTGTTGACCAAACAGTGTGTTTGACTTCATGTCACCGCTGGTCGTGAACCGCTTGTCACGCAGCACACGGACCTTTACGCCACACTGTGCACCCTTCCTGTCGAAGTATGGGTAGTAGTGCTTGATAGCCTCTGATGTGCCAACCTTGAACTCTGATGTCACGCCATACTTCTTGGCGGTGTCCATAGAAATCTTACGGTCAGCGATACCTGAGACCACCCCATGCTGCTCGAATGAGCGTTGGGTAGGGAAGTCCACTACTTCCGCTTGTTCCCCTGAAGGAAAATAGCTATTACAGCCAAAACAGTAGCCATGCCCATCGTCGTACCTCGCTAGGTTGTCCTTGGAACCGCACTTGGGGCAAGGCTCATGTTTTACGAAATTAGCTTCAGTTTTATAACTTTGCATCGTTTTATCCTAAGTTAGGGGCCGAAGCCCCATTAGACCCTTAAAACTCCTCCGCAGTGGTCGCCTGTTCAGAGAACTCGAGGACTTTGACCGCAGACAGGTATGGTGAGATACCGTGGACAGGGTGTGGTTTACCTGCGGTCCACTTGAGACGGACCTTGGAACCATACTTAAGATCGGATGCGGGGATTTCGTTACCCTCAGGATCGTAGACAGGAACCTGATACTTGGTAGCGAACTTGCGCTGTGCCTTGCCTTGGTACTCCTTCAGCTTGATTCCCATGTTCTCCAAGGCGACTGCCTCTTCATCGTCCATGGTCAAAGTTAGTGAGTACTTACCTGTGTCTTGACCGTTGTACTTGTCGGTCTCTGTCAGGTTAACGAAAGCAGCAATGCCATTGGTGTAGTTTGCCATGATTACCTCCTATAAGATCGTGGCTCAGTTGAAAAACGACCGAAGTCGTAGTAAAAGTATATCACAAGTCGGAAGACCTTGTCAAGACATCCTCTTCAAGTTCTTGAAAGACCTCACCCTTAAGTTTATTCTTAAGTTTACTTCTTTTATACTCTTTCTTTGGAGAAACTATGTTTTTACTCTTATGTAGTAAATCCATATATTTCTTCATATAGTTTCTTTCCTTAGGTTTATTATACATAAAGATAATCTCCTTTGGTTATACTTATGTATATATTGTATCACATATCATCCTCCTTGTCAACCGTGTTGTCTTCCCCATCGTCAAATGTCTCGTAAACATACTGTAAGCATTCAAAACACATGTCAGTGTACTCCCCTCGACTGTCTTTAAAAGTTGACTCTTTGTCACTCAAGGCTTTGTTACATGCTAAACACCTCATAAAATACCTCCAGAAGGCCTCAGAACGGCCTGTGTTGCGTTTTTAGGACCTTGTCCATACCTAGGTATACCTAAGACCTTAAAATGTCATGTGCTCCTCCTTTCTGCACCTGACAACTCAGCCATCCTAGCCAACAAGTTGTTAAGCGGTTCTGTCATCATCGCCCTACAGCAACTAACAACGATTGGGTTAAAGTCTTTTCCGCTATCACTCTCTTCTACACGGTTAAGGTACTTTTCAAAGAACTCTTTAACCAACCCTTGTAGCTCTAACGCTCTCTCTTCATTCTGCATTTCAGCAGCTATCTGTTTTTGATTCATGTTGTGATCTCCGCTCAAAATAACGCCTCCTCTGTCTCTTGGATCAGGTCCTGAAGACGCAACATGGCAGCCTTCCTGACGACCCACTCAGGTTTTATACCGAAGGGGTTAAAACAACGTCCTGTCCGTGAACAGAACCCGTAGTACTCCATGCTTTTCACTGGTTTTCCTCCTCCCAATCTAAAAATTCCTCCTGCTCATAAGCATCCATTTGTGCAAAAGTACTAAAGTGCACCTCTTGACAGCAACTAAAAGTTGTACGTTGTGTACCACAATAGTTACAGTATTCAGTAGAATCGTTCATGAACTCATCACGTAGTTCTTCTCGTGTCATTTTCATAGCTTCTCCAGTTCCTTAGATACCAGTGTAGCGTATCCTGCGATGTCCTTCCATGAATCCTCATAGTAGGGGTCTCCGCAGCAGATACGTGCCAACTTGTTGCAGATCATGTCCATGGACTCCTGCTGGTAATGCTCCATCTCCTGCCATGCTGAAGATGTGTGGCAAATGTCCTTGAACATCTGTGATGTCATGGCGACCTTGCGGTACTCACCATAACGTTTCCCACGGGCTTCTAGGACCTCATCAATGTCCATGTCTGTGGCTTCCATCTCATCAGTCACCTGCTCTTTGTACACTCCCATATCAACTCCTCTCAACGCTTTGTCGTACTTGTCTACTGCGTCCTGTAGGGCTAGGTTATGTGTCTTACCGAACCCTAAGAACTCCTGATAGGCGCAAGCCCATAGGTCCTCTTTTACCTTCTTACACTCATACATCTTCGTCCTCCTTCCATTTCTGTGCGGTGTCGCAGGTTCCAAAGCCAGTCTCCAGTACCATACAGTACCTGAACTTCTCTGTCACCTGACCTTCACCATAATCGTACCGTTCAGTCTCATGGTAGCAGTGCAGGCAGTCCATACATGGACCACCGTCCTGATACACCTCATTCACGTATTTGTAATCGTTCATGGGCACTGCGCCAGTTGAATGTACACCATATAGTAGGAACCTAAAGCAGCCCCTACCAGTGCTCCGAACATGGCGACAACCATACATGACGCCCAGTGAATCAGTTTCATAACACCTCCTTAAAACAATGATGGCAGGGCTGATTTTAACACATCTCGACACTTCTCTGCAACGTCTCTGTGCTCCTTCTGAGTCTCAGGTCCCGTACGTACGTCTATGTAGTGCATCCATGACCGCACAGTTCCTGCCATGTACATGCGTGACATCGTGAGACCCTCAGGCAGCAGCTTACGTGCCACCTCCTTAGCAATGCCTTTCTCGAGTGCCATCTTGTACAACATATCGGCTTCGTGACCCATACGCACCTGCATGTTCCTCCACCACTGGCTCAGATACTCATCGTTGGCTTCTAGGCTGTTCTGGCGGTTCTTCTGGTCCTGCAGCCTTGGCTCGTCAGGTTCAGCGAACCCTTGCACCTCTGCGTACCGTTGACTAAATTCCTGAAAACTAAAGGACCTGTGTCGGAGTATCTGGCGGGCTATGTCTCTGGTGGTGTTGATCTCGAGACAGACCGAAGCCATCTCGAAGGGTGACCAGTGTTTGTGCTCCTGTAGGTACTTGAGCAGCTTAGGGGCTGTATCGTTGTTGGTTTGGTTCGCAGGGTTCGACACCCTCGCACAGTAGGCAATGGTTGCTTCTGCGTTGGGTGTTGCCCATATCATGTGTACGCTGTTCATGTTTATTTATCCTTTACTGTGTATTCAATGCGGTAGTCCAGTGGTTCGCCCAGTTCGTTGATGGCAGACCTTAGCTGTTGGCATACTCGATCTATATGGTCTATGCTCAACATGCAGGACATCTCCTCTGTCAGGTCTATGGTCCCTATTGGTTCATCGTCTCGACTGCTAAAAGTCACTTTTACTGTGTTCATGCTTCGTTTTCCCTTTGCTTCTTGTTTAAATTCCATACCTTGATTGAACAGGCACAGTGCATCAAAGATATTACATGCGTACTCGTGCCTCTCCTGTAGCTGGTCCCACTCCACATCAGCGATGTAGTCCCGCAGGAAAGCCCTCACGGCTTCCTCGTTGGCGTAGGCAATGTTTTGGTTATACGCAGCGACAAACGCCTCTATGTGCTGCTTGCTGTACGTTTTCATGCTTCGTCCTCCTCGAACATTGATGCCCACTCTTCAGGCGTTGTGCCTGTCAAAATAAACTCTCGCTGCTCAGGGGTCAGCATGTAGAACACATCCTGAATCATGAGGTTTTCAGCCTTCCAGCGGTTGTGCAGTATACCGTAGACCCTCTCAGTCAGCGGTAGGGTCATGGTGTGGGGTTTCCCTGTAAGGCGGGACACCTTGAATAGTTCCATCATCTTTTTTCCTTTGATTCCAGCCAGTCAGCGACCAGCGCCAAGATTCCGAACAGTCCCGACACGCAGGACACGAACAGGACCATTAGGATAACATCGTCTAGGGTCATGCTGCCTTCTCCTTCAAAATGAGCTTGTCCTCTTCCACAGTGAACGCATCACTGTACGTGATCAACCCTACGTCCAGCAGGGCGCGCTTGTAGCCGAAATACTCCCCTCTGGCTTCGTCTACGGCATCACCCATCATGTCCACGCCTTCCAGTACTGCCAAGTGATTCACCTGATACTTGAACCTCAGTCC
>Ga0196901_1000138_pt1 | contig 37851 bp, 55 predicted proteins | sample CB_VirMetaG_FD_169099 | JGI IMG/M metagenome (GOLD analysis project Ga0196901, IMG submission 169099) | Freshwater to marine saline gradient viral communities from Chesapeake Bay - CB_1504_1 Viral MetaG (v3) (version 3) | ecosystem: Environmental > Aquatic > Marine > Coastal | place: USA... | reverse complement strand
AGTCTTTAGAAAGTGTCATCTTCATAGATGTAGTTTCTGCGGCTTCTTCCCACAGAGTACACATCTTGTCATGAGCAAATGTATTAGCCATTTTTTAGCCTACCTTTTTAAGTTTTGCTTTGGCCTGTTGTAGCGCTTTGAAGTTACTTACACTAGAATCCTTTTGATAGGCTTTTCGTGCATCATCAACTTCTTTAGCTACTACATTAACAGCGCCAGTGCTATTGATTTCGGGTTCTGGTTTGGTGTCGATTTTCGACTTCTGTCGCAATTGCACTTTACCTTCGAGTTCTCGCAGTATGGTTGACACTTCATAAGGCGTTTTAGTCTTAGCTAGTGCAGCAATCTTGCTTGAGTTTTTACTCAGTGCAAATATTGCCTTAGCTGGATCAATACCAAATGCATGAGCATTGGCATAAATCGCCTTCAGTGCCGATTGTCCGTTACCGTTGAAAGCTTCATTAAGCAGTTCGGATACATCGCCTTTTGCCTTGTCAAAGTCTGGGAAGTGTTTCTTCAACTCTGATTCATGCTTATGACCATGGAACTCTTGATCTTCATTTAGCTCAAATTCACCATTGTTAGCTTCAGGCTTAACAGGCTTTTTAACCTCTGCATTCCCTACACCGTAATAGCTTTTTAGCTTCTGCTCGTACTCTTCTTCATCATAACTGCATGATTCGAGTGTTGGCTTGGCTCCTTTGGTAACTTTTCCGACAGTATCACTCAATGAAGCATACTTATCTTTAAGATCCTTCAGTTCATTCTCTAATCGGTTTTCGCTTTCAGCTTTCGCTTTGCGCTTGCTGCGTTCTTCCTTCCAAGCTGCCCGCAATTGAGCTTCAGTCATACCATCTTTAGCAGGTTCTTGCTGGTCTGCTTCACCGTAAACGTGCAATTCCAATTCATCGGTATCAATGTTCTGTGCCGGAACACTTTCCTTTGCATCCACCGGCACGGTATCCGCAAGTTGATTATCTTTGTCGCTGTCGTTGGTCATATTTAGTCCAGAATCCATAAAAGTAAGCCTCGTCATTATGGTTAACGAAACGGTGAGCTAAGGCCTCACCGATGCCATTAGTGTCTATATTAACTTATTTGCGCAAATGGTAGCAAATTTTGATTTTGTTGAGGAAGGTTTTTAGTTACCTTCTGGATGTTATCAATCTTCTTTCCTTGGATTTCAACGCCAGCTTTGGCCGCCTCAATCTGTGTCTTGGCTTCGTCATCGATAACTTTGCGCAACTTAATCTGATTAGATACTGCATCATTCTGCTCGTTCATTAGCGCTGCTTGACCTTCCATTAGTCGAGCTTGACCTTCTGCCATTACAGTTTGCTGCATCATCTGCTCTTGTTGCTGCTGCGCCATCATCTGTTGCTGTTGCATCTGTTGCTGAAGCTTAGCGACCAATTCTTTTTCATCGTCGTTAGCTGGTTCAGGATCCATACCATTTGAAAGCATTAACTTGATCTGTTCAGCACGGGCTAACCTGCGCATCTGCTGAGAACCTTCGCCCTGAATAGACATAACTGCAGACAGTAAAGCCATTTGACCCATAGGCGTTGAAGTATCGGCAAACTTAAGCACCTCTAGCGCTTGAGCCTTCTCTTCTTGCTTTTTGGTCTTGTAGCTTTCGCCAGCTTTAACAACAACGTCATACTTGCCACGCCCTGTATTCTTGAATGGCCCGTATTCGCCGTCATCGCCCATGGTGTACTGCAAGGTTTCTTCAGTTGAGTATCGACCATCCATCGCCATTACCCGTAAACGTCTGGCTGATGAAAAGTAAATCTTTTGTGCTGCAGGTATCCAGGCATCACAAGCCGCTCTCAATGTCTGGCAACCATTTTGGAACATTGGCTGATAGCTATCATCTTGGCGCTCGTTCACTTGGAGTATTGCTTCACCTGAAGTATTAGACGGTAATGTTGATTGACCCATGCCGCCTTGCTCTGCGGTAGCGCCTTCAACGAATTGCAATGCAGCCGCTAATCCTGTGCCGATTTGTGGCGGTGTCTTCTTGCCAACTGGCCCAAAGTGAACAGGGATTTTGTTAGCGTCCAATATCGGATCTGCAAGTAAATAAGGGAATACCTCAATAGCATTATTAGCATGCATCTCAGAAAAGCGCTGCACCTGTTCAGGTGCATAGATATCTTGGTCGCTTTGTGGTTGCGCAACAATAGACATTAACGCGCCATACATCATGTTATGGAAGCGCTGGTTGTCTCTTTGGCGTGCAACTTCACCACAATAGTATTCGGTGCCATTAATAACGCAATGATAGCCATACTGAGGAATGATAGGAACTCGCTTAAATGGTGTCTTGTGAGGCTTCTCTAGTACCTTGTCACCAGATAGTAAGGCGTGCCAAACCTCTTTAACCTTTTTGGTTTTGATTTCGGGATCGTTGATTGACATTAAGATATCAAAGTCTTCTTGCTCAACACGTTCACCAAATTCATCACGTAACTTACGGCCTTCTTTAGTGATAATCATATCGCCAAAGTCATAAGTTTTAATCTTCTTCTCGACCACTTCATAATAGTGAGCGACATAGATATCTTTTGTTGAGTCGCCACACCAATCAAACCAAGCTGTCGAAGGATTAAAGCTGCTTACTAGCACACCGTACTCGTCTTCAATCTCTTGGCGATTAGCGCGGATTAACTGCCAGCACTGCTTAGCGTCTGCCTTGTCTTTTCGGATAGCTCCAGCGTTGTAAACAACTGATGAAGCAGCAGACCATACAGATTTAACGCAAATGCTTTGATAGTCATCATCTGGTGATTCATCATCCTCATATTCAGCTTGCAGCTTGATAGCACCAAACCCACCATAGAAGGCTTCAAATGCTGCATTGTTTACAGCCTCAACACCGTCTGATGATTGGAAGTCGTTGCGCCATCTTGACTGCAGCAAATCAGCATCTTCGTCGGTAGCGTCATCACTTGAACCGATAATCTTAGCGTTCAATTCTAAGCGCTGATACTGACCCAAGACACGGTTAACCTGTCGAGCAATCTTGTTGTTCTCAGGCTTTGGCTTGTTCTTGAATTGCTCAAGGTCTGCCCCCTTCCATTGAGAGCCTGGCACGTTTGCAAATTCGATATCTTCAAGGCATTGCATGTTACGCTCATAGCTTCCTGCAATAGCTCTGTTGAAATCAATTAAAATATCTGAAATGTCTTTCATGCGGTCACCAATGGTTAGCAGTTGGGATTATAATTTTGTCGAATGACACGGTTTTAGGTCTAAGTATTTCGCCTTTAGCCTTCGCGCGTCTTTTCATCATGTACGCATATCTTACAGCATCTAGAATGTCATCCCTAGTTTTAACTATTTTACCCTTATCATCTCTGTGATACTGCAGGAACTCGTCAAAGAAATCTCGGCACCCTTGGAAGACTTTAAACGTTCCGAGCTGCATGCGCTGCCTGAGTTCGTATAAGCCTTGCTCAACTGAGTTACTTGAGCCGTCCCATGTTGCGCGCTCGCCAAGCAAGTTAAAGCCTGCATCTGAATAATGGTCAGCCTGCTGCTTTGCATCATCGCGCCCTTTCTCGCGCATCAATCCATCATGAGGCCACGCAATTGGGACTCCTTCTTGCCAGTGCTTAGTTGTTCCCCATGCATCATTAGCTGATACTTTAGAACATTTCCAAGCATTTGTTAGGTAAATTTCATCCGAGTCTGGATTTATAGCAAGCTTAACTTGTGATTGTGGGTGATCGTAACCAAAGTCCATGCCGCCGATTAATAGCCAGTGGTCTGGGATCTCGAACGCTTCACACGATATAAAATCCTCACTCATATCATATATACGGCCATGACCAAGCATAGGTAAACCCTTTGTGCGCATATCACGTTGATGTGCAGGGAATGAGTCTAATAGCTTTGTTTTAACGTCTTCTGATAGGTGCGGCGCATCATCCCAACCCTTACGCATAAAGTACTGGCCTGCACCTGGTGAATCCATAAACTTAATAACGAGCTCAGTTCTACCGTTTTCAGGTGTGAAGGTTAAAATGCCTCTGCCGCCTTTGCCTTTGTCGCCTGTTGCGGTACGTGTTAACACCTGCGGGTGAATAGATTGGTCTCGTGGCTCTTCATCGATATGGAACCAATCAACACTGTCGCCCATTAACGCATGCTGACCTTGTGAGTATGACCAGAATTGCACAGTAGAAACTCCACCGCTAACATGCTTTACCCTGACAGTTCTCATAGCTCCAGGCGTGCCGGTCATTGATTCATAGCTCATAATCAAGTCAGCAGGTATCAACCCACCACTAAAGCCAGCATCAGTTTTAATACCAAACAATTCTTTTTGGAGTAAGTCGCGACACTTTTCTCCAGAATAACCAAGACACCATATTAGCGGAGGGTGTTCGAACTTGTGACCATCCCATCCTTCAGGATAATCACCCATGGCGTGAATAGCATCGATGTATGTTCCAGTGTACGTCTTACCAATACGGTTAGCGGCGCATAAGCATGTTTCTGAATAGCTTGCAGTATGCTTAATAAACTCCCGCTGCCAGTCGTAAAGAGAGCCAAACATCTTTCGATATCTGAATTTCTTTTCACGCCTAGCCTTTTCTTCCAGCAGTTCGATAAGCTCTATCTGCATTTCTCGCTTAGTTGCCATTAATCTTACCAAGTAAGCTTAACGACAAAAGGTTACTAAAGGCACCTTTAAATTGGTTTTTAATCATCATGCTAGCCACCGCTATTTACTGACGCCATCAATCGCTTAATCTTCTGGTCAAGATCGTCGTCATCAATGTTTTCAAATGTGTGCTTGGTTTCGGTAATCTGCTTGAATGCCTGGACATCGATATGGTCGCCAATTAGCTTTAATGCACTTAATGCAGCCTTAGCATCAAATGCGTATATCTGATTACCATTTTCATCAATCTTTGCTGTGCCGTCCTGAAACGTCAGAGGGCGTATTTCCTGCACACACCTATCATGGATATGCTTTGCTGCTTTAAGTATGAATGCGGCATCTACCTTTGCCTCTAAGGCTACATCTGCTCTAACCTTAGCCACCAAACCCGCTACAGCAGGAACTAGCAGGATTTCTGACGCCAAATTAGCCCTTCTAGTTTCATCCTTACACTTACCACCTGCAAGCCTATGAGCCTCACTAGGCTTCTTACCTTTCAGTGTATGAATAACCATACCCTTTTGCAGAGTAGTTAAACCATTGAATATTGCTTGCTGTTCTTCAGTTAGTCCCTTAACTGCTTTATCACCTTGGCTTTTCTTCATAACTCACCTGTGAGCAATTAAATAATAGTAAGTATACCATATAGATTTTAGACAGTGAAAAGCCCTTGTTAAGGGGCTTTGTTTTATTGTTTACTACTCCATTACTGGTGTGTCATCGGCTTTTCATTGTAGGCATTGCACTCTCTACAGTATCGGTAGTACTTTTCCTTATCCATAAACCACCCTAAATAAACTTAGCTAATTCCGGTTTAGTGTAGTTAACACCCTTCGATATCTTGCCTTGCTCATTAAATACCGGCTTACCATCTTCGAACTTTGAATGATTTGAGCGGTTAACCTCTTCTAGAGCTCCTAGAATATCCATTCCTAGCATATGACCAACACCGATAGCTGTTACTATTTGATCGCATAGCGCATCAAGAAGTTCAGTTTTACCGTGAGTGCCAATCATTAGCAGGTGCTCAGCATGGTCATCTTTTGCCGACTTGTATTCCACAGCAAGACTATTAACAGCTTTTTCTGTGCTGTAGTCATCAGCCAGTGATTCCATCATCTCTGCAACCTCTTCATAATGGCATCCAATTTGAACGCACGCTTGCTCAATAGTCGGATTTGGTATCGCTAGTTCAAACCATTTTTTAATATCTTTCATGTCGCCTTCCGTTTATTAATTAAGTTTTAGAAATGTTATTAGCCCACATAGCCATAAACACACCTATCGCAGCTAACCACCCAGCGCTTGCAATGATTAAGGCCATACCGACAAACCCGAATACCGCACATGCTGCAGTTTCTTTTTTATTTAGCTTCATCGGTATCAGCCCTTATTGATTCATGCTTATTTCAAAGTCATCTACATTTAACTCTTCGCCGTCAAACTTAGATAATATTTCAGCTTTGCCGCCATGGCCCATAAACTTAAATAGCAAGAAATGCTCTAACTCAGCAAATCGCTTAACCTTATCGCCTACTTTAAATTTGCTCATGTTAAACCGCCTTTGATTTGCTGGTTAAGTTAATCTCCTTGGTTCTCATAACATCAGTGTCAAGGATTCGACGCACCACTTCAGCCTTTGTGCAGTTAAGGCGTTCACACTCTGCTAGGATGTGTTTATTCGCCATGTCGCTAATTGCTTGCTTTGCTAGTATTGGCATTTATTTAACCTCCGGAACTAGTCGAGTTATGTTTTTTACTTTTCCAGCCTTAACATTGCTATTGCCGATAATAAATCTATTTGTTCCTGCATGATATCTACCAAGCATATCTTCATCTTGATACTCGAAAGCGTAAGCGGCACCGTCAACCAGCTTAATTGTAGCGTGAGTTATTGTTCCTATAGCGGATTTTATAGCTGATATGCTATGCCACCACTCGTATTTATTGCTATTCCTTAGCGATACCTTTGATTGATACATAAAGCCATTGCCGTCATTCACGTCACCTGCATATGAAAGCTCGCCGATTTCACTATCACCATTTTTGTCAGAAAATAAATACAACTTTCCAATTTCAACAACCACGCCATTATGCTCAACTGTTTTACTTTCCACTTTCAACGCCTCTTTATCTGCTGTTTGATACTCTGCTAGTGGTGCGCCTTTAATCCATGTAGCATGCGACAGCTCAGACACTAATGATTGAAAATCAATAAGCGAGCATACGTATCGCCAAGATTCTGTATTTAACCTTACTCCGCCACCCTGTCTTCCGCGAAAATCAGCAAGCTCATAATCGCCATCAAAAAACCATATGTGAAGACCAGCTCCAACTACATCGCTAAGGCTGCATTTTAAATCATTTACCGCATCAATTATTGTTTTCACGTTTAACTCCATTTGTTCTAGTGGGTTTATTATGGGGCTAAATTGAAGTTAATGCAAGCAATAAAAAACCGCATGTGCGGTAAAGTTTAAATCTATTCTGGCTTGCCCATTCCTTTGGTATGAACTGCGTTCTTCTTTTCAAATGTTCGCATCATGCCAAGCCCTAGCATGCCCAATAAGATTTGCATGGTTAAGTCATCGCTTAACACTGGAAACTCTCCAGTATAACCGTTTACGTTCGCTACAAATCGCATGATAGGTTCAACGATAGTCGAGTAAGCAAATGCAAAGCCTCCACACCAACCAACGAACGGGCGCCATCCAGAAACAAAGATTGAACTATGCTCTGCTTCCTTTAGGTTGATTTGCATCTGACCAGTAAGTAATTGAACTTCTGCCTGCATTACTGCCAGGTCGCCAGCTTGCCTTAACTCTTCAAGCTTACGATATTCTTCTGCACGTTTAATTGGGTCTGGCCATATCTTATCAATGGCAGACTTTCCGAGGTCAAGAAGTGAATCGAGTAATGGAATAGACATGGCTATAGCTCCAACTGAAAGTGAGGATAATCCTTGAAGGTTTTCCAATCTCCGCCATACGTTAATTTAATGCCAAGCTCGCTAGCTGCAGACTTCATTGCTTTAGCCGCCAACAAGAATGCTTCAATGTTACCCCAATCTATCGGCAATGGGGCTAGGTCAACCGCCAAGCCTTTAAGGTGCAGGCTATTAAGTGTTTGCGACTTACCATCAGCTACCAATTGCTTTTGACGCTCAGCGGTTCGCAAGCCTTCCAATACGGTAAAATCAATCTCTGACCGTTCAATAGCTTTCTGAACGCAAATGATTAATAGCGGGTGAACACCTTCGAGTTTAGATATTGATTTACTGCCAAGTTTAAAGTTGTTCATGATTACCTTTGACCTTATCGCTAATGTCCCAGTTCAAACGTCTTTCAGCAATATCATTAGCGCGTTTCATTTCCATTCTTCGTCGCTGGTTTTCTTTCCATTGTAAGAAACCGATAACCATGCCGGCAACACCAACACACATACCAACTAAGCTAATAACATTACCAGCAGTAAACGTTAATGCGCCTCCACCTACTGCAGACAGTATGGCAGGCTTAATATCTATTGCAGTTTGGATCTTGTCGTTCATCTTTCCCTCTAAATACTTTCTACATCTGTAAACCGTAATCGCAAAGCTTAATATAATTAAGCCAATATTTACCGTTAAATCATCGCCGTTTGATGCGCACGCCGTTAGTGGAACGAATAGAAGCCATCGCACTATACACCCCTAATAAAATCATAAGGACTTCCAATGCCACTATTGTTGTGAAGTATGTGCCGTCTATTGTTTCGCCGTATGCGTAATAATGATCGCACCCCCAGCTTGACCAATTAGATTGCACAAACCAGTGATATGCCCCAACAGCAACGCTAAGAATACAGATTGTTAAAAATATGGTAAGTAAACTTTTTGAAAATGATTTAGTATTTTTGATTACATAGAATAAAAACAGAATTGAAGTTATTGCGTAGAGGTAAAGATAAGAAACGTATTGCGTTGCAGTTGCGTATTCACTAAATCCAGTTGTTAATCCATCACACGCCAGTTCAGCAGCAAACCACATCCCACACAAAGAAAGTGTTTTATTTTTATAAAGTAAAGCGGCACAGAAAGCCGATAAGCTTATCAGTGCCGTTACTAAAGACACTAAGTGATTACTTAGAATGTCCATTTACTTTTTCTTTGGCTTAGGTCGGGTTGCTTTTTTCTGCTCTTCAGCAGGCTTAGGCATACGTGGCGGCATCGGTGGATCTCCTAGTCACATTTTACGTTTCGGAATTTTAGATCGTTTTTATCATCAAGCTTTAAGCACTTATTGTACTCGTACTTAATCTTTTGTTGCATTTGTGGCGACAGCGCCTTTAGCTTTAAAATATTTGTATCATCCGTAATCGGTAATGCTGCTCCATGTTGCTTCCTGCTTTTCATTCCTGCTAAATAAGCGACTGACGCCACAATTACAATAATAACACCAAACCAAATAACCGTAAACATAATGACTAACTCCTATTCCTTGGGTTTTTTATTAGTTCCAAATATCTTATCAAATGCTTCTTGTTCTTTCTTTGTCACTTTGACCGCCTTGCATAATCTTTAAATTCATCAACTGTTATTCTATGGCCTGAATAAACCATAACGCCACAACTTAAGTTATTAGGCCATTTGCCGTGCGAATATTCACAGGCCAGTTTTACTGCAAGTTTATGATTCATTACGCCACCACAAACTTAGCAAATAAAAACCATGTTATCAGCACACCGAACGCTGCGCCTAATGATGCGCCAATGATAATGCCATCGTGAAGTATACTTAACTCTGCTCTAGTCATTGTTAACGCCTTCTTCATTTGCTGATTCATTAAACCCCGCGCAATCTGGACAATAATCACACTCCGTTTCTTCGTTTCTAACCCAATCATACGGCCACCATTCAGGTTGATCTGCTAGGTCGTGAGCGCTGAAGAACCCTTTTTGATTAGTGCAGCCTTCAGTATCACATTTTATAATTACTTTAAGCGTCATGGTTATAGCTCCCATTCTTTTTCTAAATTGCGTTGACTGTGTATATCTTCGATTGCGCGCCTTACTTCTGCGCGGCGCTTTGCTGATTCTTGAACCGCTTTCGATGACCTGGCAGCATTGCACGGATCGAAGTGCTTTACCTTATCGCGGCCACGGGTTAAAGCTTCTGGTAGTTTACTCATTAATTAGCGCCTCTGCATTTCTTGCACGGACGCCCTAGTGCGCCATGTTCATAATAATCTGCCTTGCTGGTTATACGTCCACACTTTAAGCATCTTGGCTGGTATGGTGCTTCTTTAATCACCTTGTCTTTTTCCCATTCAGCAAGATAATTCCAGCCATTCTGAATATTGAATAATTTATCACAGTGCTTGTCGTCGAACTCATAAGGAACTGTTGAGGCAATCCATCCAATATTTAATACGTGAGCAGGGTTACAGGTTCTTATTAGCTTATCGTGTCTATCATTGAGCTCATGGCTTATTAATTCGCGTCGGTACGGGTGAATTAAATTCATTTCTTCTGATTGAATGTATTCTTCGCCAGTTTGCGAGCGACATAATACTGCCAGGTAAACATGCCATTTGAATGCAACAGATTCAAGTGCCTTAACAATTGTTGGCCCAATAGCGCAATGCTCGCCAGTTTTCTTATTTAAAGCGTGGGTTTCTCTTACGCCACCAATAAACACTAGCAGTAAATCCATTGTTCCATATACTGCGGTATTTGATGCTCGCTTAAGTTCACAATGCTTCTTAGTGCGCTTCTTTTTATCCTTGCTCATTACTTCCTCCAACCTGACTTAATAGCTAAAGCTTACCCTAAAGCTATTTAATGTCAATGTTTAATATCATTGTTGCAGGTATAAAAAAGCACCTTAATTTAAGATGCTTTCTTGAAACAGATTGCTAGCTAGTCTTGAAGCTCTTGCGGGTCAATCATAGCGCAACGCTTAACGCCTGCAATCTCAATCACTCGCCAGTTCTTGCCGCTATTTAACCGGCTTCGTAACGTGGCTTCAACCTTATCTAGTGTCTGTGTCGCTTTGTGCCAGCCAACTGATTTAATGTAATCGGCTAAGTGTGGCAATTCATATTTCATATTCAATTCCGATCAATGATATCTAGTTGTTTAGTTTAATGCTTAACGCGCACTATGTAAAATTGTTTATCCGCGTCCTTGGTTGTAGTTATTGCCTTGTTGGTTGTTTCCTTGATACTGGCCTTGGCCTTGATTGTTAGCGCCACCTTGTTGACCGTTACCTTGGTATTGATTGTTTGCAGTACCTTGCTGCTGACCTTGCTCTTGCTTCTCAAAGCAGCTAACAATAACACTATCCTTATTTTCAGGATTTGGAACACCTGCAGGGTTAAATGTTCGCTTTAAGATAAGGAACATCCCATTATCACCTTGCATTAATGATCCAACGTTTTCATATCGGCCTTTTGCTTGGCCTTGCTGATCAACGTACTCGCCAGTTTTTACTGCTAAATCTGAAATCTTATGAGCCATGTTGTAAATCTCCGTCTGTATTTAGTAAGATATTTTAGTGTGTGGGATCTTGTTAGCTGCGATAAGCTTAACAACTAACTTTGCCTGATCTTCGCTAACGCCACCCATAACCATTGATCCAAGTATAGCATTGTGTATTGATGCTTTGTGCTTCTTGTCTGTTTCTCGCGCGTTAGCTTCTGCCTGCTCTTTTGCTGCAGCCTCTTGAAGCCTTAATGATTCGGCTTGCTTGGCAGCTTCAATATCTGCAACACGTCTGACTTCAGCATCAACAAGCGCCTGTTCAGCTTCAAACTCTTGCTTAGCTAATCTATCTTCGGCTTGCTTAGATGCAATTATAGCGGCCTCTTCACGCTGTTTAGATTCTAATGCTGCTTGGTCTGCATCTAACTTTGCTTGCTCAAGCGCTCTGGCTTTAATCCCTTCTTCATAGGCTAAACGTTCCTGGTCAGCAATCCGGTCGGCTTCTTCCTGGTCAGCTTTAGCTTTTGCAGCTCGCAACGCTTCAAGCTCTAAGCGGTCTTTTTCTGCTTGTTCAGCCTCTGCTCTACGGTTAACTGCATCAGCATGGCAAGCATAAAGCACTTCTGTAGCTGTTTGCTGCGCTGACATAGCATCATCAAGCAACCTTCCAAACGTTGACTTGCTGACATCTAAGCAAGCTATTTCGTCTATTTTCTCACTGATTTCAAATTCATCTTTATCAGTCGCCCATAAACGAATATTGTTCATTTCAACAATGATTTGTTTTCTTGCTTCAAGTTCAGCCTTCTTCCTTGCGTCGACTTCTTGATAGGCCTCTTTGTGAGGGCCCTCAATTGATTCTAATTTTTCTTTGATGAACTTAGCTTGTGAGTCGATTAATCGGCTGTAATCAAGGTAAGGCTGCTTTTTATCCTTACGAACGGCTTCAAGGTTAGAGCGAATGTCGCGACAAGTTAGCGCTGCATTCTTACTGAACTCATAGCCTTCACGGTTTGAGCAGTCAGGAACCACTGAACCGAATTGATCACTTAGCTTGTTAAGCTCTGCTGTGATTTCGCTATATTCCGCAACCTGACCGATAGATAGGTTTTTGTTAATTTCCGATACGATGTCAATCATGATTTAGCTCCTTGGGTTTCTTGCGCTGATTTCTTTGCTGCTGCATTTTCAGCTTTGATTTGTTCAATACGTTCGTTCATGTATTGGTCTATTTTGTTAATATATGGCGTAGCGTCTACACCAAGCTTTTTAAAGTCTCTATATACTTCAGCTTTAAATCCTGAAGCCTGCGCCTGTACGCTTAGAGGTACGGTGTTCTTTCCGAACGCCTGGCACATTGCTTTAACTTTGTTAATTAACTCTTCAATCTTGCCTGCTTTCTCACCTTCAGATTTAATATTTAACTCTTCTTGTCGCATTGCCAAGAAGTGCTTATCATCCATAAGGCCTAAGAATATGTCGGCACCAAAACCAAGCATTGATAAGCTCTTTTTAATCGCATCGGCTAAAGTCTTTTTATAATATTCATCATCAAAACTTGGGCCGTACTTGGTTCTCATTAGCTTTGGAGTGTGGCCGGCTTGCACTGGCATCTCTACCTTCTCACCATCTAGCGTGTACCAAAGCTTAATGATTAGCGTGTGGACTATTTCGCGCTCCTCTTTAATTACAATAGGATTGCCATTTTCGTCTTTGTAGCTTGACTCTTTGGTGATGATTGCGCCTATATCGTCACGTTCATCAACAACTTCATAGCCCCATCCTTTACCAATTGGCCCGAACTGCTCAGTCGCCATCATCACAACTGATTGCAGGCTGAATGATGTAATGTTTTGGCCTTTAAGATTCGCGTTCTTTGTGTATCGCGGATCAATTGTTTTATTGGCATTCCAAATCATCATGTTATTAGACATTTTTAATAAACTCCCATATTGCAGGAATAGGCGCGAACGGTGTAATCATGATTACATTCCCTCTCATATTGACAATTTGGTTATCTAGCGTTCTAACGCCGGTGCTTACCAGTAGCTCGCGCACGCCGCTATCTTTACGAATATCCTCCTCTGCATCAACAACTTCTTTCGCTGCTTTCTTGGCTGCTGCTTCTGCGTTAAACAATGCATCTTCAGCATTATTCTGGATTAGCTTAGCGTCTAACAATGCTTGAACTAACTTAATGTTTACTTTAGTTTTATTATCCATGGCTCGAACCTCTGTAAGTGGTTTGGTTTGTTTCGATGGATAAAGATTAAAGCTTGTTACTATGAAAGTCAATAGTTTAATTAAATAGATTTATTTATTGATTGTTGAATTTTAGGCAATAAAAAACCCGCAGATTAGCGGGTTTAGTTTGCTTCGTATACGCTTCAGGATATTCACAGCGTTTACTAAGCTTGCTCTTCATAGCCTCAGATTACATCGTAATTTAATAATGCAGATTTTAACGGCTCACTACAGTTCATAGCCACATCTTTTATAATATTTCTTTTGAATAACAAATATGCATTATGAGCATCAGATTCTTTTGCAAAAGTACCTAGGTTAACTTTTTTCCCGTTAACCCTGCATGATGCTTTAAACTTGTGTTCATTCTTTGAATATGAAACTCCAGTAGATGATGTACTTCTACCATGCTTTTTAAAAGTCAATAGTGAGTTTATACTTCTAGGAATAAAGCAGCATGTTTTACTTGAGTATACTTTATTTCCTTGGATTAATAAATCCTTATCAAGATCCATTCCGATCCACTGATGCTTTTCCATCCAATCTTTAAAAACAGAGAATGTTAACCATTCACTATCTACAGAGCAGCCTATATAAGATTTGTTTTTACTTTGAAATGATTTGCAGTAGCACCTTTTAATCATATCTGACCATTTAAGGTAAAAATTACATGTAACCCTTTTACCGTCAACGAACTTAGTTACATTGTAGTCAGCATCGTTAACACCAACTCCGTGAACCTTTTTTCTCATAGAAATAGATGTTTTACTTGCTTTGGTATTCATAGTATACCTCGATTGACATAGATATTATTAGCTCACCAGTTAGGGCTATGAATCCTAATTTTCCCCCGCTAAAGGTAGGCGAGCTGTATTTTTCAAAGGCATATATTTCACAATATTTAGCTTTGGCGGGTGCTATCGGTTCCCCTCCGAGATAAATCACCTCCAGTTATGGATTAGACCATCAATGCAATACTGGCTTTGCCTCGCCTTTCAGCTTCCAAATAGACCAGCGACCATAAATCGGTCTGTATCACATTGTTAAGGTGTCTATCCAATCTCAAGCACTCCGATCGGAAGTTTTTCAATTAAGCACAAATGCTAGTAAGCACCTTAACAATATAATAAACCGCATCTGCGGTAACTCGTAAGCAGTAGTCTTTCCTACCAGTCAAGATTTAAACACCACACTTAACAACAGTGCGAGTAACTAATTTAGTCTGCTTGTGTTGTTGTGTCAAACTTATTTTAATTTACCATATATATGGTTGCAATAAATAATCAATGGCATATAATAACAACTCAACCAACGGCAGGGACTAAAATGAACACTCAGCAATTAGATGTAATGAAGTTAAGAATAACGCCAGGATATAAGCTGGTTATGATCGCAATGATTGAGCATCCTGATATGAATAGAGAACAGCTATCTTCATTCTTAAACATGGATAAGACTCAGTTAAGCACTACAACAAAGAAGCTTTCAGAGTCAGGCTTAATATCTATGGTAAGGAATGATATTACCGGCCACCGCTCTTACAAAGTTTTGGTATAAAAAAGCCTAGCGGCTAACTAGGCAATTTAAACACATCTCGGAGGTCATTATAACAATGCATTATTACTCTTTCAATATAGGCGACTACGCTAGCCACACTAGCAGGCTATCGCCAATGGAAGATCTAGCTTATAGAAGATTATTGGACTTATATTATCTTAGCGAACAGCCTTTAACTGGCTGTATTGATGATGTAGCTCGTGAGATAGGTCTTGCAGAATACAAGCAATCTGTTGAGTACGTTTTAACAAAGTTTTTTACACTTGATGAAAATGTTTTTAGACAAAAAAGAATTGATTTGGAAATTAAAAAATACAAATCTAACTCTAAAAATAAAAGCAAGGCTGGCAAGGCATCGGCAAAAGCTAGGCAGGCCAAGGCTTCTGGCGATGCAACAGGTGTTGAACAGGTGTTGAACACATCACCAACAGATGAGCAACTAAACAATAACCATAAACCATTAACCATTAACCAAGAACCATTAACCAATTTAAAAGATAAAGATAGCACTCCCGCTATCGCAGTCGATTATTCTGCTTTGCAAATGACAGATGATGAACTTAAGGAGTTAAAGCGAATCAGAAAGAAATGCAAAGGCGGCGCATTAACCCAAAGAGTGATCAACGGTCTTGCAAAGGAATTTAATACCGCAGTTGGAATTGGTTACTCATACGATGAAATTTTAACTGAATGGGAAACTAGAGGCTGGAAGTCTTTTAAATCTGAATGGATGAAACCAAAGCAGTCTAATAATGGATTGTCTGCACTAACGCAGAAGAACATACAAAACACTCAAGGGGATTGGTAATGATTGAATCTGATAAAATTGCATTCCGTGAAATGATGATGGGAGTTGGCGAGCTGTACAGTAAGGACATCACCAAGCCTCTACTGCAAATCTATTTTGGATCACTGGTTAACTTTTCTCTTGAGCAGGTATCGAATGGCGTTAGCAAGCATGCAGGCGATCCGAAGCACGGAACCTTCATGCCAAAGCCTGCGGATATTATTCGCCAGATTGAAGCTGATAAGCCATCTACTGAATCACGAGCTGAACTTGCATGGATGACTATCGAAAAGAAAATGAGTTCAGTAGGTGCTTACGGGTCGCTTAAACTGGATGACCTTCAAGCATTAGCTGCAGCGCAATCGTTAGGCTCATGGCGCGACCTTTGTCACACGGACACAGACAAGCTTCAATGGAAGCGCAAAGAGTTCATAGAGGCTTATAAGAACTTTGAGAATACACCTCTTGAAGCATTGCCAAGCCATCTTGCAGGTATGATAGAAATGGATCGCAGCAAGAAAGACAGTAAGCCAACATTCATGAGCGACTTAGTTAATAAAATAGGCGTTAATAAATAATGGCAGACGTTAACGGTTTTAAAATGGACGACATAATCGATGTTATTTCAGATAGCCTAGTTAAGATTGATGTTGAAGAAATGTTTGTTTTAATGAAATCAGTCTCACCTGTAAAAGGTCAGCGACCAAAGATTGAGTTGATGGATTTATTAAGTGGTAACTGGTAGCAATAAAATAGGAAATAGAATAATGAACAATAAAAAATATCAAGTAATTTATGCCGATCCTCCATGGTCATTCAATAGCAAGAAAACAGGGGGATCAATGAAGTCTGGCGCCGCAGCTCAATACGACACTATGAGCATTGAAGACTTAAAAGCTATGCCCGTTTCTGGAATAACCGCTGACGATGCAATATTGATCATGTGGTATGTTGGAAGCCAGCCGCAGGAAGCTCTAGACCTAGCTAAGGCTTGGGGGTTTAAAGTTAAAAATATGAATGGGTTTGTTTGGGGCAAGCTAACAGTTAAATTGTTAAAGTTTTTTGGTATGGGCTTTTACACAAGAGCGGGAACTGAGTCGGCGCTTATAGCTATCAAAGGCAAGGCTGGCAACATCATTATTAATCATAGCGTTCGGGCATACCGCGAGGCGGTAGTAAGTAAGCACTCTAAAAAGCCAGTCGAGTTCCGCGATGACATAGTAAAAATGTGCGGGGACGTTAGCAGGCTTGAAATGTTTGCAAGGGAATCATCTGCTGGTTGGGATGTGTTCGGGAATGAAGTTGATAACAGTATTTTGATCGGCGGTAAAGATGAAGATTAAACAACAGGCAGAGATAGCGCTATTGGCCGATCCATTTGCTAAAACGTTTATCTGTGAAACGGTATGCTCTAGAAGTGGGTGTGATTGCTATGTGCGCAGAACATCAGGAAGCTTTGATTGCCAGGAGTGCAGCAAGAAGCGTTCTGCGGCTAGAAGATTAAATAAACCAGGAGAGGCAAAGAAAGATAACAAGTCTTGGTATGCAGCAAATAAGGAATACGTAAGGCAATATAATAAAGCAAGGTATCTGCGGAGAAAAGAACGTGAAGCAATTTGACGTAAAGCTTTCTAACCTTCATCAAGTGCTTTCGTCGTTAAAGCAATTTGTACGGCCAAATGAGCGTTATATTTTAACGCTAAAACCATGGGCTAAAAGAACGTTAACGGCTAATGCTCAGGCCCATGTATGGATTAAACAGATAAGCGAGCATACCGGTGAGAATATCAAGACTGTTGAAGCTCGCTGTAAACGTGACCACGGCTTACCAATCGCTCTAAGTGGCGAAAACGGTGCAATGCTCTCATGGATGCTAGCTAGATGTAGATTTGAGCAGCTAAGCGACTCTCAGCAGCTTAAGCTTATTTCGGCAATGGAAATTACCAGGAACTTTACAACAAAGGAGCATAACGATTACCGAGATTCAATACAGCAGTTTTGGAATGACCAAGGATTGCCACTTCAGTATAAAGATTAACAATGTACTTGCATAATTTAATGTCATGCAATAAGATTAATTTGTCTCTAGAAGTGGAATTCAAAAGACTATGGGCCGAAAGCTTGAAGATTAAGAGAAAGATTTTAAACCCTGATAGCGGCGCCTCTCTCTAGGCCAATTCCAACGCTATCGGGGTTTTCTTATTTTGGAGGTTTTATGAAAAAAGTAGTTAGCGATAGCGGAGGAAGGTCTAGCAAGTACCTGTCAAAGATAATGCCTGATTTGTTTGGCGTTAATAATGTTGATTTCGTATTTATGGATACTGGAGCTGAACACGAATTAACATACCAATTTATTAGAGAGTGCAACGACCACTTCAACCTAAACCTTGTATGCTTGCGTGGTGACTTTTCACTACCAATTGGTAAAGGTGTTGGCTACAACGTTGTTGACATAAATGATATTGGTCCAGACCTAAAGCCTTACGAAGAAATGATGGCTAAGTATGGAGTTCCTTATACTGGCGGCATGTTTTGCACTGACAGAATGAAGCTAAAGCCTTACAAAAAGTACTGCGATGATAAATACGGTAAAGGCAAATATGAAACGTGGTTAGGAATTCGATTTGACGAACCAAAGCGTCTTGTTGGTGATAACCCAAAGTATCCATTGAAATCAGCATATAAGCAGCTATCAAATGATGGGCTTAATGATGAAGAAATAAGCCTTTTGTATGTAAATTCTAGAAAAGACATTAATGAAATAAACCAGTGGGAAATAAGCGATCTATCAAAAGAACTGCTTGCAAAAAGAATTACTTATTTAGATAAAGAAAATCTGCACTACTTGGCTGAGGTTTGTGAGCTTGAAAAGAAAGATATAATTAGCTACTGGTCAAAAATGCCATTCGATTTACTTATTGATGAGTGGAGCGGCAATTGTGAATACTGCCCTAAAAAGTCAAGCTTAAAGCTAGCGGCATCAAAAATTGATTCCCCAAAGTCTTACGTCAAGTTTGTATGCGCGCTGCATTCGGATTCAGTTCGCGTAGATGATAAAACAGGCCATTGGTCTAAAATGTATCGCGGCAATCAATCGCTTGAGCAGTTAATAGCAACGTTCGACGGCTCAACTGGCGATGAAATTAAAGCTCGTATGCGAGGAGCTAAACATCTTGATACAGGAAGCTGCTCAGAGTCGTGCGAAGTCTTTAGTTAGTTAATGTTTTATTGCTTGCAATGGGGACGCTTTAAAGTTAAGGTATCCCCACTGCAATTAATTAATAGGATTTACAATGCCAATATTAGCCAAGCAACCTGTAAGTGAAACCGCTTTAAAATGGATTATCAGCGAAGCAAAACGTTTGAATTGCTCAAGAGCTGAAATCGTTCGCCGCTTACTTGATGTTGAATCAAGCAAGGTAACTAAGTGCGGCAGCAAGTAATGAAATATCTATTTGCCTCACAGTCTAGTGTTAACGATGTTTTCTGGTTAATCGAGCTTACAAAGATTGATGACCCTTATGTTGTTAATGCGCTTATCGACCACTTAGTAAAAGGATGGCAGGCATCAATGGCAGCTAGAAAAAACGGCCTTGACCAATCAAACTTTAACAAGAGTTTAGCGCGACTTGAGCAAATAGAAGCTCATTACCAAAAGCGTAATAATGGTTAGATAAAATACCTTTTAAAAATAAACAAATGTTAAGGATTGTTTATGACTAACATTATAGAATTTATAAAGTCTGATAGAGAAAGTCAGTTTTATTTATCTGGTGATAAAGTAGAAGATTATGCATGTAGGCATCAAAGTGTAAAATTAAATGAGTTAAAGAGAGTTATTGAATGCAAAAAATGCGGTCAAGTAATAGAGCCTTTTGATTTTATTTATAAAATAGCATCAAAAGAAGTGACACTTAAAAATGACTCAAAAATTTATAAGCTCGAAATATTGGAATTGAAAAAAGAAATTGAAATTCTTTCAAAGAAAAAAGAAAGCTTAAAGCGTTCAATAAAGAGGCTTTTATGAATTCAATTAAACCAAAGCAACCACGTAAGAAAAAATGCAAACAGTGTCTTGAGTGGTTTCAGCCAGAACGACAAATGCAAGAAACCTGCGGCATTAAATGCGCTATCAAGCTTGCAGAAGTTAAGCGGGAAAAGAAAGCCGCTAAAGATGCCGCAAACGTTAAGAAGAAAGAGCAATTAGCCACCAAGAAAAATAACAAACGTAAGCGTGAATTTCTTGAGAATGATAGAAGCCACCAGCTTAAGCTTACTCAGCAAGCGTTTAATGCATGGATAAGATTTAGGGATGATGGTTGTGCATGTATAAGCTGCGGAAGGAATACAGGCGCTAAGGTTAACGCAGGGCACTATCTAAGCGTTGGTTCAAGTCCAGAGCTTAGGTTTAATCCTCTCAACGTGTCGCTGCAGTGCGAATATTGCAACGTATATAAGTCTGGAAATATAGGTGAATACAGACCTGCTTTAGTTAATAAAATTGGTCTTGAGTTGGTCGAGTGGCTAGATGGTCCACACAAACCAAAGAAATACACTTGTAAGCAGCTAATTGAGATTAGATCTTACTACGCTAAATTAACTCGTGATGGCATTAAAGATGATGCTGACCGACCATATAAATAAAGGAAGCATTATGACAAACAAGACAGATTTAATACCACCAGCAGGCACTACGCACACTATTAAAGATGGACACGGCAAGTCTCCTTTATGGAATACCATTAAAGTGCTTGGCAATAAAGGCTTTTACTTTAATGGCACTCAATGGATGGACATTCTTGACGAAAACTATCTTGGTTATTACCTAAAATATTACGATGCCGTTACGCACGAAGAAATCCCAACCGAAACGCCAGAAGAGGCGGAGGCATTTAATAAAATGAAGCCTTATGAATTTGATGAGCATGTTAGTGTGGCTAAACCAGTATTCACGCAAGAAATGGCTGAGCCGTCTATTGGGTTTAAGCTTAAGTTCAATCATGATATTGATGGCAAGTTCAAGCACCTTCATGATGAAAAATACGGGTGGGAGGATGGTGATAATTTAGAGGTAATTCACATAACCGTAAATCATGATGAAGATATATGTTATATCGTGCTTAATTGTCAACAAGACGTTTTAACTACAGCGGTAGTTACTGACTTATCATTTTTCGACACTCGCACGCCAAAGCAAAAGGCGGTTGATGACATGCTTAACGACTCTAGGTGTAACGGAAGTGTTATAGAGGTGGCTCTTGAAAGGCTTTATGACAAAGGCTATCGCAAGTGCTAGACCTACCCCCAACATACTGCGAGTCACAGCAGCTCGCAGCAGTTGATATAATGACAGCAGTTAACCTAGCTGATTTGAGTAAAATCAAGTCAGCTAATACAGATAAGAAAATACTGCGCAAGGCGCTTGATAATTTGGTTAATGAGCAGCTAAATGTTAATGAGTTTTCAATAATGATTTATGAGGGATGCGAAGATGAGCGAATTTAAAGCACTGTCTGATTTATTAGATATGGATATGGGTGAGTGCGTTGATTGGATTGAAAGTAATGCGCATGATAATTTCATTGTTAGCAGGGATTTTGCTGATGATTACGAAGAGTCTTTATTCCTAAAAGATAGTGATATCAACAAACTAACCGAGCAAAACAAGCTGCTGCGAGAGGCTTTGGATAAAATAGCTAATGGCGGGTTGGTTAGAAAAGAGTTAATCAGACTTGCATCTGAAGCGCTAGAGGCCACCAAATGCTAACTAAATCAAAAAGCAGTTGTAAAACTGGCTGGTGGCTAGAAATGAACGGGCGACCAATGGCAAAGTTTGGGGCGTGAAGAAGATGTTGATTATCTTTTAGGATTGCAGGATAAGGCGAATAAAGAACCTTAAACATACGATATTGTGGCGTAACCTTTGAAACAATAGCGCAGCCGTTAAGCTGCGCTATCTTTATTTAGCTAATTCCGTAAGAGCTAACAATTACCCCTGCTGAAGATGGTGCGCCACCGGAAGCTGCTTTAGAGATAACCGATACCGCTTTAGATGCATTGTTAGTTACATGCCTAAATCTAAACCTTTCACCAACAACGCCTTTAATGGCAAGCGTTATGTCAACGATTCGGATTTCATTAACTTCACTGCTTGATATGGTCACCCGTCGAGCCGTGCCAGGGTATGCAATCCAAGTAACGCCATTATCAATTGATGTTTCAACAAATGCAGCCCAAGTTACCGACCCGCCTGCAGTTTCTCTGATTAGCTGAAACGACGCAGATAACATTAAGCTGCCATTAAGTAAGAATGTAAATTCTCCGTCAGCAAGGCTAGCCCCTAGCAGCTCAGTTTCCCATTGATGCGCAGTAAGGATTAACCCTTGTGGCACGTCGCTTGTAACTAGAGTTTGTTTAATGTCGGATCCTGTTGTCGTCAAATAAACATCACGCGAGCTTTTGCCTGTTTCAATTCCATCAGGAATTATAGTGGTTACCTGTGAGCTATCGCTCATTGTAAGTGTGAGAGTTTCGCCAACATAGCTTGCAGATGAAACATACTTATTGCCAATAGAGTTTTTAATTACTGACGCTACAACCGCCCTAGTTCTAGAGCTTTCACTATCCCAAATTGGGATTATGTCGTTATCGTTTAGGCTTTCTTTCTGGTTTAACTCATTTATTTTTGTCATAAGATCTCCTTAGCTAGACAAAAGAAACTGCTGATAGGTCAATGTCATTTATGACCATTCCATCAGTGTATATTGGTGAAATCTCAGTACCGCCAACAGGTAGATTAAACCCGTAGCAATTACCATCAGTGCCAATATAAGCATTAGCAACGCCCAAAGGTAAAGTTGATTTCAATGCTGTGCATGGCTTCATTGTTACCGCAGTTGGGTATAAGTATTTAGGCAACTTCATAAATGGATTTCCTTCAGCTACACCAGCGCCGCCAAAGTCAACAGTGCCTGATATAACAAACCCTTTCATAGTTGGCCTTGATACCAACCCAAATCCATTACGCATCCAGCTAGGCGGTACTGACTCAAATGGCTGCATGCTTGAATCATCAAACCTATGCAGCGCACCCAATACAGATTCAGACCAGCCTAAGCCAAGCATCATAGCTCCGTATGGCGTCGGGTGGATGTTATCGACTAGTATCGAGTCTATCTGCTCACCTTCAACAACTGCGTCCAGCCAAGAAGCTGTCATGGCTCCGAAATCTTTCATTGACTGCAGGTTTACCAACCCACCAGCGCTAGCTGCGGCACGAATTAATACCGACCGATAAGTATGAACTGTGTCGTTGTTGGCGGTATCTTGTCCACCAGTTTGCCCGTGCGCATTTGCTTCTGCTTTTGAATAAAATGAAGTTGGTAATCCTATAATTGGTATAGCTCCAATCGTTCTGGCGTAGTTGCATATATTTGATATTGTCGCGCTAAATGCTGCTGTTGGTGTCAACCCTTGCGCATCATTAACTCCAACCTGACATAGCACAAAGTCATAACCAGCGCCAATAGTTTGCAATCTAGCATATTGCTGAGATGCTGTCTCTCCTGCTACCGATAAGTTTTTAAGCTCTGCTAGTTGTTGGCCTTGAGTTTGAAGAATACTCGCCATGTATCGATAAGGTGAATACTGGACATCGTTGTCGCTAATGGAGTCACCAAGCGCGATAATCCTTAAGGGCTTGCTGCCACCAGTTGAGTTTGTTTTAACTGACGAAAACTGTGACACAAACGTTGTATTGGATATATTGTCAGTTCCGAACATCACGCCAATGATATTTGATCGGGTGCTATAGGTCCCGATAACCATACCGTTACATAACACGCTGAACTTTCTAGTAGAGATAACCCTGACGCTTAATAGCCCGTTGTTGAATAAGTCCCTCTGCTGCTCCATTAGCGCATAAGAAACCCCAACAACAACGCTAGGAAGCCCATTAACGCCTTCATTAAGTACCACTGCTTGAGTAGAGCTGTTTTGTGAGTAGTAAGCCTGACCGTTTAAGGTTTTAACTCCAGCAAAGAAGATTCCGCTTGATGCATTTTGAATTAGCGCAAAAACCTCCTCACCAATCTTTGAAGCCTTGACAGCAGCAATTAATTTACCGGTACCATTAAATGATATTGTATCTGACACCCTAGTTAACGGTTCAATTGTGTTATCGGGATCCGCCAAGTCAATAACAACAAAGTTTTCTCCAGAAAGCGCCCTGGGTTCTGAGTAGATTCCTTGAGTTTGGGTTATTGTTGGTAATGTTGCTGAAGGTCTTAACCCTACTTTTTGGGCGCCGTAATTCTTAAAGCCAAAGTTTTGCTGAATCTTCAATAGTTCGCGATTGTATTTAAGATCGTTGTTAGCAAATGGGCTATTAGCAACGCCGCCACTGTAGATAATGCGAAGGTAAACCCCTTCATCGGCCACAATCTCAATAGGCGCTAATACTGGTGTAACATCATCACCATTAATAAAATAGCCGCCAGTGTCGGTTTTAGGCAAATACATCTTACCCCCACCAATACTGTTTAGATAAGTAAAGTACTTAGCGAACGCTATTAAGTTGTTAGTTGTGGTCAATGTGCCGTCATCGTCATCTACACCGCCGAAATCAAGAATAGTTCTATGGTCTTGCAATACATCCTGAAGCACCCTAACAACTCCGTCATTAGTTGGTGAAATACTAGCGGCATCATGAGCTTCACCATTGCCAGGTGTTCTACCAATTAAGTCTTGGTGATTTGCGCTTGAAAAGTCAATCGTTCTAATGTCGTTAACTCGCCACTTTTCAGCATTAAAGCGATCTAACACCACCATTGAATAAGGCGTGTCGCAAACAAACTTTGATGGATGCCCCTGATAAACAGCAAAGCCACCTGAGTTAATTTCAATAGGTTGATCAACTAAAGTCTGCAAGCCATCTTCACCAACTGAATATATTGGTATTTGCTGTGTTTCGTTTAGTGGGTCTGTGTCAACTTGACCAATGTATATTTTACCGCTGAACATAGCTTTTAATGCTAATGGGTCGGTAAATATCTTTGTTAGCGGTGCGGATATTAGGTACTATGTCATGGCTAAGCATTCCTATTGTGTTTTATATGGAAAAGACGGCTCGTTGAGAACCGTCTTTGTGTTGGTGGTTAATGTTACGGAATTAGCAATCCGACACCTATTAGTAACCACTTCTTTTCTAGTGATGCGTATACCCAAGTAGCCCCAGACCTAGCCCCAGACTGAGAGCCAATAGTGACCGCTCCTGTAGGTATGACGGCAGTTGTTCCGTTTACAATCTCGACATTTCCGCCGCGACCTATCATATGCAATACAGTCCCGTCACCAGCAGGAGTCCCAAGAAGCATTCCTGCAATATCTCCTATTGTACAGCCAGTATACGCTGCTCCACCGTTAACGTACTGAGTGATAACCTGACCGTCTTGGTTGATAGGGATAACAAAACCATTGGCGTTAACCTGTACTAACTGGTTGCCATAGTCCTCAGATACAAGTAGCCCTGTTGAGCTTCTAATTTCAGTTGCGGCATCTTTAACCAAATTAGCGTCACGAAGCGTTAAAGGTATAGCGACCGATGATTGAGTGTTAGGTGATACATAAGACTTAGCAGCTTGCAATCTTACAGAGCCGCCAAGGGCAGTCATTGCTTTTTGCCAACCACTTACCGCTAACTGAACGTTTGACCCCCTAGCTACAATGTTTTCATTAAAGTCTGAAAACGATGCGGTTAGGTTTGCGTTCTGTAGTGTTAAATCTCCGTTGAATATGGTCTTATACAATACTTCCGAGCTAGTGGTTTGCATGTCTCCACCAGATGCAATGCGTATCGCTCCGTTAGCTGTGCAGCTTTGCGCGAACTGAATGAAGCCTGTGCAAGTTACATTGCCTATGTCAGAGCCTGCTCCAGCTAGTGAACATGCTGATGTTGCGTACACTACTACGTCAGCAGTAGACCCGCTTATCTTACTTGATATAATTTCAGCCCATCCGCCAGCCTCACAAACTAAACCTATACCAGCACCAACACCACCAACATCTAAATTTCTACCGTGAACGTAAGCGCCCCTATGTGATACTAGCAAAGAACTTGAAGACGCCCCTGATTTAGGCTTTATTGATAAGTCCTGTAGCGCTATTTCTGTACCTGAAACGTACACACCGTAAGGATACCCACCTGCTGGATCTGTTTCTATAATTGAAACTCCGACACCAGCGCCACGGATAACAACCATACCTGTTAAATCTGTTCCACTCTGCGCTGTTCTTTTTGCAATATATTTACCTTGAGGATAAAATATCGCGGGCCTAGGCATAGATGCTGCCGATCTTGATGTCTGGTTACATGTTCCGCTGAACAGTGCGAATTCCTGCTTTTTGTTAATGAAATTTGGCAAAGAGTCCCAAGCAAATTGAAGAGTTTTGTACGCACCAGAACCCGGCGACAAACCCGCACCCCAAGCGTCAGATCCTAAATCTTGATCAACATAGAACGTTTGCTCTGTGTAAGTTTCTAGTATACTTTCCTTATAAACTAATGCGGTTTTACCACCACCGGCATTGAATACGTTATACCCATTTACCGTACCTCCATTTTGAATAACTGCCAATGCGTTGTTATAGTCGATCAGGCGTACAATTGTATTTAGTGGATAATCATGGGTAGGTAGTTCAGCTATCGATGTATTTACACCATGAATCTTAGATAAAGCATCCAAACGTTGCGATGCGATAGCCGTGTCAGGCAGTCCGTTTGGTGTGATACCCGCTTCTGATAACAGGGCGTTTGAGAATCCATTCCAATCATCGCCGCTTAGATTGAATACCTTATCAACTCGCCATTCTTCAACATTGTTAGCATTTTTTACTACAATAGAAAATGGCTGCTTAACAACGAACTGTGAAGCGCCTCCGTTGTAAGATAAAAAACCTCCAGCATTGATTGCTATTGGTTGGCTTACAGGCACGCAATCACCGCACCCATTTTTATGATAAACCTGTATCTGCTGAGATACGTTTAAAGGGTCGCCGCACTCTATGCCAACATACACTTTACCGTTAGCAACAGCCTTAAACTGATTGTTAACAGTAAATGGTGTAAACGGGTCATTAACTAAAAATTGCTGAGCCATGGTTATTCCTCTGTGGTTGCTTGACCTACACCTGCAATGCCTAACGCTTGCGCTAGTGCTGGGTAACTTCTGTTGATTTCTATGGCTAGTTTAAGTTGATCTGGCTTTGCTGCCAAAGCTTTATTAACTTGCGACCGTGTTGCTGAGTTTTTGGATATAGTGCCAATTGTCTCATTAATAAGATTTCCGACTAAAGGAACCTTTGAGGCAAGCCCAAGACCAAAGAGCTTATTGGCTATTTCAAGGTTAACCATTGCTGAACCTTTCGGTACTGCTGAGCTTGATGGCTGGATCAACTTTGCAATTTCGCTAATGTTGTTGATCTTCTTTAAAGCCGCTGGATTGTTAGCAAATAGAATGTTTAATTTATCCTTGCCAATTTTATCAACCGCTTTTTTATATGCCCCTGCACCAAAGGTATTAACACCGTCGATTTGCCTAGTTCCTGCACCGAAAGCATTATCCATTATTTGCAGGATTGCAGTTGATTGAAGATCGCCAATAGCCTGCTTACCTTTTTGTCCAGATTGCGACAAGGTTTGCATGGTTCTTAATAAGTCCTCTTTTGTTCCAGTAGCACCAAGAAGCTTAGGCGATACCTTAGAGGCTTCTATGATTGGCGTAACGCCATCACGCTTTAAGCCTGATAGTCTTCCAGCAATTGACTGAGGGCTAAACTCTGTTTTCTCTTGTCGTACTGCCGCCCTAGCTTGCTTTAATGTTTCTCTTAGTGCTGGAGGAATACCTACTCCAGCTTCAGTCATTAACTCTAGTTCGTCATCTAGCGCGCGTTTAATTGGCCCGATAGCAACACTTGAAGCGCCTGTTTGGTCGCTGCGTTCAATACTGTTAAGCGTCTTTCTGAATCGCTCTACGTTCTCAATATTTAATGGCGTTGTAGCAACCTCAGCGCCTTCTGCTGCTGGTTTAATTCCATACTTAACCAAGATGCCATCTAAAGCTTTTATTTGGCTTGGCGCGGTTATGGCTAAGTCTTCAAGATCTGCAACCGGTATTGATGCATTAATGCGGTCGGTCACCACATCAACGCCGCCAGCACTTGCTGCTTGCTCTTTTGCAGACTCGTACAATGCGCGTCTTTCTGTCTTCATTTGGTTAAGGCGTGAAGATAAGGCTTCTTTGGTGGCCTCGCCAGCTCGTTCTGGTACGCCTGCAGCAAGCTCTGATTCTAATGAACCTCTAATGGCTTCGGACTGTTGCAATCGCTTAGAGCGAAATGGATCCGCTAATGGATCGTTTGATGATTCTATTAAGCGAGCCTCAGCAGTTTGGTCTGGTAGCTGCTTGGTAATATCTCCGCGAGTGTAAGGAATGTCAGCTTCATTAAACACTGCCATTCTCGCAGCTTGTTCTGGGCTGGTTGATGGCGGCAAGTCTTGCATTTGTTTTAATGCTTTATCTGATAATGCGTCAAAATCTAAACCAGCGTCATCAAGCACCTTTTGCACTCCTGGAGTTGGCCTGCCTGCTTTAGTCAATACACGACTTGGAGCAGCCTTACCGGTTAACCTGCGATAAGTCGCGCCGATAGCCCTACCAACATAAGGCAAAGCAGCCTCAAGGCCAGCACCGAGTAAAACGCCAACGCTTCCAGACTCCAGCGCTTGAGCTTCATCCGCAGTTCTTCCACGGGCTGATAGTCCGGCCTCTGCTCCGCCGAGCGCTCCAGCAGCAGCGACCCTAGCTGGAGTTGATGCGATTTGTCCAATCGCTCCACCTGGTACAAAGAATGGGATTGCTTCACCTGTTAGTTCTCCTGCTAAAGTTGTGTTAGGTCGAATGTCTTGAGCCGCTTGCCATTGTTGCTGTTCGCGTGGATCTGCCATATCCATAATGCCAAGGCCGCGCAATAAGTTAATGCCACCCTTACCAGCAGATGCAACGAATGTTTCAATGCCGCCCATTTCAGAGGCTTTCTTTCGGTCATACTGACGCTGCACCCACTCAGCATTAGGTTGACTGAGTTGTGATGCAAATTCGGCTGGATTAGCTGGAAGCTTACCAAGCAATTCAGTTGGTAAATCTGGCATTAGCTCAGGCTTTTGAATGCCTGCAGACACTAAATCTTTACCAACTTGTTCAACGCCAGCTTGATCAAACTTATCAAATGGGTTTTGGCTAGTGCTATCAAACTGGTCGAATGGATTAGCCATTATTAAACGCCTTCTGGTAGATAACCGTATTTAGCTTTAAACGCCGCTTTAAGGTTAGGGTTTTGCATTAGGTGCTGCACTGCTGAGTCTGGAGCGTTACCGCCTTCAGGCTTGCTAGCTTTGCCACCTTGAGCCTGTTTAATCTGCTTGTTGATAATTTCTCTAACAGTGACCAAGTTCTTTCTTAATGATGCCTCTGTTTGGTCTCTAGATAAGTTAGTCATTGCTGCTGTTAGCTTCTTGCCTTCTGAATCAGATAATGCACCAGCACCGCCAGCGTCTTTAAATGACTTGATAGACGCCAGGAAGTTTTTAGCGCCTAGAGTCTCAAGCTTTGCCGCGACGTCTGCCGCTGCGGTGCCTGCAATTGGAGTGCTGAAGGCTCCGAAACCTGAAGATAAACCCTTAGCACCAACAGCATTAGAAAAGCCTGGTGAATTTTCTATCTCACTTAGCAATGATAAAACCTGCTCGCCTTCATTGATAATACTTGACTTAGCAGAGTTAATATCTGTAGACGTTTGGGCTAGCTTTTGCTTTTGAGTCTCAACCTTTAGATTGGCCTGCTCAACTTTAGCTTGCAGCTCTTGGCGCTTAAGCTCGTTAGTCTCACCTTTTAATGATTGATCCATTCGTCTGGCTTGCGCTTCTAATGCTCGTAGCTTGGTATTTTCGCGCTTGATATCTAAATCTGCTGATTGAAATTCTGTCATGCTCTCAGGTCTAGTTGTCTTGAATGACTTGTATGCATCAGGAGCCATAACAGCTAAGTCTTTTTCAGCAGCCTTAAGCACCTCTTGAGCCCCACCTTCAGCAGTTCTAATTAAACCTTGAACGTCACCGCCATTAGCTTGCACCTCTTGTATTCTTGAGGTGATAGCCTGCATAGGATCTACAGCGCCAGTTAAGATGTTTTTAGCATAAGTTAATCGACCTTCTTGAGCTTGCTGGTCTTTAAAGTTAGCAGCCTGAATAAACCCCTTCATAATATCTGGGTTTTTCAATCCGAACTCAGCTATCTGGTCAGGCGTTCCAGACTTTAATAGCTCAACTGCTTGCTGCTGTATTGCTGGCTGATTCTGCTGCGCGATAGCCTGCTGCTCTCTCTGCTGGTTAGCATACTGGTTATCGATTTGCTGTTGCTGCATGTTTTGTTGGTTAGACTGCAATTGCTGCAATCCTCCCGCCGTTCTAAAAAACGAATCGGCAGGGTTAGCCATAGTGTAATCAACCATTATACGACACCTCCAGTTGTTGGCTGGTTAAAGTAATTAAATCCAGCACCAGCAATGCTACCAATAGCATTGCCCCACATATTACCATTGGCAACTCTAGCCTGAGCTTGTTGGGCTGCGCTTTGATTTAGCGTGTTAGCTGTATTGCTTCCGTAATTTCCAGCATAAGACGCCTGAGCACCCGCTCCAGACAGCCCAATATTTGCGAGACCTGTTAGCTGGTTGTAAGTATCTTGCTGCTGTGCAGACCGTTGAGCTAAGTAGCTTTGCCCTAGCTGAGGCGCAATTGATGCCAGCGCATTTCCTGTTGATGTTGAGCCTAGTCCTCCTGTCGCTTCTGCTGATGCTAGCTGCTGGTTTCTGGCAACGCCTGACATTTGCGCGAATTCTGGAGATTGATAATATTGCGCAAGCTCTGCATTTCTGTCTAGCGGCCTACCTGCCACACCGCCGAGTGATTCAAGCCCTTGCAATCCAGCCTGTCGATATGGGTCAAGAAGATCCAATTGCTGGTTGAACATCCTTTCCTGCATATCCATTGAGTCAGTAGCAGCTTGCTGCTGACCTCTAGATGCTATTTCCGCTTGGTTTGATCCAACTGCACTGCTAACCAATGTTGCCCCTGCAACTGCTACAAATCCCCATGTCATAATCCTATCCTCTTGCATTCTTCAATAAGTTGATCGTATGGCAGGCTTTCATAGTCAATGGATATAACCTGTTTCTCTATCTCTGCCAAGTCTTGAGTATTTGTCGGGTTAAGGTGTACGGTTCGCCAGATAACATCTGTAACATTGTAAACCACTTTCTGCACACCAGCTTCTGAAACAAATATATCGCCGCCACTATGGTCTACTGCGGTTTTTGATTTTGGCGTGTACACCTTGCACTCACCGCTTACTATCTCATTAAAATGCTCTGTTGAATGGATTTTGCCAATGATAAATGTATCAGCAGGCATTAGTATTTCCCTGATGTAAACTCCATTAGCAAACATGTGCTTTACAGGGCAATCAACTTGCTCAATGCCAGAATCTAGCAACCCTATTGCATAGCTCATTATCTTGCTTCTGTTCTTCCTGATTTCATCCTGACTAGCAACACTATCAGCAACAACGACATTATTGATTTTTGCAGTAACAATCATAACGCACCTCAAATAAAATCTATTATAACTTAGTCTGTCAAGCCATGCGAACGCATAACACTCAATGCAGCATATAGGGCTTGTCTTGTTTCTTTTAAGTCTGCTGCAATCTCAAGGATTTCCGACTGAGTGTATGTTGCGCTTACAGTGTATGTTTTGTCAGCATTAAAAGCACCCTTGTATTCTGTTCCTGTTGGTGGTGTAAAGCCTGTTACCTGAACACCTACAACCTTAGTCCCATTAACGCTATAACTTGTTGCCACATCAATAGGGCTTGCGATCACCTGTATAGATGTTTCAGCCTTGCTAACGTAATCAAGTTGAATGTCGGCAATGTCTAGGCTGTTTTGTTCCGCTTTGATTTCAACATCATTAAGCCTGCCTTCAAATGCTCCGCTGGTATCTTCAAGAACTGTTATTTTTCGGTTGTTGCTTGACACTAGGTTAGATACTTTACTTATCAACACGCCTTGGTCTGAAACGGTTTGATTAACACGGCTTATAGTGTCGGCTTGCGACTCTATTGATACCTGTGAAGTATACGCACCGCTAGCAGCCTCATTAGACTTTGTTGCAATGCTGTCGGTATATTGCTGAAACTCCACAAAGAAGTTTATCAGAGGTAAAGGCCACCCAACCATTAGGCTAGAATCAATCGATCCTAAATTAGTATCAACCTTAACATTTAGTGTTTCATCAGCCACTATTCAGCCCTCATTTTAAAGCGTGAAATGGTAACGGGTGTCGCGCCTACTATTCTAAGCTTAAACCCTATGCGGTGACGTATGCGACCAAGGCGGCGAAGTATCGAGCGACCAAGCCACTGTGACGGCCTATCAATAATAATAGGCACCTCAGTGCCATAAATTACACCGTCTTCAGTTGATGACACTAACAATCTAGAAGCGACCGAGGCGATACCTTGACCTGATGTTAATTCCATATCGTAACCAACCATGTTTGTGGCCGTGATTATCGGCGTATAAAGTATGATTTCTTGGTCAATATTGTATTGACTAGAGCTTTTATCGTTAGTGGTACCTGTAATGGCTTCAAGCTTATCACCGCAAGTTGTGCGGCCACCTTCAACCATAAAGTCTATTGCTCGGTACGTTCCTTCACATAATCCTGTCTTAAGCCTAACCCAATTACCACGGGATGCATCAAAAGCAAGTGTTTCCCTTGGTAGATGGATAATTAATAGCTTATGCTGAAGGAATGAAAGGCTTTCAAGTGTAGCGGTAGCCAATTCATCAGGCGTATATTCTGCCAGCAATCTATTAACTAGGTATCCTGATATTTCGTTATAAACACCTTGACCCATAGTGGCAATAATTACTTGACCTCTTGACGGGCTCGTAATGAAAGCAAATGTATCCATGAATGAAGTTATTGCAAACTGTCCAGCGATACCTACTGGTACCATGTAACTAGGCTGAACTTGTACCAGACTTTCAGCGTTACCAGTTAACCTAAAAAACTCAATAGTAGAACTCCCAAATGCAACGATGAAATCTCGCCATTCTCTCATGGCCACAATGCCATCAGGCATATTCTCTGCGCTGTAAGCAGGCGCTATCTTGTCGGGCTTACTTTCATCTTCAAGGCTAGTTAGCCAGAATCTATCAGATCCTTTTTCAGCGAACACATAGCGGCCACGAATACGGCAAACATCGCCAACACTTCCCCAGTCATATTGTGGATTAGGAATAACGGTATCTTCAACTTTTTGCGTGAATTCTAGAATTGAATAATCTTCTTCTGAAATATTGCCAAGGTTATCATTAATAAAATCGATTACTTCTACCGCTGAAGGATTAACGGGATCAATCTCAGTCCATAAGTCGTTAATCTCAACTATTCGAGTGTTAGGCGCGGCTATCTCGTCATCAATGAAAGCCATGTTGTCTGCAACTGATTCTAAATCTATGTCAGCGCGCGACCAGATTGTTCTTAATGCTTTAGCTCTGTTAGTGGTTCCTGTTATCGCAGCACTCCAAGGGTTAGTAACTGCCGTGAAGTTAGGAACAAACTTATACTTGATTGATAGACTTGCTCCAGCAAACTTAATGCCGGTTATCTTAAGATCTTTAATGTATGGGATGCCTAAAGCTGGTTTGTCTTGCGAATATGATTCAGAGAAGTCGGCTTCACTTCGAGTTATTGCAGCACCAACAGCCCCGCCACGAGTAGTCGGAACAATAGTAAATGTTAGCGTGCCAGTTTCATTTGATGCAGTAATCAATAAAGAGTCACCGGCTTGATTATGAACTGACTTGGATATTGAGCTATCAAAGCCCGGGTAAGTTTCGCTGCCAGACCAGTTTGACAGGGTTTTAATCTGTCCGTCATATCTGTAGAGGGTTAGCTTATTATTTGCTGACACAGCTTGTGAGGTTCTACCATGCGCCATTGATACACGCTCTGTGCCGCCAACGTCACCAATAACTGAACCGTCTAGATAAAGGCTGCCACCCAATACGCGATAAGGTAATTCTTTAATTGTATTCCAATGTGCGCCGCGACTAACTCCAGCAACGTCTTGAAGCTTATTAATGCCAGGAAAGAAACGGAAATAGCCCTCGACATCATCGACGGCTCTGAACACTGGAAGGATATTTGTTGGAAGTAGATCGACGTAATCAGCATTCTTACTGCTGCGCCCATCGCCTTTTAATAGTGGTAGGTTGAATTCTGGCATTAACTGCACCTCTTTTGAGTATGCAGTTATTTTAAGCTTGTTTGGTGATTAAGGCAAAGTTAGCTTTTAATTGCTTTCTCGTCTAAAATTCTGCGGATAATCTCAGCGCGTGAAACATTAAGGCGTAACGCTTCCTTAACTATCCAATCGCTAGCTATTTGGCTTATCTTTTGCGGTGCTAGTCGTGGCATTTTATTCCTCCAAATGCGGCATGTATTCTTTTATATACTCTGCCGCTGATTGATTGCTGTATCCAAATGATTTTAGATAGTTAAATATTAGTTGGTACATTAAGCGCTTTCTATCCTATTCTTTGCTATTTCAAAATAATGATCATCCATCTCAATACCGATAAACTTGCGGTTAAGATTCTTAGCCGCGACTCCTGTTGTTCCGCTTCCCATAGTGAAATCTAAAACCGTTTCACCTTCATTGGTGTAGGTTTTGATTAGATATTCCATTAGTGCAACTGGTTTTTGAGTTGGATGCAATCCACCTTGTGCGTTATTAAACTGCAGCACACTATTAGGCATTGTTTTATCTGCTGGGCATTTGTGAGCATCTAGCTTGTGATCGCCATAGCAATCTGTTTTCTTAGTTCTGTTTGTTACTGGTCTAATGTTGGCTGCAGGTTTATCTTTTAGCTCTGGGTTATATGTTGGCGGCTTACTATAAAAAACAGCTAAATCTTCGTGAGCCCTCATCGGCATTCTCCAAGCATTTAAATGGCCTGTACTTTGCGACTTATTCCAGACCATAGAGTACTTGAACATTTTTAAATTTGACGTAACTAACACGCTAGTAAACGGCTGACTAGCTGTCATTACAATCGCCCCATTAGGCTTAATAATCCGCTTCAACTGATCCCACATTAAGCTTAAATCAATGACAGAATCCCATTTGCACATAGTGGTGCCGTAAGGCGGGTCAGTCAAGATCATATCGATACTACCACTTTCAATTTCTTTCATACGCTCAAGGCAATCTCCTTTCATTAGGTTAATCATAATAAACCCAACCCCTTTAACATGTTTCTATCTTCAAATTCATTTAACGCATCCACTCGCTTCTTTGCTTTAAGGCATAGCTTGGTAGGTCTTCGATTAGCGTTAAATGCTGCCTTTTCTGCTCTATACTGTGCAGATACTTCTTTTTTATTAGAAATCATTTAAACCTCTACTTGGTAATCTTCACCGAAAAACTGAGTGTTATCTTTATACATGGTGTTCACCTCTAGCTCTTTCTAGTAGTTCGTCAACCACATCGGACAGGCCTTTATCTTCGCTTAAAATTGATAAATCAGATATTAGCTTTAGCTTTTCATACATCTCATTAGCTACAGCAAATAATTTAGCGTCATTTTCTGCATTATCACCATATAACACGGCTATTGAGCCACCATGGAATGGTGCGATTTCTTTATCTAAATACCAAAACCCACTTGACCCTTTTGGCTTTGTGGCAACAATTTTACCTTTAGTAAACTTTTCCATATCTATTCACCTATCTGATTAAAGTGATATCAATATAATATACTATTCGATATCACACAAGGTAAATAAAACCCCTTTCGAGGTTAAATAGTGATTTCTTCAATCGGAGTGCTATTAATCACATCTATCATTTCTTCATCTGTCGGCATGAAAGTATTGTGATAGCCGTAACAACATCCTCTATCACCCGCGCCACTTGGCTGCATTGGGTTTTGTTTGTATGTCGGCGGTAGCGTACTGAATAAGTTGGCATACGACTCCTTTGCTGTAGCTGAAATGATAGGGTTAACTGCGCGCCCCATTATCGGAGCAATGGCAAATGCTAGGTTAGATACAAATGCTAAAGTATCTGGGCCGGTAACACCTGAGTCATCGCCAGGGTCTGCTGATGTAATATCGTCGGCAATCTTATAACCAGTGTTAAGCCCTTTAGACTCCCAAGCCTGCGCCATTATCTCAAGTTGAAATAGTGAATCCTCAATCTCTTGAGGGTCGGGAGCGGTTAAGCTGTCAACTATGCCGGACATCTTTAACGCCTGAATTACTAGATCGCCTTTGGTAATCATAATTAAGCCTTAATGCTCATGTGATCTTTAACCATCTTAATCACTGTTTTGTGGTGAATACCTTCAATGTCGATATCGTTTGCAGCAGCGTAAGCCTTAGCCTCTTCAAGAGTGATAGCTCCATCGCCGTTAGTATCTGCTGATTCAGTTGCCAAAGCTTCTTCAAGCGTCAATGACCATCCTTCAGCTTTCTTTTCATCTGCAAGCTCTTCATTGATAGCTTCGATAGAATATTCTTGGCCTTTATCGGTAGTGCGATTACCGCCTTTCTTGAAAATGTGAATCATGGTTATTTCTCCAAAAAAAATAAGGGGCAGCTAATGCCACCCCTTATTATAAGTTACAAACCTATTAATAACTAGGCTTGACCAGCTAAGATGATACCCAACTGATTTGGGTAAACAACTTGTACGTCATAGAACACGACGGCTTTCATGTTGAATACTTCTTTGTGCGGATCGTACCAATAAGACATGCGCATTGGTAGGCCTTGTGAAGTAGTAGCTTCAACAGAACGAACGCCACCAGCATCGCTAGGGATTGGCAAGCGACCAGGTACAAGCACGGTTGATTCTGGCGTGTAGAATAACGACGGCGCAGAAGTAACCTTGTTTAATACCACGATAGCAGCACCAGTAGCAGCCTGTGCAGTAACGTTGCGATAAGCGCCATCAACAACAAGTGCTGGTGAAATCGTAACAGTACCTGTACCGGTAGCAACAACGGTAATCGTTTGCAGCATACCTGAGTCAGTACGGGTTTCAGGATGCAGCATGTTAACGCCTGCAATAGTGAACTTAGTACCAACTGGCATGGTTAATGCTGTAGCGTTAGTAACAGCTAATGACATAAAGCGGTTGTCTAAATAGAAGCCGTTAGCGTCATAAGTTGCAACTGTATGCTTTTGGTTACCGTTAACCGTTAGCGTAGCAGTAGTGTTACCAGCTAGGTTTAGTAAGTAATCAGAGCGCATTGTTTGGAACGTTGCTAGGTCTGGAATGCGAGCGCGTGTGATTGCGTCATTAACCAGAATGTCACGGCTAGCCTGACCAAGCTCTTTAGCTACTTTTGCATAGTGAGAGTTAGCAAGGAACAGTTTGCGGCCAAATGCGCCCAAACCATTGTTAAGCATTAACACTTCAGCGTCGATACCATCATTAAAGCTAAATGCGCCGGTGTTAACTTGAGTCATTGTCGCTTGGTTGATCATGGTTTGATAGCAGTCAACGTCGATTACGTTAGCGATATCACGAGCAAAACCATCAGCAACTTTCTTGCGGCGCATTGGGTCGCGTAAACCTTTAGCATCAATTTGCGCTAGAACACGCTTTGAGCGGCTACGGTTAACGGGGATCATGCGGTCGATAATGTTTTCAAAGTCAGCATCAGTAGAGATAATGCCGTCTTTTGGAGTGAAGCGATACTCTTGCGGGATGTATTCGCGGTCACTGCCAGCGTCGTTGCTGTTGTCGCTTGCGCTTGCGGCACGGTCTTTATCAGCCATGTCGTCCATGTTGTACACTTCTAAGTCTTTAGAAAGTGTCATCTTCATAGATGTAGTTTCTGCGGCTTCTTCCCACAGAGTACACATCTTGTCATGAGCAAATGTATTAGCCATTTTTTAGCCTACCTTTTTAAGTTTTGCTTTGGCCTG
>Ga0196901_1000137_pt1 | contig 37895 bp, 38 predicted proteins | sample CB_VirMetaG_FD_169099 | JGI IMG/M metagenome (GOLD analysis project Ga0196901, IMG submission 169099) | Freshwater to marine saline gradient viral communities from Chesapeake Bay - CB_1504_1 Viral MetaG (v3) (version 3) | ecosystem: Environmental > Aquatic > Marine > Coastal | place: USA... | reverse complement strand
GTTTAACCGCTACGCAAAAATTAGGGGCTAAAGGGCTATTCCTCCCTGACTACAAAAACCTAATAGAAGAAAAGACAGGAGAGCGAAATATGTTCTGTAAACAAATATGTGGATATAGAGATAATGGCTGTCCTTTTGTGGACGGAAATCATTTAAAGATGATGAAGCCGCCTAAAAACCAAGAATTTAAAATACATGGATAAGAAAAATAATTATTATAAAGGATTGTTAATTGGCTTTGCGGCTGGTACAATTATTTGGTGCGCTCTGTGGTCGTATGTTATTGGTAAAATAGATAGGGTTCATAAACAAGAGGTTGACTATATTATAGAAAAACGTAAATAAGAAAGATGCAGGGTTATTATTTAATACATTTGTACAACTAAATTATAATTATGAGTAAAATTAATTGGGATGATTACAAGGAGGAAATATTAGCCTTAGATTCTATTGGGCTTTCAAGTATGGGTATATTGATAGAGCTTGAGAAAAAATACGGGAAAATGGGGAGTAGAAACTTAGATAGGTCTGTTAGGGCTTGCTTAGTTAGGTGGCGGGGAACATTAGATGGCTACACACCCCAATCTAAAGTGCTTATATTTGATTTGGAAACAGCCCCGCTTATCGCATATACATGGGGAATATGGAATGTAAATATAAACACTGACTTTATAATAAGGGATTGGTTTGTTTTCTGTTGGTCTGCAAAATGGTTGTTTGATGACAAGATAATGTCAGAGGCGCTAACACCAAAAGAGATAAAGAAAGCAAATGATAAGCGGATTATTAAGAAATTATGGAAGCTGTTTGATGAGGCAGATGTTATAGTGGCTCATAACTTAGACAAATTCGATGAAAAAAGGTCTAAAACAAGATTCTTAAAGCATGATTTAAAATTACCATCGCCATACTCTAAAGTTGATACACTTAAAGTAGCCAGAAGGAATTTTAACATTATATCGAATAGACTTGATTATATAGGAAAGGACTTCTTAGGTATAGGTGGTAAAATGGAAACGCCTAGAGGTTTGTGGCAATCAGTTGATAGCGGAGATGAAGAAGCAATGGCGACTATGGTGGAATATTGCGAAAGAGATGTACAGCTATTAGAGGATGTGTACCTATACCTCCGCCCATATCACAGACAGCACCCTAATATATCCCTAATGGAAGAAGATGATTCTCATTTGCATTGCAAAACCTGCGCTAGCTCAAAGCTAACAGAATGTGGTGAACATAAAACTATGGTGGCAGCTTACACTGCGTATAGGTGCGGGGATTGCGGTTCTATTAGTTATGGTAGAAAAACGCAAATAGATAAAGAACACTCTAAAAACATACTTAAATAATTATGAGAAATATATTTTTACACGCATTTGGAATAGCCGTTACACTTATAATGGCTATTATGTTAATATTTACGAAAGATTTAACGAATATTAAAAATCAATTGAGTTTAGCTTTTGTTTTAATTGTTTTTTCTGTTGTAACTTTCGTGGCAGTGAAAGAGAATAGAAGATGAAAATAGAAATAACATTATTAATTATCCTTTTAGTTTTAGCTGGGATTTTCGCATCGCTAACTTCGCTTTCAGAAGAAGGAAAATTAAAATACGGATGGAATAAAAAAGACACGTGGGAGAATAAATATAAGCCACATTGGCTTCCGTTTAGGGATACTATATTTGCATTTACCACTGATTTTTTTCACGCTTCTCAATTTATATATCTTAGTTTAGTTCAGATAATTATATCATTATCGTTATTTAACGGTGTTTATGTAGTTATAGGATTTATTTGTATTAAGTTTGGTTTTGGATTAACTATGGAAATAACACGAAGATTAATATGAAAGAGAGTCAAAAGAATTGGATAAAGAATCAAGACCCTATAGTGTCTTCTGTGATAAAAGATTTTCGCGAAAGAAGTGAGGGTGGAATAAAGAAATACAACACCACACTAAAGGAGAACAACACAGACAACTTCTTTAAACACCTAAGAGAAGAACTTATGGATGGTATTCTTTATTTGGCGAAGATAGAGGATGTAATCAAAACAACTCCTAATAATACAGAATTGGGAGAGAAAATAAGAAGGATGTGTAATTAAGCCTTCTCTATTGTAAGTTCAAATTCGTCTGGGAGTATTTCATTTAATTGTCCGTGTATTAATATGTTTTACCTATATTTGTAATATGAAAAATATTATATGGAAACCAGTTTTGGGTTATGAGGGGTATTATGAGGTTAGTGATACTGGATTGATAAGAAGTGTCGGAAGATACCAATTATTTACCAGAAAGCCTAGTAAGTATTCAATGCACAATGACGAGATAGAGAGTCTACATAAGGATGGATATGGCTCGTTTCAGATAGGTAAAATGTTGTCAAATAAATATGGTTACAAACGCGACTCAATAAGGAGTTATTGCTCTAAGTTTATAAGGAACTCTTATCAAGAAATATTAAAAATAAAAAGGCGAATGAAATCAACGATGCTTCGCCCAAACGACAACTCAAATGGTTATAAGTTCGTAAACCTAAGCGTAGAGAATAATACAAAGCAAGATTACATACATAGAATTGTTGCTAAGGCGTTTATAGGTAATATTCCAGATGGATTTGAGGTTAATCACCTAAATAAAGATAAATCAGATAATAGACTCTGTAATCTTGAAATAGTTACAAAAAGAGGAAATGGGGTACATAAGAATAAGGGAACTGCCCGCTCGTCGGAATACCCCGCAGTTAGCTGGAATAAAGCAAGAAGGAAGTGGGTGGGTATGTTTAAGCATAATAGGGACTCATACTATTGTGGTGGGTTTGATAGCGAAAAATCCGCCTTTATTTCCGTTGTTAATAGAGCTAATGAATTAGGCATAGACTTAGGAAAGTACTACGACCCTAATCTGTATCTATAAAACTATCTCTATATGCGGCATATCAAGAAATCGCTGGTCATATACTAACTCACCATCCATATCCCAATTAGCCCCACTCCTTACTCTGTGCGTAATCTCTCCAGTATTTAATAGATGATTACCACAAGCGGTAAACACACCAACTAAATACATTAAGTGTGTTTTATCAAATGCTAATTCCTTCTTATTGGGAACGGATGCGATAAAGTCAAAAGCCATTGACGGATTATAGTTGTGCTTTCCCTTATTTGAGATTCCGTCTATTTTGCTCTTTCCAGCGTCATACAACTCCTTTTGACGTTCTACTGACCTATGACCCTCAATTATCGTAAAATCAACCTGAGAGGTCTTTAAAGCCATGTCAATAATCTTCTGTAAGTCTACGTGTAATGTATCGTAGTTTTCTTTACTTCGCCTTCCTAATTTATATGCTTTCATTTCTTCTTACGTTGTTCGTTAGTTATTTTTTGGTGACATTTTTTACAAGTGCACTCATATCCGTTAGGGTCTTCGCAAAATAATCTTTCACAAAATCCAGCTAAGTCCTCAAATGTTTTTAAACTCCCCGCAGGAATCTTATGGTTCACTTCAACCATCTTGCTTACAAACCATTTCGCACACACAGAGCATTGATATTCGTATTTATGACGCTTACCCTTCACTGTACGTCTTGCGTTGTTCTTAGCTATCTTACGAGGCTCGTAGTACATCCAAATCCGCCTTAAAGCAGAGCGTATTCTACCCATCAACATTGATTGCGTCCATTTGCCCCCATTTCTTGTTCTTGGTACGCGTATTCCCATAAGGACAAAGATAATTAATTAGCTATTATATCGTACCCATGTATGTAATGAGGTGTGATGGGTGCTATTATAATTCTGTTTGTGTCTATTGGGAATGTATTAGAGTGTAATCTTGGGTCTTTTAGGTTTTTGTTTAAGTAGTAGAATTTACGGATAATATTCTCTTGTTCTTTGTTGTATTCTTTTAGTTCTTTTCTTTCGTTCTCTGCTTCTTTCAATTCGTCTATTATCAAATCAAGTTTAGCTCCGAATTTAGTGAACTCAACAGCAAAGAATCTTCTTGACTCTTCGCTTTCTTTTCTATACTCCGTGTTTTCGGCGGCCATATTCTCAAGAGAAGCCACTTTATACAATATCCCACCGCCTAATGTAATTAAAGTTATTAGGATGGACAATACACCTTTATTTTGTGTTAACCAGCTCATCGGAAAAATGGAGAATGACGACCACCGCCATCACCTCTTGATACTGGTTTCTTTTTAGGCTTAACCACCTTCTTCATTGTAGGCTTTTTAGTTTTTGTTGTGTCGCCTTTCTTTTTACAGGATTTCTTCATTTTCTATTTGTATTATGCCTTTTGTGTATTTAATTCCACTGTTAATTAAATCTTGTTCCGCATTTAATTGTAACCAAAACACCCCATCTTTCTCTAATGTTTCCCAAACTTTATTGAAACCGTCTCGTTTCAGCCTTAAAAAACTATCTAATATTAATACTTCCATAATTATAAACCAGCTAAATATGCATCAAAAGAATCTTTTAATTGTGTTAAACTTCCTCTAACACTCGCTCCAAAGAAAACAATTTTTGCCGTTTGAGTTCCACCACCACTGAAAGCGTAAGGGTATCTAATTTGATTACTCGTTAATGAAGTTGAGGTTTTTACATTCGTTTGTATTAGCGTAGTTCCAGTGTATTTATTGAAGTTTGCACTTGAATTTCTATCTAATATGAATAAATTATCTAAACTACCCCAATCACCGCTATTTGCAATGAACGCACTATTCATTGCCGCCTCATAGTTAAATCCAGTAGACCCTCGCATAATTATATTACCCACCGAAGAATCAGCTAAGAAATAACCAGCATTTACAACCACACCATAAAAACCAACACTAGCATTATTCAATGTGTAATTACCTAGTGCTGTAGTTGGAACCCATACAGGGTCAATTCTATTTGATACAGTTGTAGAAGAAAACCCCAAATCAGCAGTAAATGTAGGTGTACCAACTTGAACACTATCATAAGTTCCGTCAGCGTTTATCCACTGCGTTTGTGCTTGTATTGCGTCTTCTGCCGCATGGATATTCAAAATGTCAAGCAAAGACCATATATCATCAGAGCCAGTATTACCAATTCCTTTTAAATCTAATACAAGTTGATTTATTAGCGTTTGTCTTCCAGCACTAGGAGTACTTCCATTGGAAGTCATTTGGTCAATAACCGCTTGGGCATCTGGGTCTGTATTGCTACCACCACCAACAGGATAAATACCACTTCTACCCCCTAAATAAGCGCCACTACTTCTTATCATATAAAAACATATATATTTATAATTAGTCTTCTAATTTATCTTCCTTAATAAGTCCTATTTTTCTTCCTATCCACTCTGAGAAGGCGGAAAATATTGCCACCAAAGCATATCCGCTTAGGTTTAATGAAACACCCTCTACACCAACTTTCTCTAAAAGAAGTGCTGTTACAGCCTCTGAATTAACAGTATTATGAAATACTAAAGTGAATAACACTCCAAGAGGTAGCGCAACAGCCAAGTTGTCCCAACGCTTGAATAGGTATCTGCCTATCTGTCCACTAATTGTATTCACTCCCCTGCTGTAATAAGCCTGATTTTTATTGAAGTGTATTAGCTCCTTTGTTAATGCGCCGCAAATTATAGCAACTGCATATAATATCATTGTTCCAATCATTTTAGTCTGTTAAAGGTTTGGTTAGTTATAATTGTATCTTGTGAGCATTTGTCTATTACAATACTTTCGTATTTCTTCTTTCCCCATTTAGGGAATATTTTTACACCCCATAGTCTTTTTCTATTCCAATAGTTTATTAGAGCTATGTCTGTTGTTACTCTCGTGTTTATTGTGGCGATTGTATCTCCCTCGAACCATCCCGCAGATACCTTAAAATTACATCCTTCTTTAGACACTTCGTTATATCTCATTCCACTAACATTTCTCCATTTAACTTCCACTAACGTATCTCTAATTGTTTTTACGCTTGTGTATCTTTGATATTTGTTAATGTTCTTCACTTTTATGTTCAGCGAATTTAGGCTGTCTTTAAGCCATTTGGTTTCGTCTAACGAGCTTTGTACTGCGTTGTCGTATTCAGCTTCCTTTAATTGAAATTCCTTCGTTATACGGCTTGTTTTGCGCTCGGACTCTTTGTAGTTCTTTTCAGAGATGTCCAGTTTAGCTTCTAATAGCTGTTCCTTTGCACAACTTCCCGCCAATAAAATACAGAGAATAGCAATCACCCATATATACCAAGTACGCCTTAGAAAGTCTAAAGCGTTATTTGTTAGCCATGATATAATGGTGTTAATTATCATTAATTTCTATTGGTGTTTGTGGTAATTCATTTACTAAGTTCATTTGACATAAATACTTTTCGTGCTTTAATATGTACCAACTTCCATCACGTTCTATTGGATTAGCCCAATTATCCCCTTCGATTGGATAGGCTTCTCCTTCCGTTACTTGTGCGTCATAATCCAAACACTCTTGTTCTGTTCCTTTGTAATACATAATTCTAATAAATAGTGAAGTAGTCGTTTATGTTTGTTTCAATGCCAGCTCTATCACTTGTTTTGTCGGAACTATAAATAACTAATTCTTGACAGTCCATCATACCATAATTAGGATTATAGTTATATCCCGTTTGACCATATCTGTTTGTACTATTACAAGTAATTTGGGTCTGTGTATTAATTAAATCATCATATACTGTATTTCTATCTGATGGTGCGTATGCTGCACCATTTTTAAAATAACTTACATTACCATTGTCGGGACGTGTTCCATCTCCATTTAGAGCTACAAACTCATAAACACCCGAAGTTCTATCGCCATATAAGATAGAGAAATCCCTGCTAACGCTTATCGTATTAAATGAGAATTTCAATCCTGTAATATATGTAAAGATAAATTCTGAAGTACCATTCACTGGTTTTATTATCGGCTTTCCATTTATGGTGTTTAACGCTCCTGACGTTATTAATTGTGGTTGATTACTTGTTGTTGTTTGTTGAGCATTATTAGCATTTCCGCTTTGGTCATACCAAGTTCTAACAAATCCGTCATCGCTACCAATCCAAGTACTCAAACTCGTTCCACTTCCATCTTCACTTGTTAGGCTTAATTCATTGTTTGCGTCTGGGTAAAAGTCTTTGACTGCATTATCGCTACTCCTTCTAATCTCAACTAAAGCCCCTGAGTAAGTACTACTAAGTAACCTTACAGAATAAGCAGCAGCAGCACCTGAATAGGTGTCTAGCAAGCCAACGAAAGCCGAACCACCCCCACCAATGGATATACCAAACCCGTCATCTAATTGGTTAATTACCCCCATTCTACCACTTAGTTAAAATGTAACGAACCTCACCAGTAGCCCCGTCAATTATTTTAGGGTCTACCCAACGAGTTCCAAACTTAGCTGAAATTCCGCTTGATGTGAAGTTAAGGGTGTTTCCAGTGGGTAAAGATACTCCGTTAACTGTGCTATCAGCAACAGCTTCTAAAGCCATTTGAACCACCTTAGTGTCTTGGGATTTTATATAATCCATAGCTCCAGCGGAAAGTGTGTCGTTAAATGTTCCCCAAATAACTCCGTATGTTCCGTCTGCGCTTATTTGTTTTACTTTATATAATTCATCATTAGCTGTATCCCATATCCAACTTCCCACCTTAAAATCATCTGTTATTGCTGCGGATATTGTGAACTTGTCAGTTCCTGTTGAAGCTGTTATTGTAACTGCTGTTGATGTGCTTAATGGAAGGGTGTCTTTTGTAGTTAAACTTCCATAAACTTCTTTTGAATTATTTGCCATTGGTGTTGGTTTAAGTTATAAACGTAGTGTCTCCACTTTTTACTTTTACAAAGATACAAAATATTAAAGAATGTTAACAAGCCCACCTTTTCCTAGCGGCCTTACCACGTTCACCTTTCCAACCCGAACTTCTTGCGCAGAAACTTTTCTTTCTAGCAGCATCTTTTTTGTTTTTAGGCTTTGGTGCTGGTGGCTTTAAATTAGAGCCTGTTGCTGAATTGTATTTCTTACGCCCCTTTGCGGTTAATCCTGCGCCTTTCTTTACTGGCAGCTTCTCACCTCTGCCAACGCTTAGGTTTGGTTTTTTCTTTGTCATTTGGTTTTTATTTAGATTTCTTTTTAATCTCATCCTTATAGTTAGCCACAAACCTATCTGACACGCTCATTCCTTGATTACTCAACTCAAGCATAGCATCATAAAAGGCATCTTCATCGAGTTCTCCGTATTCTATTAAGAACATTTTGGCCTGAACCTTTGGGTTTCTTTCATATATTATGTCTAATTTCCTGCCAACTGATTTCGGTGCGTTTGCATACTTATATATCTTATTGAGATTACTTTCCCTATCTTGCTTTGGTAGGGAGTTAATGAACTCCATAACCTCTTTATTTTTTGTTGGGTCTGTATTTTTTTCTAATTTTTTAGCTAACGCCCTAGCTGTTTCATGCTCCTTTTGCTGCTCAAATTTTACTTCATCAATAGCCTCCTTGTCAGCATCACTTAATTTACCCTTATTATAATCGCTTGATGACTTTAAAAATTTACCCCTAACAGATTTAGCTATAGTTTCTCCCGCTTTTGATAGCTCATCTGGAAGCGAGTTCTTTTCACCAATAGCCGCATTTGATAAAGCGTATATAACCCCCGTATATGGGTTTGTTGTTGGTGATGTAAATATCTTCTCAAAAGAGTGTTTAGACCTTTCAGGAGAGTAGCCAAACTCATCAGAAAGTAATTTAAACATTTCTGGCATATCATCTTTAAAATACCCCTCAGCCCTTCTGGGTACTTTTCCATTTTTTATATCGTAGCTTAACGGCTTTTCTCTGAAATAATCATACCCAGACATAGCCTCCAAAGAAGCTCCTAGCAATGGATTTCTAGTGGCTAAATCTCCAGCAGATGTTACGGATGGGTCTATTGGGGTGTAGTCGTTAAAGAAGCTATCTAAGAACCTATCCTTACCTACAGAATATGGTATTTTTTCTTTTCCAGCTAATTCCCTAACAACATTTTCCATATAGAAGTCTGATATTGCGAATATTGGCCTAGCTTGTTGTGTCTTAGATATTCTTGCGTATTCCCAATTTCCATCCTTATCTTTAGTTCCTGTTGGGATTATTATATAAGCTCTTTTTTCAAACTCATTCACCCCTTCCATTGTCTCTGACCAAATCTGAGCTGGTGTCTTACCCTCCTCATCATCATCTCCAAGCCATAACATAGCTAAGAACGATACCCCCACAACTGAACCAGAAATCATAGCACCAGCCTGAATAGCTTTTAGCGTGTAAGAAACTGGATGTTCGTATGCGTATTGAGCTGCAACCCTAGTCCCCTGAACAGCAGCGTTTATATAAGGTAGAACCGCCTCTAAATCCTTGGTTATATAGCCTCCTTGGTTGAAATCTATAATTTCTCTTGCTGCTGCTGCTGCTTTATATTTGGCATCCTCAATAGCTAATTTGTCTGACTTATCATTTATGCTAGCCATTTCTTTCTTTAAGACCCTTTTATAAACAGCAACCCTAAATCCAACCTCACTATAAAAGTTCATTATGGTCATTGCTTCTGATATGCTTTTCGCCGCCTTAAATGCTTTTCTTGGCACTAGGTTTTTTAATACATTACCATCGTTTATTGAACCTTGCTGATGAAGGAAATCCATCATTCCACCGTACTCGACAAACTCCTTAAATGAGATACTTTGTGTAGATATGTCTCTCATTGCCAAGGCAGCATCTTTAGTTAATTGACCTATAGCCACGCCAACAACATCGCTATAATGAGATGTGTGCATTATTATGTGACCAAAATCCCTAGGAATGTTTGTTATTACGAATAATGGGTTTATTCCAGTTGCCATAGCTTTTAGTAACGCAGAACCGCTAATTACAGATGCCCACCTTAATGCCTTTGGGTGGTTTATAAACTTCTTATTATCAAGCCATTCAGAGTGAACATCATCTCTTACTAATATCCTATTTTGTTCTCCGTTTTTGTAATAATATATATTTGAGAAGCCGTCTGGTTTTTTATCTCCATCATATTTATATTTAGGATTCCCAGACTTGCTATACCCTACTATTGGATTATCCTTAAATACTTCATTGACCCTCTCCGCCCACTTATCTTTCTTACCAATAACCTTTGGTAGTTCTTTGGCTAACCTACTTCCTATTTCATTTTCAAATATTCTCTTCTCTATGCTGTTTATGTAGCTAGATAAAAGAAATTCAGTGTCATTTATTAAGGCTTGCTCAGAACCGCTTGACAGTGACTTAATTAAAGGCTTGCTAAGTCCATACTCATTCGCTATTCTATTGGCCTCTGATTCGCTAATTTCACCATCTAAATTCATAATGTGTTGAAGGAATTTTCTTGGCTGATAGTCAATATTAACCATGCTATCATACATATCCTTATTAATCAATCCAGAATCCAACGCCCTGTCTAAAGCGTTTTTATATTGCTTAAAATATTCATCAACTCTAGCATTAACTTTTTTGAAGTTAACTCCAGCGTCTACCCATCCGTCTTTTGTTGGTATTTTGCCAATCTCCAACTCAGATAATGCTATTTCAGCATCTCTAAGCGTAATACCATTTGGGTGACTTATTGGCTCAAGACCTCTTTCTGCTCTATTATTTTCAATAGCAATTATCCTCCTAAACATAGCAGCCGCATCTAACGACGTCTTTTCGTTATTTGACAATCCATTAAATATCTTTTTTTCCGCTTTTTCAAAAATAGCCTTAGCCCTGCCAGAAGCTCCTTTGGATGTTACTAACCTATCTCTAACAGCCCCTAATCCACTTTTACTTAACAATCTCTTTACGTTAAATTGCCTGTCTGAGAACCTCTTTATATTAGCTTTAATTAATGACTTAGCCTTACTTATTATTCCAGAGCTTTTTGGCTTGTCGGTAAATGCTTTTGATGACTTTTTTAATGAATCTTCTTTCTTCCCGTCTTGTAACTTTGTTTCGTTGCCGCCAAGCATCTTGTCGTAGATAGACTTCATTTCATTGTTTAGCTCAATGTCTATATCGCTACCTTTTATTCCGTTGTATATTTCAGTTAACCACTCTTTGAATTTGTCGAAAATTTTCTGCAGCCTACTGTCTGGTGCCTTTCCACTTGCTAAATATCTTTCAAATCCTCTTGCGAACTTTTCGGATACACCTGTATCCCACTTTGATTTTCCCGCCCAAGAAAGTATTTGCTTGCGTTCTGCGTCATTAAGGTAATGTTCGTAAACGTGCGCTAGTTCGTGTAGTGGTGTAGATACATTAGGGTTTGTTAAAGCGTATATGATGTAGTTTCCATCCTCTGCTAACATCGCCCCTTGCTCTCCTTGAAATAAAGGAACAGCTGAGTTTAAGTTCATCCTCATTTCAGGGGTGATAGCTATTGATAACTGGTCTGATGTAACAGTCTGTTTTTCGAATGATATTTTATCACCAACGGTTAAGGATTTTACTAATTCTTCGTTTTTAGAAAGCTCGTTTCTGCTATATACTCCATTAGCTTTGTCTTTAGCTACTTTTTCTTTTATCCTATCTAAAATCTCATTAGTCAAGGTATATGAATCAACGCCACCTACTTGAAGTATTGAGGTAGCCCAAGGATTATTCTCTTGTGAAACTCCATTAACAAAGGTATCATTTGGTCTTGTTTTGTTTTTCTCAGTCATATCGATACCGACAACCTCAACCTTAGCTTTCTTATCAAACCTTTGTGCTTCTTTCTTAGCCACATTTGGCAAAATAGAGTTATAAAAGGCTTTCATTCCTTCACCGCCTACTTCTAATCCATCACCCTCAAACTTACTCTCCTCAGTTTGTGAAAGTATTTTATCAGCCATATCCTTACCAACAACATCTTCAAGCTGCTTCCCTGTAAAAGACTGTTCCCCGCTTAGATTGTTTTCATCTTCGGTTATCTTTCCACTATCATCAACATTTAAGGTAACGTTATAATTACCTTTCATATCAATAAACACAAACCTTCCGCTCTCGTTAGGTTGTACGGATATTGAGTTTACTTTTTCTTTCAATGAATACCTCTCAGCACTTTGCTCTCCTGTTACCCATGCAACTCTGTCAAATCCTTCTTGCGCTGCCATTTGTATGGCTCTACGCATTGCCATTCCTACCCATTGGTCTGTTTTTTTGTAGGGCATTTGGGGTACAGCAGACGATTCCTTCATTAAATCCTCATTCGCAGCTTGTACTGCTTCTTTTAACGTGTCAAATGCGCCAAGTTTAGACTCATATTTTTTAGAATCGGTAAAGTAGTCTATCCTTATTTCTTTTTGAAACTGTCCTCTTTGCTCCCCCCTTACAATCCAACTATCAAAAACATCTGATTCTATTTTCTCAGCCTTAAAGGGCTCATTAAACCCTTTCTTCTTACCATCTTGTGCCCAATCAGATTGCACTTCTTCAATAAACAGTACACGCTCTCCGTTAGGTAGAGTACGCTCGTTTATTCTTAGGTGGGCAAGGATGTTTGATTCATCCCAATGAGAGGATTTATGGTTTGCTTTAGTGTCGTATCTGCTTTTACCTTGTTTATTTAGTTCATCTACCCGTTTTTGAGCTTCCTCTTTTGTTGGCATATTTACAGGAAACATCCAATCTCCTGTAACTTCATTTGATACAGACCAACCACCTTCTGTTTTTTCAACTTTATATGTTAAGTTTCGCCTTCTCTCAGGCATCGTCAACAACACCTCTCGATAGTTTTCACCACCTTCTAGTGTGTAGTCGGAGTATTTAGTGTTTTTTTCCTTTGATTCTAATTCTGAAATTTTAGCGTCTATTTCATCTGTATTTTGATTTGCTGTTATAGCCATTCCTCGCTCCATATACAACCTATCTAATTCAGGAGATTCAACAGCACCCTTAGTTACCTCTTGTATTTCAATTTGGTTATCAGCTATGTATTGTTCTACTACTTCTTTAGGTACGGACTTAGAGTTATTTTCTTTCTTCCATTCACTAAGGTAATCTTGCAACCCTATCCAATCAAGTTCTTGTGATGTACCCTTACCGCCTTTATCGGTAATCATCTTCACCCATTGTTCGGGTGTGGCGGCTTTTTGTTGTATTGCGCCTATTCCTTTCTTAGCGGTAGACTCCCATATAGGAGACTCTTGTTTTAGTGAGCCATCAGGAGCTTTATCACCCTTCTTAAACTTCACTTTAGAATACATCTCATCTTTAGTAATTCCAGCACGTTTAGCCATTTGACCAATAGCCCTGTCCATTACAACGGCACTCGCTAAAGACTTAACTCTGTTCTGACCAAACATCTTCCTGTTTATGTCATACAGCCCCTTTATATTCTTTGCTTTTACACCAGATACTTTAGCTACGCTCTCAATCTCCTCTTTTACATCTTCCCCTTTGGGTTCTTGCGGCTTACTTTCGACACGCATCTCCCCACCTTGCTGTTCTTTGGCATCTTGTTCTGTTTTTGGTTTTACTTCTTGCTGTACCTCTGCATTATCTGTTTTGCTAGTAGTGCTTGTTTCTGTTGGTTGCTTAGATTGCTCATATATCTCTTTTAACTCGTTGTTTAAATCGCTTTTTTCTAACTTAGATATTCCTGTTTCTAATTCGGAAATTTCAGATAATCTATTTTCTATTTCAATAACCCTGTCAACTTGACCATCATTTAAGTTCGGAGATGTCGAAAGAACTTCATTCTTTAACTTTTGCGTTTGTATTTTATCCGAAATTTCGCTCTCTAATTCTGGGTCGTTAACTATCTCTATATCCATTTCTGATAGCTGCTCTGGCGTTGCGTCCTTAACTAAGTTTAAAAACCCTTCCTTGCCTAAGTCCTCTCCGTTTATTTTATGTTTTTGTTGTCTTGATATTTCCTTTGGTGTTTTGGGAGATTTTGAAAATACCTCTGATGCTATATTTGGAACAGCCATTGGGCCTTCAGCTATACCTTCAAGGCCTATTTCAGCAACATCCATCTCTTGACCAATAGCTCCTCTTGCAGCCGCCTCACCGCCGCTACCGCCTACCATTTCTATTCCAGCCGCCGCCGCAGCTCCCCCTACCTTAGATGCTTTAGTACCCTTTGATATTATTTTAGAACCAACCCTTCCAGCTAACTTACCAGTTAACATATCTACAACACCAATAACCGCACCCCTTGTAGCTGCTTTTCTTCTTATCTCACTTAGCTTTTCTTCATTGTTTAGTATTTCTCTTATATTTTCTTCGTTCCATTCCTTATCCCCAAGCTCCTCTCCAATCAACTCAGAAAACGTAAGTCCAGTTTCTAATGTTCCGCCAGCCGCCCCAAGTGCGTATGGTATAGATGCTATAGCCGAAGGCGCAGCCCCTACACCGCCAACAGCAGCACCGCCAACAGCAGCACCGCCAACAACACCAGTTGCCGATAATAAACTAGCTTTATTCGCCATAGCGGCAAATGAGCTAACCATTATTTCTGGTAAAACATCTGGATTTTCCCACAAGCCTTTTAAAAAAGAACTAACGTCTTCCCCACCTTCCACATAAGTCTTCTGAAAATTAATCATCTCATCCGATGGGCCTGACTTAGACAGTTCTTCATTAGCCTTTATAAGACCATCTATCTGTTCCTTAGATGCCTCTCTTCCGCTTGCCATAACAGAAAGGGCATCATCTACAACATCCCCCTGAGATATTCCAGATGATATAGCCCTACCCATATCATCTATAAAATCCCCTATTCCTAAACCAGTATCTTCATCTAATCCTTGTAATACAAGACCAAATTCATTTTCAAAAAATGGCTTTTCTTTAGGGGTTGTTTGGCGCTCTTTTTCTTGATTAAGCGCCCTATGTACTAATGATATTCCACTAGCCTTTGTAGGCTTCTCTACCTGCTCTAATGGCGTTTCCGATGAAGGTGTCGTAGTAGTATCTTGCGATTGCTCTGATGGCTCTGTAGAGCCTTGTTGCTTTCCCATGTCACCCCCTCCACTGGTAAGTGACTGAGAGAATTTATCGTAATCAACAGAAACCCAACCTTCTGACTTTAGCCCATTATAAAGTTTATCAACGTACTTTGGGTCACTTAATGATTCGTAGAATTTATTTTCATCTACAGAAATCCAACCCTCTGATTTAAGGCCATCGTAAAGTTTCTTTTTGTATTCTGTATTAGCCATAATTATTCTGGGTCAAATTTAGCTTTATTACTTTGTTTTTTAGGCTCTTCTTTTGTAGATTTATTATCCGATTCACTATTGTTGTCAGGTTCAGCTATATCATCTATTTTAAATTCGTACTTCGTTTCTATTTTTTGCCTGTTTTGTGGTGTTAGTCTTAGCGATATGCTAGTATCATCTGGTTCCCACTTAGGCCCTCCCTTCTTTGCCTTTCTTCCAGAAACCTTCCACTCTCCGCCAGCCACTCTATATATTCTTGATGGATAAAAAGATATTTCCTTACCATCCTCATCTATCATATTTAAATAACCCAAATCACCCTTAGACGTTGCTGGTGTTATAACTATAGTTTCCCTTGTTGCTGATGAATTTGGCTGGCCTTCCGCTGATACCTCATCTGTGTTGTAAGAGAAATTATATCTATTGTTTGTCCATCCGTTTCCGTACCTAGAAAAACCTTTATCTTCTTTCTCACTCTTATTAGCGGCTTGTCTTTCATATATTAAGAAGTTAGTTTGTATTGGAACTTGTTTAGCTAGTTCGTTTAAGTAAACGTCATAAGCCTCTGGATTCTCTTCTAAATCAACGCCATCATCCATTGCCATATTAGCAATCTTTATCTTTGTAGATGGTAGGTTTTCTATTTTCTTTTTAGCATAGAAGTTTGCAGCTTCTGGGTTTACATTTGCGTATGTCCTGTCAACTGTTGAGTTGCCTATTTGCTCCATCTTGTTATCAAAAGTAATTCCAAACATACTAGAATTTTCTGGCTTTATTCCTTCTATATTATTCCTTAATTCAAGGCTAGATGCTTTTCCTATTTCATTGTAATCTACGTTAGGGGCGGCTTGCGCTAATAGACTAGCCGTTGTTTGTATCATGTCCTCAATCGTTTCCCCTTCTAAATTGTACTCACCGCCTAGCAAGGCTTCCAAGTCTTTACTTACTACCAAATCACCTTTTAAATTATTTTTAAAAACATCGGAGGCGAGAGTACCCATCTCATCTATTTTAGCGGCCATTGTGTTAAAGCGGAAAATTTGACTTAGGTCAATATTATCAGGGTCTTCAGTGGCTGATTTAATATATGAGTCAACTTCTTTATTATATTTATCTACTAACTCTGGCGCATAGTTGTTTTTAACGTTCTTTATTTGAGATAGTTTAGCTATTCTATTTTCATTAGCCTTTTGCTCGGCAATCTTCTCCTTAGACTTTATACCACTCTCTTGTAAATCTAAAGCCCTATCCTTTTGGGCTAATTGCCTTTGGGTGTTTAGTTCATCAAAAAATGGAGATGGCTTTGGTTGAGTAACCTGAGCCTCCCCGTATCCAATCATGTTTTGTTGATTCCTTAATGGTACTGCCATATCTTTGTATTGTTACGCTTAACCGTTCCAAAATTTATTAAAATTGCTTCTCCTTAAATCCCTCTTGCCTTGTTTTAAATCTCTTTTGTAATTCTCTGAATACGAATCTGTGGGGTTAGGCGAACCAACTCCATCTCCACCCATTCCGCTTAATCCGCCAGTAAGGTATATTGCCGCACCTTGTTCAATTGTACTTCCTATGCTATCAATTCCAGATGCAACCTTCTCTTTTCCTGCGCCAATCATTGCTCTTGCGTAGTCTAAGTCAGCATCTATCTCACTAAACTCTCTATTCTCCATTCCTTCTGAACGACCAATTTGATATTGCAACGGTATACTTCTATCTCGTATGTTTGATTCCGTCATGTTGCTTCTGTATCCTAACGCTTCTTGCATACGTTGTTTTTGCAACTCAGCATCCATTGAACTTATTTCTCTTGCGCTGTCTAAGAAGGTTTGATTCATTGAACCTATACCAGCTAATCCTCCCCTTCTATCTCTTGTAGCGCCAATACTTGTTGACATTCCTCTTGTTGCTAAGTCTGAATACAAACTCTTTGCTTCCTCGGATAGTCCTGTCTGTGCGTATTGGTTATATGCGTTTAATACACCTTCTCGCTGTTGTATTCCTTGGTCTACTTGACCTTGTAGTTCTTCGCCGAATTTTTGGGTATTTTGGTTGTATGCGTTCTTCTGCTTAATGAGTTCATTTTTAGCTATTTGCTCATTTTGCATACCCCTTATTTGGTCTATCGGGCCTGTGGCTAAATTGTATATTCCTCCTATTAAACTCATACGCTGATTGTTTTTACAAAAATAACATATTTAAGGCACATAACTTACTATGTACTTAACCGCTGCACTAAATAAACGAACAAGTGTTGTTGCTGTGTTTTTTAGTGTTAGTGTATGATATTCTCCGATTAGTTTATTGCCTCTTGTTAAGGCGTTTGTTACTGTTGGTAATGTATTTGTATCTCTTAGAAATGCGGCGGATAAAACACCCTCTCTGCTTGTGAAGAAAGCGTTTGGTATTGTACTTGCCTGACTATTGTTATTCTCAATGGCAGATACAGACCAATCACTATTATTTGTTTTTATCTCAACTGTCCTAGGCTGCTTTACAACGTCTGGATTTTGATTGAAGGGTATTTGTATCTCAGCGGGGTAGAAAGTGCCGTAGAATGTTCCATACGTTGTTACAGTGGGGTTGTTATGAACGTAAGAAGTTCCTTGATTAAACGACATCATATTTACACCCGCACTTCCAAACATCTCTGGGGTGAATGAATATCGTCCACTCCACATTTTATATTTATCACTAAACGCTATTGTGTCTTTTTGATTTTCAAATAAGGTTACGGAATCATTTACTGTGTAGTCAGCTATGTTTGGTACTGTTAGTAGTATTTGTCCTGCTCCTATTGCCCCTGTTGGTTGCCCTGTGACAGACACCTCTTCGTATTCCGAGCCATTAAAAAACCTTAGTGTTAAGTCATTGTACGTAAACTGCCACCATTCATCTGAGGGCACTGTTATTACTATCTGATTGTTTGGTGTATCCTTAGACGTTACAGTTCCATACGCTATTGCTGAATAGTCAACACATGATACATACTCCATGAACTCTTGGTCGTATGTAGCAAACACCCTTGGCTTATAAACGTATCTACTTGTAACAGAGGTTATTGCATCAACCCAAGTGTCATTTCCGTCTTCTGATATTGGCTCTATTGTACCTCCGTTAATCATACATATAGAACTCCTTCTTAAATCATAGAAGTATTGTGTTGAACCAAATACAGCGTGTGATGTTGAATTATTCCCTATTCCATATTCTTGCGGGAAATATTGAATCTTACCAAGTAGGTTTGTTGACAGAGCAACTGTATTACTTCCATTAGCATCTGACCATTGAGTTCTGCCTATTGGAATTGTAGATGTTCTTATCTCTTGGAAAATTGTCATATACTCACTCTGGGCATATATTTTGTTTATCCACCCGTAGTTAATGTTGTATTCATAGAAGTCTAATCCATAGAACATTCCAAACCCGTTTATGTTAGTTCCATTTATTAATGGTTGGGATAGTCTTATTGTAGATGGCATTTCTGTTTCTTTGTGTTGAGATGAGTCAACCGCTATGATATTTGGCCTTCCTGAATTGTTCGAGCGTCTTACTAAATAGTCTTCGGCGGAAGATGTTTCAAATACATAATTACCATTAACGTACTTCTGACTATCGTATGGTATTCCAGAGGCCGCTGGTTCGGCTAATTTAGTGGTGTCAACTATTGCACTGAATGTTCTTAGGTTTAAATAGCAATCTCCGCCTTCTATAACCTCTATGTTTGCAGGGGTTGATGAAAGTGTAAACGTTCCTGTTGGCGCTCCTGTTATGTCTATCGGTGTTCCTGCAACCGCATTATCATAAGTTGTGGCTAATTGTATGTTATCATCATCTACATATATAACGTAGTATGTAGTTCCGCTGGTTAATCCTGTTAATGTAGTTCCGCTATCAACGGAATACACAACGGTTTGACCAGTGTAGTATCCGTGGGTTGTAATAGCTATTTCATCAGTCCCAACTGTTACATCTGTATTTGTAAAAGATTGGTTATTTGCTACGAAAAGTTGATTAGTGTTGTTTGGAGATGTTATTGATTGTCCTAAATGAACATTATCACCATTGAAATCTGGGCCGCATAAAAAGTCCTCACCAAACTCATAGTAGAATATATCCTCCAAATCAACTTGTTGCCTTGGAGTGTAAGCCTCAATAACAAAGCTACTATACTTTGTTGTGGCAGAGCCAGTGTAACAGTCTGGTGGGTATGTGTCCGTGTTGTCTGGGTTGCCTATGTAGGTGTTGTCGTCAAACCCTCTTCTAACTTTTAGTACACTAATATCAAATGTAGTCCCTTTGTAATTTGGCTGAACGTATGCTATGCCATTTGAAGGGTCGTGAGCGTTAAGAAGTAGCCATTCATGGGCTGTGTCGTTCTCTAATATCTCCGTATCATATACGCTGGAAGAGTGAACGTCTGAAAAGATATCGTGTTCTAATGCGGCTGTAAGTCTAATCCTATCACCTTTATTAAAAGTGTAGGCGCTTGACATATTGTTTCCGCTAAACTTATTTACCCTTCCCGAATTTCCTACATCATCAACATAGTCCGTTCCTATATTAGCCACATACCCAAGCCCGAAATATATGAAGTTCGTGTTGTGCATAGGCCAAGACGATGTAGAATAAACGCCGTATGTTAAGGCATCCCAAGTTATAAACTGCGTGAACGATGGCGTAGAACCGTTTAACTCTGCGGTTAATGACTTTGAATATGATATGTGAAACGCCTTAGCCCAACTTGGAGCTTTGTGGTATATTTTAAATGTAGGAACAGGTGCTACATATTCATTGAAGGCATCTAATGCCACATTATAATAAGGAACTATTACATCTAAGTCAGATGAGGTTATAACGTCAGAAAGCCTTCCATTTCCATCATCGTAAGAAAGTGCAAATACATATCTATGTCCTCTTTTGAATACAGATACAGGGCCAGTTTTTTCGTTTGGAGAACCGTTTAAAGTTGTCCAAGTCCACTCAACCTCCACCTTAAAGTTAGTTACTTCTGATGTCCCCCAACCAGCAGCAGTTAAATTTACCGCAGTTCCAGCTATTGCATTAGCATAGCTACTCGCTAATTGTATTGTATCTGCATCAACAACTATTGCGTAGTACCCTGAATAGTCAGTGAGTCCTGTTACTCCTGTTCCAGAAACAACACTATAAAATAATGCTTCTCCATTTGAATAGCCGTGTCCGCTTATCGTTATTTCGTTGTCTGTTGTATTTACGTCTAAACTTGTAAATGTATTTGGGTTTGGTGTTATGTTATCATTCCCCTCTGTTATCCCGCCGAGAACTAATGTATTTTCATCTATTATCTCTTGGGATTTAGCCTTCTTTGGTATCCAAGAAAATAACTGCGAAACTTGATTTACGTCTATTGAATATTTAAAATCACCCCCAAATCTAAACCAATAATAGCAGGGCATTGTATCGTAGTATTGATAATCATGTATGACTGGTGGTTTAGTGGCATCTATTTCTTCTGTAACATACCACGTTCCGCTATTTCCATCCCCAACATCAATTGCGGCAACTATAACCTTTTTTATTACAGACTTCTCTCCTGTATCCTCTAACGGGGGTCTTGGAACTTGAATGTCAATGTAATTATCAACGGCTGCATTTCTACCTCGTATATTTTTAGATGGCATTGGAATCTTACTTATCGGACTCCATGTCGTCTTTCTACCATCCCAATATTCGTACTGATACCTAAATTGCCAATACGAATTAGTCATTACGTTGTTATCTCCTGAACTTGCATAATCAATCTTCCTTAAAGATAGGATTGGCGCTTGTGGTATTTGATAGAAGAATTGCTTTCTATGTACTGTTGGTGCTTCTCCATTTATATATCTATCTACGTTAATGTATTTAGGCTCTCCGTTGTCGTCTGTCCAATAAACTAATAGTTCTTCATCTCTATATATCCCGTTTATTTGCGGGAAATTATATTCGGCAAAATCTAAATAGTCCCCAACTAACTCCCAATTAAAAGAGTTTTTTGTAGGGCCATTTCCTAAATCAGATGTATGCGTGTAGTTACATACATAATAAAGACCGCTCAATGTAACAACATCTCCCCAAGTGTAATTAACAGAAGAACCACTCCACCCAACAGATGAATATGTATTATCTTCTAATATTGTAGATATTATTCTGTCTGCGTAGTCATAAGAAATTAATCTATGATTGTTCTCACTATTCCACAGGAATATTATTGTTCTGTTTCCTTTCTTATCATCCCAACTCCCTATAATCCTATTTATACCAGTTGGTAGTGTGTATGTTGATTGAGATGAGTTTGTTGGTGTGGATAGTGTCTTGACGTTCTCTGCCGTTAGGTCAACGCCATTGTCAGTTTTACCTATATGTAAATTTAAAGCGTCTATATAAGAGCCTACTTTTAATAGGTGCGGAGAAATGTCTTTATTCATTCCACCGCCCAAAATACGAGTTTCCTTGGTTACTGCCATTAGAACTTAGATTGCTTCTGTCCAGAACGTGCCAGACTTATAGCTGTTTGTTTTGTTAATGCTGGTTGTAGTTTTTCTATGTACGCTCTTCGTTGGGCATCAAAGTCTAATTCAAGACCTTTCTTTTCGTTATATCCAATAACTCTATTAGACTTACCCCTATTCATAACCCATCTAATTCCAGCCAATAAACACTCTTCAGCCATTGGGTCTACTAAGAATTTTCCATTAACCCTACTTACATCGCTTAAATATGTAATGTATAATTTTGTGAATGGAGAGTTTGGGTCTATTTGTATAACGCCTTTTTCATCGTCAATTACATAAGAGCCTATGCTGGATGAATTAACTCCGTAGTATCTCCCTATGTTTTCGCCGTGATTGTTGTAGTGTATTGTTGATGGATAGTTTGTTATTGCAGATGATGGCACTCCATCTGTCTGTGTTAGTGTTATGTTTCCACAATCATCAGTGGTGCGGAGTAAAGCTAAGTCTGCGCTTGGTGTTAATGTAACCTTACTTCCACTCGCTGTTGTATATACCTCAATTACCTTTACCATATCATCTGGTATTAGTATTTGTTTATTAGAAGTTAATGTAAATAGGTCTGTTATAGGAACTCCATCTACATCCCAATGGAGCATTTTAACAACTTGTATAGCTGCATTTAAAGCCCTCCTTGTTAGGTGTGGGGTTTCCTCACCCTTCTCTAAGAGATATTGCTTTACAACGTCTAATAATGGCTTCATATATCGCTAAGTCTATTGTTTGTGAAATCCTGTGGTATGTTCTTTTGTATTGAATATAACTCAACAGCTTTATTTATAACGTCTATTTCTATATCTGGGCTTACTCCGAAATCTTCATCATCCTCATCTATATCATTTCCAGCAGGAACTAATGTTATGTTTATTTGTGCGTTTTCGTTAAATGAGTTTGATAGATAAATCTTATTCCCCTCTTGGAAATACATATTACCTCCCTCCATATCTTGTGCGAAACTACCTCCGTATAACCAATTATGGGTTTTCTTTGTTGGTATGTAAACATCGCTTGTGTCGTTGCAAGCTGTTATCATATACACCCCTTTATTATGCGGCAAATCTAAAGGTGTTGCTGGTAGTGTTGCGTACCACATTCCTCTATTTACATCTTTATAAACATAAGCGTCATACTGCTTAATGTATCCATCCCAAAATATATCTTCATCTAATGAATACCTTTCCCAAACATTTCGCTTTATAATAAAGTCTCTTGAATTACCAATGGCATACACCATTTCTTTTAATGATGTTTTCTCATCTCCCCTTAATTCTGGGTAAAGAACTTTTAACGCTCTTTGGGCTAATTCTAGTTTAGTTGTTGCCATTAGCTTTTGTTTTCATTTTGGGCGGAATAAGCAACAAGTCTGTCATCACCTATACTTTCAGCAAACAATACTACAAGTCTATTAACTACATCCGTAAAAGCGTATTCTGGTATTTCAAAGTCTGTTGATGTTGTAGCATCGTACACTTCCATTCCGTTTCCATCTACTGTGTACCCCCATACTGGTGTTGCTGGATACCTTAAATAATATAACGTTATGTATTGTATTGTGCTTGGGTACACCTTTATGTTCCCGCCGAAAATTTCAAACGTTGAGTATTTAAGGCTTGGCTCAAAGAACCCGAAATCATCTTGCGATGTAGTCTTTGGCTCAATAGTTCTCTTTTGGGTTGTTGTTTGAGATGGGTAGTATGTGTGTGTAACCTTATCGTAGTGGTAATAGTCTGTTGGTAATGTAGCTACACCACTAACTAATGGAACGCCAACTGTTGTCTTTAGTAATTGTAGGTCGTCTGAATTTTTTATACTACTCTCGTATTCCTTGTATTGGTCGTTATACCAATCTAAGTTTACCCTTTGAGCTAGTCTAGTGTATTCATCACCATTAATATAACCGCTGTTTTGGTTTTTATTTACTTGGTTAAGAAACTCTTTATATACAGTATCTACTCCTAATGCCATTAGTCGTTATCTATTACGGTTGTGTATTGCCAAAATTCTGTTGTTGACCTGCACCATATTGTTACCATTCCGTATTCTGGTATAGCTAAGTAGTTTAATGCGGCGGCGGGAAGTCTTAGCGTAATTCCATTAACACCTAAATCGCCAACAGAAAGAACTATTGGGGATGCTGATATATTTGTCAACGTGTAAAATGCCCCCGCAACAGGACTTGTTATATTCTTTATTGTGTCATCTGAGTTCCCACTTGCGGTTATTAAATATTGATTTCCATTTCTTAAATTCAATCCACCAACATCAGTTGTCATTGAATATATATTTGAAGCTGAAACACCGTTTACATAAAACTCGGCCTCAGAAACTGGGGCAGTCTGCCCAACAACAACACCTAATGCGGTGTTAGCTTGTATAATAGATGCGCCACTACCTTCCAATACCCATCTTGCACTGTCAGCAATAGATGTTTTTAAAAGAGTTGAAGAGTCTGACAACTCTGTTCTTAATTGAGATGCCGTATCGCTTACCACTGACTTTATATAGGATGTGTCAGCCGCTGTTCTTAATGGCTCGCTTTTAAAGAACGCTCTTCCGTCTGTTAGCGTGTCAACTATTAAAGTTTGTCCGTAGTTTTTTAGTGGGCTACCGCTATCAACTGCAAATGTATCACCTATAATAACACTATTCTTAAATAGCACTGGCGACCATTTTACAGGTACGCCCTGACCCTCCCATTGAGCGTTAGACGCTAATGAAGCTACGATTAATGATATTGTTAAAATTATATTCCTCATGGTTTAATTATATAAAATGTTATTTCTACGTTTTTAGCTATTGTTCCGCCAAATGTAAATATGCCTGTTACCGCATTGTAGCTTGGGGAATAGCTTGTTTGGGATGTTAATTCAGAACCATCTGCGAAGCATTGGAAGTCGCCATCTGCGAATGAGTATTTCTTGAATACATCGTTTATTGTTAATTGAGTTATGTTTCCAGAAGCTACATATTCATATAGTCTTTTTATGTTTGGCGTAGTTCCTATTCCTACAACTTGAGAAACAGAACTATTGCCTGAACAACCACAATCTCCGCTACACCCTGTAACATCTTCTAACTTAGCTTTATAAACGCCAACTGAATTTGAATCGTTACAATCGTATGCGTGTTGAATCATTGTCATCAACATAGAAGCCTCTTCCCATATTGCTTTCTTATCAGCCTTTATCTTAGCAGTTTGTGCGTTTACATAGCTGTTATAGGCGTTCTTAACGCAGCAATAACTATCACAAGCGCTTGTATCTGTAAAAACTAATATACCCCCGTTATCAGGAGTATCAGTCATTATGTTTTGTAGTGTGTATGAAACATTTGTCGTAGACGCGTCTGCGTAATATCCGTTGTACGAATATGTTGACGTTGATACGAGTTTAATCTGATTCATCGCTCCATTTGTAGAGCCGTAGAATACCCCCGTATTTAATGTTGCATCTGTTGAGGTGTATGTACCTAAACTATCTGGGTAGGTTAATGTCCACACCTTAGTTGTTGTTGGCGTTACTCCATTTACCTTGTATGTGGTTGTATCTGAACACTTTAGGTAGACGGGATTTATTACGCTATAACTTGGAGTTAACGATGCGCTTGGCGAAGCAAAGGCAACGTCAAACTTATATTCTCTAATGAAGTCGTTTGCAGAAAGGTTTGGTGTTCCAGAACCAGCCGTTATAGCTATATCTGTACCAGCTACTGCGTTAGCGTAGGTAGTTGATAGTTTAATCTCTGTGGCTGTGCTGTTTGTACTTACATAGTACGTTGTGCCATCCACTAACAAACCAACAGTTCCGCTATTTGCGTTGTATGTTACCGCTTGTCCTGTTGAGAAATTATTTGTTACCCCTGTTATTTCGTTTGCCGAAATAGCAGACGAAGTGAAACTTGTAGCCGTAATGTTAGTATTATCAAATACAGTTTCATATACGCTGTATGTTCCCGCTATTGGAACTCCGCTGCTTGTCGGAAGGCTGAATACTCCAGTTCCTCCGCCAGCGAAATCTGGGGATGTCTTTGTGGTGTTATCGTAGGTTGTAGTTCCTGTTGGGTCTACTATCTTCGTTAAGAATCTTGAGTTAGCGGATAGCCAAGCTAAGTCCTCTACTGAATACGTTGATGTGTCTGTTATATTTAACTCGTCTGTATTCCACGCTACCGATGTGTCAAAAGTTATCTTACTGCTTGTGGTTGCCATTTGTAAGTTGTATGGTTAGTAATTATAAATACAAAGATACAAAAAACCCCCGACTATTTAAAGACGAGGGTTTAATGTAAGTGATGATTGATTTATACAGATTGCGCTCTTGTTTTTGATATTAAGTAATCAGCTAAAAGAACTTCATTTCCATCAACGGTTACAGTTTCGTTTTCACTGATTCTATTAAGGATGTCATTCTTTGACTTAGCTCCCGTACTATCCTCTCCTATGTGGAAAGAACCGTTCATCCATTTAATTACCCCCGCTTCTTTTGCGGCTTCAAGAATAGATGCTGGAGTTTCTGTTGTTGCTTCCGAAACGCCACCTTCCATAATGGAAAGAATATTCTCATAGTGGTCACGGAAATCTTGATTCTTATTTACTCTTTGAGCGAAGTAGTCTAATGGATTTACACCTTTTGGTGATTTAGACTTTGGTATTTGCTCGTTGTTGTGTGCGTATGAGATTGCTCTTGCAGTATTGTTTACCTTTATAACACCCATATTCAACGCCTCTCTCATGTTGTGCATGATGTCTATGTCTTCGTCATCATGGAACTTGAAGAATAACTCTGGATAGTCAGCGGCAAACGTTCTCATTATCTGTCTAAGAACTCTTGTGTCTTGCATATCGCCTTCTTGTCCTCTGAATGTTACGTTAATGTTGTTTCCTAATTCCTCTCCTTCTATAACAGAAGCTAAAGAAACTAACATTTGAGCATCCATATCCATAACTGCGCTTTCTGCTCGTAGTCGTAGTCTTGTATCCTCTTCTGTTTCTTGCATTTGAGATTCTCTTGTTATTTCGCGGAATTTCTTATTTACCTTATTACTTCCGTCATATCCATCTGAGTCTGAACCCCAAGAGCATATTCTTAAATACTCTTTTAATAGTGGGTCGTTTTTACCCAACACCTTAGAGAAGTTTGTCCAATTAATTTTAGGGAGATTAAGTTCTCTCCAATCTGGCTTATTACCTACCCACTTGTCGTAGTATATACTATCTCTTGTTGGGTCGTATGCTATTCTTACTGGAAGTCCCTCTTCGTTTTTTACTGTGCATTTTGCGGGAACTGAAACCCTTCTTCTTGGGTCTACACCTTGGTCGTTCTGATACTTTGGGAGCAATTCAAAGATTGCGGTTTGTGATGCGTTATTCATTTGTATTTAATTTAATTGATTTGTGCAAATATACAACATATTAATATATGTTAAAAAAAAAGAGGGGCATAAAGCCCCTCTTAATCATTTAGTCTAATTTAATGACTACACTGTGAATAGTCCAAATCTTGACAACGCTGAAGCCTCAAGACCTCTGTTGATTGTGAAGTGGAATACAGCCTCAGTGCTGTCATCTGTTGGGTTAGCTAATGGAGAACCACCAGTTACCCACTCTCTATATCCTCTTGTTGACTGTGGCTCGTTCAAGTAACGCAATCTCAAAGAAGGAACTCCGATAGAAGAATTTCCTTGGAACTGCTCAGGAACCATGTTATCAGCAGGGATAAGAACACCCATGTTAGTATAAGTTTGGCCTACTGCACCAAGTCCTTGTGGATTGTCAAACATATCCAACTGCTTAATGAAGTATTTGAAACCTCCATAAGAAACGTGGTCAAATTCAAAAGCAACTCGTCTAGCCTCTCCAAAAGCTGAACCAGCAGCGCTAGAGTAGATAGTACCACCGCTAGTCAAGCCAGTTGAAGTTCTGAATAAGTTATCCAACTCAACCTTCAATGTGTAACCACACCAAAGAGTGTTTTCTCTAGCACCTTTGTTTTGAACAAGGTTCTTACCCATATTCTCTAAGTCAGTCAAAGCGAATGAACCAGCAGAATAAGTTTCTACGTTACCGTAAGTTGTAATGTCTGTGATAAGACCTCTTGAAGCTGTCATTTGACCTTCGTTAGAATCTACATCAGCAAGAGTGGTGTTAGTGATTTCATCACCAATTACCATGAACTGCTCACAGTCTGTCATTACATTCTTGTAAGTGTCGTGAACTGCTTCTAAATACCACTTACTTTCGTTTCCGTTTTCTCCAAGGTTGTTCAACCAAGTTACCTCAGCCATTGCAGTAGCAGATGCTCTGTGGTCATCACGGTGTCTTGTAATCTGATTTTTGTATGTCCAAGTCTTAGTGTTGTAAGATGTACGGGCATTTGAAAATTCAGAAGATAAGTTTGAAAGAATAACAATCTCTTCAGTAGCTGTTACTGTTGGGATGCTTTCTCCAAGAACCATTGGGTAAACTGTGAATTGATGTGAACCATTAACAGCAGATGTTACTTTTCCTTGAGTTCCGTCAGGGAATAACAATACATCATTCTTACGAACTGGATAAGCAGTGTCAGAAGTTGTGTTAATGTATGGAGTTGCATTTTGAGCAACAGAACCTCTATAAGAACTTCCGATTGTGAAAACTACAGCAGCGTTAGCACCAACAGCAGTACAAGTACCTTTGATGATTTCTTTAATCCTGTCTTTTTCAACGTGGAAATACTCAAGACCTTGCACTTCTGCAAATTGCCCCATTGATTCAAGCCATCCAGAAATGTAATCATTCCCGAAAGGTCTTACGATTTTGCCATCTACCTGTGGCTTTCTTAATGACTGATTGTATGCAATAGTCATTGTGTCTATGTAATTGTGCGTTGACGGATAGGCCACTGCACTAGGAGTTACTCTTAATCCCATTTTAGTTAGTTTTTATTGGTTTTTAAATGTTTTTATTAATTAAAAAATTGACCTCGTTTTAGAAATAATCTCGTCTGTTTCTCTTTCTTCGCGAGATTTCTTCTTTTCCGAAGCGGCACTATTTACTTCAGGTGGGGCTGAATTTTTTAATTCTTTTAATTCTTCAACCTGTCCCTCAACCTTTTTGTTGTTAGCTACCTTACTGATTATACTTTCAAAAATCTTATCGTCTAAACGCATAAGTCTTTCTTTAGTAGCGGATACTTCGTCTTCCTTAATAAGACTTCTATTTAATCCATCTTCTGTTAGCCAACCATTAGGGTTGTTGTCGTAAATGTTTATAATCTGAGCTTGTATTCGAGCTTGTTCCTCATCACTCAATTCAAACTCTATTGATTCATTTCCGTATTTTATTTGAGTCTTTTTGTTATTTGATAGTATTCCTTTTATCGTTCTTTCAAACTGGCCTCTACCTCTTTTTACTAATGCTTCGTATTTGTTTTGTTCCTCTTTTGTTGGCTCTTTTTTACCAACTGGAAGTTCAACCTTTGAAGACTCTAGCTTTTCTAAAGCAGCAGCAGCATCTTCTTCTAAACGTACTTTCATTCGCTTATACTCTCTGTCTGATTCATCGAAATCTCCAGAAAACACTTCATCGTATTTAAGCATTAGACGCTCCTCGATTTGCTTGTCGCTAAGTCTTGGATTTTTTTCGCGCTCTAACATCTTTAACACTTCTAAAGCATCTTCGTTCTTATACGGGTCGTATTTAGAATAGTCTGCGTTTAGTTTAGATAAGAAGTTTTTGTCGGTTATGTCATGTCCAGCTTTCTCAAGCTCCATTAATTTCTTAATAGTTGGGCTTACTTCTTGCTTTGATAACTCTTCCTGAATCCTAAGCTCAACATCCTCTGGAGAAATAAATCCATTTTCAGTTGCCCAATCCTCATATTCAGAGGCGGTTGGTTTGGTCGGTTGGGACTCACTCGATTCAACACTATCTTTTTTTGACTCATCTGTCAAAGAACTACTGTCATCGTTGCTTTCTTCTTCTTGAACGCCTTCTGACTCTTGTGATTCGGCGGATTCTTCTACCGCTTCATCTTTATTATCTTCTACTACTTCCTCTGTTGGGGTTGTAGCTACTTTCTCTTCTAATGGATTTAAACTAATAGAATCTAATCCTTCGGTTGATATATTCATTTTTAACTTAATTTAATTATTATTTTTACAAAAGTACAATAAAAATACTTATAGGTTACACCCTAGCATTTGTTATCGCATTGTCTTGTGGTATTTTATTAACCCTTGGCATTGGGGCTTTAGCCGTACCTGTTGCACTTGAGCCAACTCTATCGTTGTTTCCCACTCTTAGCTTACCACCAATATCATTATCATCGTCCTCTCCCTGAGAAACTTCTATAAGGTCTTTATCTATTTCTCCTTGAAGTATTTGAGATTGAGTTTTAAGCATACCATGTTGTAGTCTAATCTTCTCTAACTCTTGTGCGTGTTCTTGTGCGCTAAGTTCTGATTTTAGTTTGTATTCAACTTGCTTAACCATAGCTTGAGCCTCTGCCGCTGCCTTTGGAGCTTCTAATTGTGCCATTCTGTTTTGCTCTGCAAGGGCTTCTTGCTCCTTCATTTTATTTTCACGGAACTTTTGCTCTTCTTTCTTTAGGTATCGCTCTGCTTGTTTTAGATTCTTCTTAGATATGTCTATAACTCTCATATACGAACTAGCGCCTATTATACCATCTTTTAATGATAGTTTAATAGCTTCTAATAAGTCTTGTCGCTCCGCTAATGTTGGGCGGTATTCTATGCCCATACCAAGCTCTGTTAGAGTGTAATCACCAGATAGTTTAATTGAATCTACATATCTAGTTCCAAATGCTCTTTTATATCCTACTATGTCTTCACCTCTACCTATCTTGTCCTGTGTCATTACAGCCACTCTATATGCCATTCTTGACATTAGGTGTGTAAACGCATCGTATAGGTGTTTTACGGAGTTATTATACCCCTTTATGTTTAGCTCGGAAATTCCAACTAACGAACCTTTCTCTGGGATGCTTCCATCCATTGATGGATTAAATCCAGTCACTTGGTATATCTTCTCCATATACTGATTGTATATAGCGAATAGACTTTCCAACTTCTGTAACCCTGCGGAATTTGTAATCTCCTTGATTGGTGTGGAATTGTTTGCTAATTGCGCCTGACCACTAGAACTCATTGACTTCATGTACATCGTTCCTGTTTGGTCGTATATCTCTTGTAAGTCTGCATAAGACAGAAACCTCTTACCCATTGCTGATGATATTCCAGATATGGCAGACAGGTCAACTATAAGTCCGTCTGGTCTTAGCTTTGATATTAAGTGTTGTAGTTTTAATTCCGTAAGAATCATCTCCTCCGCAAACGGAATCATCTGCTCAACCAAACTCTTTGTTCTCATGTCAAGCATATTCGGAGTCATTAACTCTATATCAAAGCAAGTGTCTGTTGAGTGTTTGCGACCTCTTAATTCCCTTATTACGTTTGGCTTCTTTCTGTATCGGAAAATAAAGTCTGTATTAACTACATACCATCCTTCGTATATAACTACTCTTTCGTTTGAGATTAACTCTCCATTTTCTTTTTCTTTTATCTCGTAGTCTTCATCTACTTTGTCAACATACTTACTACCCCTCTTCTTCTCAACATATTTTTTCTTTACTACTTCAGTTGTTTTGAATTGAAACGGCATTACTAAAACATTGAAGTTGGCAAATGAGCTAAAGTCGTTTGTTATCTCTCCGAAGTACGAACCAAATGCCCACCTTTTATTCCCGAATTTTTCTCCGTTGTTTTTAGCCATTTGGAAATATTCTTCGTCTGTGAACTTATCTCCAGCCAAAGCCTTTAGTTGATATATTGGCATCTCCTTAACGTAAGCAATATACCTAGCATCGGAGTAGTCGTCTTTCTTACAGTATGATGTTATAATGTTTTTTAGGTCTATGTCATCAATTACTATTTCGTTTTTCTCGTCTAAGTAACAGTGAAATCCCCCACTTTTAATAACGCCTAAATCCCTTGCTATTGTAGCCTTTATTCTGCCAATGTTATTCTTGTCAAACACCCAATCAATTACAGCTTCTAATGCTTCTGCGAATGGTGATTTATGGTTGTATTCCATGTCGAAATAAACATCGTCCTCTGTGTCTGGTAATGAGTCGAAGTCTATTTGCTTAGACATAACCTTTCGTAGCTTTGTCGTATCCTCTCCAGCGTCTTCTAGTTCCTTTAGCTTTCTGGCGATTTTAACACCAGCGAGTCTTTTGTTTAATTCTTTGTCCTTTTCGCTCTTGCTTAATTTGTCTATTGTATAAACTACTATATCGTATTCCCTTGATGTAATATCGTTTTGGAATGAGTTTATTAGCTTTTGTATTGGGGTGGCTACGTTTAGGTTTAGGGATATGTATGCGTCATCCCCACCTCCGAAGTATTGGTCTTTCAGGTGGTCTATGCTTTGCATACCTTCCGCCCATAACCTTAGTTCAACTAGCTTATCTTGGTTTGTGTAGAATGTTCTTCCAAGGTCGTTAGCTTCCCACCATATAGCTTTAGCGTAATCTAGTCCGTACTTTTCGTCAGCCTTTTCTTTTGATGTGGCAAATTCATTTGGAAATGAATAAGTTGTTTCTTTTGATTTATCCATTGAACTCTAAATGGGTGGTTGTTAATATATATTAATGCAAAAATACGTTAATTTTGCCACTTTGATTTTGCTATGGGTCTTTTCTTGACTAAATCATCTATTATGTTATTTGGAGTGTCTATTACCATTGAATGATATATCTTAGCCTTACAAGCTGCTAGGGTCATCATCCAAGCAACCGTATTATCATGTGGAGTCCAATTCATCTTGTCGAAAATAATCAGGTCTTCTATTAGTCTATTGAATACAAAATCAGCATAGCAATCTGACTCTCCTAAATATCCAACGTGTTCAGCTACATATACTGCCGTGTCGTTTATTAATTGTGTTCTTACTTCGTGGCCGTTGTTTGGCGTTCCTTTCTTTTGTTTTTTAAATGCGTCTTTGTCGTATGGGTCGTACATTGTAAATCCTTCAAATCCTCTTACACCAAACCAAGTGGCCGTTCCTCCTTTGTTCTGCTCTGGGTTTATGTAGGCTGAATAGAACACCGCTGTTAGTACCATGTCCTCCCACATTTCCTCTGGGTTCTTTACTCTGTTTTGGTATTCACACACTGGTATTGGGGCGGAATTTCCGTGTTCTGGCGTTGGCATTGCTGCTACATAAGCCACATAGTCAGAACCCTTTCCGCTTGTTGGGGTTCTATCATCTACGGGGTCAACCCCCATTCTGTACGTTGTTCTTGCAGGGAATTTAACGCCGTCTCTATTTACAAATCTGTTCCTATCATCTTTAGATGGCATTCCATATATCAGCCACTTCCCGTTGTCTGGGTCGTCAACGAATTTAACCTCCACATCTTTCACGGCCCAATATAAGTTTCCTCTTCTAAGGAGTCTGCTCACATCTTCTTCATCGTTGTATTTCCTTTGCGTGTATAGATTGTGAAGTGTGAATGGTGATTCTGATGAATCAATAAGGAACATATCATCTTCGTACAATGGGTATTTCCTTCTGTATTCAATCTTGTCAGAGCCGTTTAGCTGCGCTATCTTTTGCTCTATATACATTTTAGCCGCTGCTCTATTTGAATAGCCGAACTCGTCTACAAATGGCTCTCCTGTCTTAGGATGGTGTCCCATGTAGCCGTAATCTGCTGGGATAAATAGTCTGTATAACCCAGAAGATGTTTGCATGGTTTCTTTGTCTGCATCTGCGTAGTTAGACCTATCCCATACTTTCTTGAAGTTAGCCCCACCCTTTTTCTCCATGTCCTCAACGGTGGTTGTCATAAACGACTTCCCAATAATCTTAGAACCTCTACTTAAACATTCTTTCTGTACGTTCCACCTTACGTTAACATCTATATCTGGTGTTTTACCAGTTTCATCGTTGTATATGAATGAGCAATACGCACCATCTAACGCTAGTTCTTTAGACGATTCATACCATATCTCACTGCCCAACACATCTATATATTCCTTTATCTTCGTTACATCTTTTGAGGATGTTTTAGGCTGGTCGAAAACAAGCCTTCTTTGTACTTTAGTTTCCCCAGTATCTATGGGCTTTAGGAACTGTGGGAGTTTCTGCCAAGACTTTATAATCTTCATAAAGATACCCTTAGCATCTGATTCTGTCTTACTTTGTATAGCCATATTAGAATCAGAGTTCTCTGTTGTATCTAAGAACCCTATACACGAAGCTATGGCTGTTTTACCGTATCTACGGCCTGACCCTAACACTAAACCAAATGAGTTTTTATCTTCTTGACAAAAGTCCCACGCGTAGAACACATCTCTTTGAGCATCTACAAATGTTGGGTTTGTCTGTCTGTTACGTCCGTTTTTCTCTACTGTTATTAGCCACCATTGTAAGAAGATGTAATTCTTCCCTGTTATGTATTCTAGGTTATTCCCGTTAAAGAACCAAAAGCCCTCGTACCTTCTGTCCCATTCTTTATCTACGAAATCTAAGTATTCTTCTTGTACGCTTATTGAGGTGCTGTCGTCTGTTGAGAAATATAGAGCCTCTAGGTTTTTGAACTTCTTAAAATCGTGGTATGGGAATGTTCTGTCTTTATAGCTCTTTCCGTAGTTGGCTATTTTGGTTATGTCCTCTGGTGGGGGCGGGGTTTTATACGGAAGGTTATATACTACCCTATCCCTCCTGAAACTTTCGTATGCGAGATGACATTCTTCCTTACTCGTCATCTTGTTTACGGTTCTTTATCTTGGACTCTAATTGGGCTGGTTTTGCCCTCAACATACTCTTGTTGGCTTCTGCTACGTCTTTGGGGTTTAGACGCTTCATGTAGAAGTCCATTGTTTCACCCATTTTCATAGACTTGTCAACCCACTTCATTAACGAATCAAACCTACTATCATCATCGTCGCCAAAGGTTATTTCAGCCTCTCGTATTTGCGTTGAAATATCCTCCATCTGAACTCTAAGAGCAACGTATGGGCTGTAATATGGAGATGTAAAAAAGAACTCTAGGAAATCATCTTTCTCACTAGACTTCATTTTTTTTATCTTGTCTCTGGCTGATTGTTTTGAGTACATCTTCTTTAACTATTATATCTTCGTGTTTTACGGCAAAATGTATTTCATCGTTAAGAACAAGCGAGAAATAAGCTCTCTTTAAAAAGAACACTCTATCCCCAACATTCATTCTGCCAGACATAACTACATTTCCCCATCCCTCTTGCTTCTTCATTTTTCTTGGAATCCAAAGGCCGTTAGACTCTTCCCAATCATCACTGTCTTCACATTTGATAATGTTCCAACCATCATTAAGAATAAACTCTCCGTTTACATCCCATCCAAATACATCTTCTTTCTTTACAAAGCAAACTCTCTTACCGTCTTTCTTTATCCACTTTGATTGGTCGTTCTCATGCGGAAATCCGCTATTCTTCCAGTAGTATAGCCTAGAGCCTTTTGGTATTCCGTAAGCCTCCATAGCTGTAAAGCCTACACCTTCTTCCCATGACTGCTTATTAACTAAGACCAATCCATTCTTTTCCGTGTGCTTCTCGCCTTGGAAATAAGGAATGAAATTATTCATAAGTCCAATTTCCCCGCCTTCATCAGAGCAAACAACAGTAGACTCAAAATCGCTTTGTGTGGCTGGATAGTATCTTATGTTCTCTTGATTCTTTCTAAAGAACTCTACATCCTTATCACCGTTAATGAACCTCCAATGGTTCTCGTTAAACCCGTCTGGCTCGTAGTCCCTGCTATCCTCTAAGTTCATAGCTAAGGTGTGCTTAAACCAAACGGTCTTACCCACATGAGCGCCGTCTGGTGTAGCCACAACCTCTCCTTTGTGATTGAAGTGGTTATATTTGTCTGTTCTTGTTTCTCGAACTTCTTTTAGTTCTATACCAAAATTAGACCTAAACACTTCATCCATATCACTACGGACTATGTATCTTAATGATTTCAAATCGTTACTATGCTGCTTTCTCTTGGGTTCTCTACTTTAGGAACTTGAATGTCATCAAACCCTTCTGTTAAGTATTGTTCGATTAGCTTAGCCTCTTCAATTAAACCACTGGCATCACCATCTTCTGTTTTGAAATGATTAAGGTTTAACGCAATTCCTAAGCTCTTTTCTTTGTAAGACGCTTTAGCTGATTGTTTCTGAAGGTTTAAGTTTAATTCTTGTTGAGCTGCATATGCCCTAGACTGTAGTAGTTTGTCTTTGTCTGTATTATTCATAATTCAATTTAATTTAGAATTACAAATATATGTTAAATTCTACAATCTTCTGCTTAAATAGGCGGAAAACTTATTTAAAGCATAAAACGCTATTGGAATGATTAGGAGGTAAAGGGCTTTCATTTCTGTTTTGTTGTATTTAGTCTCCCACATTTTGTAAGTAAATATTCTAATTCCTCTGGTTTCTCAACGATGTACCTGTGGGCGTATGTTACACTCTCTTTTAATGCGGGGGTAAATTCCGTGAGTGTAAACAAAGCATCTTTTCCTGAATAACTTAAATATGCGGTTATGTCTTCTGATTTTATGTATGAATAAATAACAAAACCGTCATCTAATTTAGATGTTTCATAAAAGCCGTACCTCGTCATTACTTCATCTAATACCTCTTTTAATTCTTTCATACTTTATACAATTTTAGTTTATACTAACCCAATCTCCATTAACAAAAACTGATTGCTGCCCATCTTCAGTAACCCTCACAAATGATTCTATGTCTGTTTCCGAAACACCCGTTGGAATATATCTCACAGTACCTTTTATCGCATTGGTGATGCAGTTACAAACTTCTGTAAAACTGTTCACATCAACATCTCTGTTATTTAGGAACTTTAAATCGCCACCTATTAACATGATGCCATTAACGTGTTCGTTATTATATATCCTGTCTTTAGGGAAATTGCCAAAGTCTATGCTGTGGTTACAAATAACCCCAACAACCCTATTTTGATTCAGTGCTTTTTCTATAACATTTTCTTTCATTTCTTATATAGTTTTAGTTTATTTCTTGTTTTCATCATTTGTTTTGAAGGTTCAATATAGCTATAAAAGAAATACTGACCGCCTTTCTGTTTGTTAAGTTTTGCCTTTACTAACATTCTTTAACGGAAAACCATATACATCTCTTAATTCTTTTATTGCTTGCCTTTCCTTGTTTTGGTTTGTTGACAAAAGCATTACTTTTATTTTATTCCCAGATAAAAGCCTCCATTTCAGATAGTCCTGCAAGCTACTGTTGGTATGCCTATTATTTAATGTATCTAATATGTGACTTCGTATTCTTTTTCTTATGTGTATTGATTCGCCTACATAAACATCGTCTATCATATAAACACCACTAACTGTTTTTTGTCTTTTTTTGAGTGTACTGTACCCAAAACCATCCAACTCTACGGCATCGTAAATAGTGTTGAATATGCTAAAGAATGCAGCTTTAATTGGTGTAAGGTTTCTGAATATATTAAATGACTCGTGCATTCTAACTGAAGTTGGAATTGTTAAGTACTCTTTGTACGTCATGTTTTCTTTTTTTTTGTTTGTTGATGCAAATACTGTAGTTACTTACACTCCTAGCGGGTTAATTCCTAGATTCAAGAGTATAGCTAAGTCCCCCGCCTCCTCTCGGATTTGGTAGGGCAAACTCTTGAAAAACTCTTCTCCTGTGCGGGAGCATCCTGAGTTCTTAGAGTGAGTCGTTAGGTTACGTTCCGACACTTGAGAAACTTGTTAAAGGCGTAACCCTTCTGTTGCGAGGCAATCTCTTTCGCCAACCTCTGTCAATATGCAACGTCCCCGTTCTCTTGACTTTCTGTTTTCATCCGAACCGCGCTTCGACGTATAAAATGAAACAGTATTAATCTTTATTTTGAATGGGTACGGCTAATCCTCCTTGCTTTATACCGTTTAACTTTTATCAAAATAAAAACCCCCAAGTCTCAGCTGCTAGGCGGTGCTGTGTCTTGAGGGCTTAATCTCTTCCGAAGAAGCGTATCAAAATCTTAGTTGCTGCCTAGCATTAAAGATTGGAAATACAAATATAAGTAAAATTATTTAACTACCCTGAATTTTTTTCAATTCATTCATAGCCCTTCCTTGTGAATTGTATTC
>Ga0196901_1000136_pt1 | contig 38090 bp, 53 predicted proteins | sample CB_VirMetaG_FD_169099 | JGI IMG/M metagenome (GOLD analysis project Ga0196901, IMG submission 169099) | Freshwater to marine saline gradient viral communities from Chesapeake Bay - CB_1504_1 Viral MetaG (v3) (version 3) | ecosystem: Environmental > Aquatic > Marine > Coastal | place: USA... | reverse complement strand
TCAGAGGTATTTGGGGGGTATTATACCCCATATGCACCCCCACCACACCGCAAAGGAAAGTCGATTTCTCAGACCGTCCCCCCCTCGAAAAATAAATGTATCTACATATAATGTTTCTACAACTAATGTTTATACATATAGTGTAGCAATATCTATTGTAGTTGTATTAATTGTTGCAACAACTATTTTTTTTTGAATTAATCCTCCCGTCCTTTTTTATTAGTCTACTAACTTGGTAGAGTTTATGGGTTATTTTCTGTTTGAATAGTCTATTAAATTGATAGGTTAAAGGGGGAAATAAACACACTACATCCAATGATCTAAAAGGTAGCTATCTACCTACATACGTTTTTTATATGTACCTACATTGAAATTTATTGCACTGATTTTCAATGAGTTACAAGTTATTTTATCACAAAGCGAAAATAAATTTGGACTGTATTATTTTTTTACACAATCTTTGTAGCACCATAAAACAAAAAACTAATTTAAAATGAAAACATCTAAAGTAATTAACAAGGCATTAACTACAATTGAAACATTAAAAGCCAAAGAAGAAAAGACAAGTTTTGACTTTGTTAGACTTGCCAATGCCGAATATAAAATAGAAAGCAAAACGGCATCTAATATTTATAAAGTAGTAACGGCGTCAGAACATTTATCTAATATATTAGGTAAAAGTGAAACGCCAACCTTTAAACAATTCGTCGCAAAACTACCTAAAAAGCCCTTTTACAGCATTTACGACGGGTTTATGACGCTGCGTAAATTCAACAAGGTAGAAATACAGCAACGCAAAGCAGTACGCCAAAACAAAAAGACGGCTGCAAAGTAAGCAAAAAGCCCTATTCGCGCGACTTTGGGCGGCTCGCAACCGTCATAGGGCTCAAATATACCTAAGACAAAAATACATCTACTTAGGTACGATATTCAAAAGGGCGCAATGCCTGAGAGACTGGGCGAAATGCTAAGGTCTCAATATCAAAGATGTCGTTCATTCTCTTACTTTCCTGAAATAAAGTACTAGTAACATTGGTAACGCTTTGTGGACGTACTTACATAGGCTTTCAACCTATGGTTTGGTCACGACATAAAACTTGATACCTTGTAATGTCGCAAGGGCTGCTTCATACTGATGAGACAAACTGTATGCGCTTAATAGTGGGTAACTGATACCAAAGGCAGGGCTATATATATTCCTTTTATATGTAGTTAAAACTCATTATGAAGGTTTAGTGTGTCTCTGTAGACATATGACAAGGGCTGTTATGCGGGCAGTATACCGCAAATATTTATGTCGACTAACGTCGAACTGTTATTGCTAACGTTTTAAGTGTTTCCGAAGTGAAATAGCAATGCAGTAACGCAATAAACGCTTAATTGTGCAACGTATGTAGATGCCGATGGTTCGCGACCAATTGCACAATCTAAAAATCAAACAAAAAACAATTAAAATTCAATTCCAATGGAAAACGTACAGTTTAAAGCACAGACAAGTATTTTTGGCTCATCTTTCAAGGTAGACACAGAACTTAATCTCCATACACCGAAAGGTATTTTTACAAAAGAACAAATGCAAGCTTTTGCTGATGAAGCAAAGGGTTTGAACCGCTTGCATAAACCAATGGCGTTATTATTTTGGATTGACGTAAAAAATGGTAAGGTGTCCAATTGGCGAAAGGTGTAACTAATCAAATTCAATTCCAATGGAACTATTAACGCAAAATTCAAAGCTAAAAAAGACATCCAAAGAATTCGGTAAACGTGTATTCAACTTCGGTATACCCGCATTCGAAGACCCCGAAACAGGTAGACGTACTTGTCCCTTTGCAGGTTCGTGTGCTAAAATCTGTTATGCTCGCAAAGGTGCATACATTTGGGGCAATGTTAAACCTGCATTCGTTGCAAGGTATAACGCCACCAAACAAGATGATTTTGTAGATGTGATGTGTGCTGAGATTAAACGTAAACGTGTAGACTATCTTAGAGTGCATGATAGTGGCGACTATTATTCGCGGGCATATATTGCTAAGTGGATTGAGATTGCTCGACGCAATCCTAACGTAAAGTTCTACAGCTATACGAAATCAATTCCACTATTCAAAGAGATAGACCTACCTGAGAACTACGATATCATCTATTCTGAGGGGTCTACTGTTGACCATCTTATTGACACCAATGTAGATAGGCATTCAAGAATATTTGACAGCGCAGAATCGCTTAGGCAGAATGACTATGCGGACGCGAGTAAGTACGATTTGTATGCTACCAAATGGTTCAGTAACACAAACAAAGTAGGTCTTGTAATTCACTAATAAAACCAAATCAAATGAAACTAATGCAGATAGATTTCTACAAATTCAACGGTAGGTTTTACTTTGAAACCGATAATCACGAAGGTAGAGTAGTTATAAGTATAGAAGAACACTTTGGTGAGAAGTTTAAGCATGTGTCACACTTAGAACTTGACTACGATATAGAGGACGAAGAGTACGATATTTTGCTGAATTATATGCGAGATAACATCAACGAAATCTTAAACGCTAAATCATTATAACACAATTTAAAAATCAATAATCATGAAACAAGTATCTGTTTGGTATGCCAGTAGCCGACAAGTAAGCTATGGGCATCACAAAGTTAGTGTTGAGTTAAATTTCAACAATGACTACAAAACATTCAGCGCGGTAACAACCGACACGGAGGCAATAGATGCAGCATATGAACTTGAAGGTGAAGGTAAGTGGAATGCACTATACGACAGCATCAAGTATCACATTGAAGACGAAGTAAAAGAATGGATTAATAATCAAGAATTATGAATAGACAGAAGTTGAGCAATATCAAAATAGGATGGAACGGTAAACCTGACTATCCTGAGTTTTGTAATGCATTCCTTGAATCAGCTACTGAAGATGGCAGAGAGTTGACTGCGGAGGAATGTGAAAAGTGGGAACAGAACAACCCAGAATTGTTCTATGAACTGGTATACGAATCATTTTTATTATGACAATTTATAGAATATACTCTGATGATCAACCCGACACTATGTTTGCAAGTAGTCTTGTATGTAGTGTAGTGGTTGTAGCAAATAGCGAAGAAGAAGCAAAGCAGATGGTAGAAAAAAAACACGGTGATAACTTTGTGTGTGATTACAAAGATGTTAAAGTAGAAGCTATTTGCGGTGATAACGAAGCAATGATTGTAAATGTGGAATACTTTAATGATAGCTACTACTAATTGTTGCTAACATCTATTAAGTCCATGTTTCACGAAATAAAATGTTTCACAATAAAACCAAATCGAATGAAAAACTTAATCAAATTAGTTGACTTCCTTGGTGAAGTTGCATTTCCTTACACAGCACTTGTGTGCTTTGTTACTTACGTTATCTACTGCATAACCTTAATCTAGGTGCTAGGGACTACCTCGTGAAAGCCGAGGTCGGGGGAGTTGCCTCCCTCGCTCCGCTCAAACCATTTAAACTAATAAATTATGGAACTAAAAGTGACATCAGTAAGATACTTTGAAACTCGCAGAGGTTTGGGGTATGAATGTAAAACTAACAACCCACTTGTTACAATTTGGAACGATGGACAAGGTGGTTCCACTTATCTCAGTGGGGACGCGTATAACTTACAATTCTTTAAAGAACTAAGTGAGTGGGATTTAGAAGATTTGATAAATGAATACGAATTAAACAAATAAATCATGGCAAACAGAGATATTAATTTTACTGATGAATTTGGAAATGAATTCTTCGTTAAAGTGAGAGAAACCGCCGTAGAAGTATTTAAGAATAAAACCCAAATAACAGATGTTAGGTTTTATGAAGATGAAATTGTAGAATAAAACCAATTAAAACCAATTAATCATGGCAAACAATTGTTATAATCACATCACATTACAAGGTAGTGCTGATGTATTAACCAAGGTAGTTGAAAGACTTGAAACCTATGACCAATTTAATTACCTCAATGGTTGGGGTGACTACGTTCTTGGAATCAGAGATGACTTCGACTACAAATGGGAAGAGGACGAGCGTAAAGATGGGTACTACTACGGCAGTAGATGGTTTCTATTTGACATCGAATTGGAATCTGATACACTAACCATATCAGGGGATTCCGCGTGGTCACCGCTGATAAAACTTACAGAAGAGATTTGTAAGGTTTACAACTTAAAGGGTGAAATCTATTATTCTGAATCAGGTAGTGACATCGCAGGAAAGCTATCCTTTGATGGTGATAAGGAATGTAATCGAATAGAGACCACCTGTAAGCATATGAACTACCTTGAAGATGTTCAGTATTGGTTTGAGGATATGATAGGACATCTTGATGGAGCAGACGAGGAAGAGGTAAATTCAGTACTAACTGAGGCTGCTACATACGCAAGCAAAGAAAACTTAAACAAACTAACACAACTTATTGGTTATGAAAACAACGATAGTAACTACTGATGTAGATGGTAATCGCTTTATCTTTTTAGATGTAACGGAGAAAGCCAAAGAGATTTTCTCTTCGGGCATATTCGAAATATTCGAAATAGATGGTAACGACGAATACCTTATCGAAACTCACGACCACTTGAACCACGCATTATCAATGGGACTTCCTATCGGCATACAGGTAGGAAGCATGGGAACTTTAATTAAACAACTTGCTAATACTTACTAACATGAGTAACTACATAGACTCCTCATCAGAGGATTGGGAATACTACTACAGCGTAAACTGTTAACATGACAACACGCATAGAAGAAGAAAGGGGACAGTTTAGAGTCTACTCTGTTCGGTCATTGGGTGGGGCATTGGTTTTCTACGATAGCAAAACTGATGCCCAGTCCGATGCTACCACACCTTACACTGAGATGTCTAAGATTAAAAACTTTGACAACTATCAGTTCTACAATTATTGTTTCAATAAAATCTACAATAAACCATGCTAAATACAGCAACATCCGTGTTAGCTTTACTATCCAAGATAGAAGCTAGATCAGCAGACAGATACCCTTTCTTCCACGAAGAACTTGTACTGTGTAACCAGTGTGTTGAAAAACCTTCAACCACAATTGAAGTTATTTCTTATAATAAAAATTAAATTCGTAATCAATTAAAATCAATCAAAATGAATCTAAATGAAAAAGCGTTCGAACTACTTGAAGCAAGTAAGTTGAACTGGACAGTGACCAAAGAAGAATTATTCAGCGGTGATGGTAAACCTACAAACTCTTATGGAATGTTTCGTAGCGATACTAACGCGTGGTTAGGTACTGTGGGTGATAGATATATACCTATGCAGAACTACGAGTTAGCTGAGACTATCATTCAAGCTGCACAAGGTCTTGAGTTAGAGACTATGCGCGGAGGATTGTTTGCTAATGGTAGAAAAATCTTTCTACAAGTATCACTTCCCGATGAGAACATTGGCATGGGTGGCGTTAAGCGGTGGATTACTGCTACCAATTCACACGATGGTAGTTTATCCATAGGTTTTGGTTCAACTTCTACTGTGATTAAATGTAGCAACACCTTCTACCAAGCCTTTAAAGGTTTGGATAAGTTCAGACATACAGTCTCAGCCTCTTCTCGTGTACAATCTGCTATGGCTGATATGAGACGAGCAATGCAACTCGATCAAGGTTTGATGGATAACTTCAAACGTATGGCTGATATAGAACTTAAGGACGAGATGATTGAAAGCGTTATCAGAAAGATTTTCAATGTTGACGCTGGATCAAATCAAAAAGATGTTTCAACCCGAAAGTTCAATCAAGTACAAGCATTCGCCAACAGTCTTCAAACTGAGGTTGAACTTGAAGGTAAAACGCTGTGGGCATTGTTCAATGGTGTTACACGATATACAAATCATCAACAGAACTTTGAGAGTGTTGAAAGCAAGAACGAATATCTAATGACCGGCACAGGTTATAAGATGTCCAACATTGCCTTCGATGATATCATGCGATTCGTTGAAGAGAGAACTGTAATGTTTATCTAATTTTGTTTTATGGTTTCTTGGGCAGGGTGTTTCACTCTGTCCAAGTTTTTATCCTTTTATTATGACATACACAATTATCAAAGAACTTCAAGAGAAACATCCACACCTCAACAAAAAAGAATTTGCAACAGAGGTCTGGGCTAGACTTCATCCTAACAGATATGACTTCAATAAATTTCTGTTCATGTACAGAGAAGGTAAAATACCAAATGAAGAAGAAATAAACGAAATCCGTAAGATATGGATCCAAGAGAGTTAATACAAATAGTTCAACCAATACAAACAGAAGAAGAATTACAATCTGTTGACCCTGAGCAAATTGAAGCAGAATTGTTAAATTATGTTTGGTATTCTAAAAAGTAACTTTACCTTTGTCGAAATATTCTATGAGGTAGATCGGTCACCTCATGCAGAAACAACCGATAGAAGCGACGTAAAGCTGAGATTGTGTTAAATGATAGAGAAGGGTTTTCTATAACTTGCTACCCACTATCAGCCTATTCGAAGAACTCAATGGAGCAGAGAGGTCACAGTAAGTTATTCTCTTTGGGGGAAGGGGGTAACTTGCTTTTTTGACCAATCTCAGAATCTAATAAAGCAGCTTATGATGTGGATATTAATTATTATTTTATATTTGTGCAGTAAACCCGGTAAAAAATAAATCAAAAATCAATTTATATGAAAAGAGGAACATGGTACTTGACACCAAAAAGTCAAGAAGAAACACAAGATGTACCTTTCGTTATAGGAGGGTTGTATAAAAATCGTATGGGGGCATTTTTCATTCTAGCAAGAGTTGTCGATGACAAATACTTTTTAGTTCGTATTTCTAATGGCGAAACAACTAGTGGAACTCCAGCAACCAAAAACGAAATTCAAGAGTGGTTAAACGAGCGCTACACCTTAGTAGCAAACCAAATAGAAGCGAAGCCATGAAAAAGTACACAAAAGGAAAACTAAACAAAATCCCTGACGAGTTAGTTGAAATCATGCTTGACAGACAGGAGGAGCAGGGAAACAAACGCGATGCGAGTGTTTTTGAGAAATATTTAGACACAAGTAAAGATAGCGGTGGCTTTTATTGGGACTCAACTGTTGAACGCTATGAAACTTGGAATAGAGCTTTGCGATATAAAAACTTCGACGCAGTCCTAAAACACCCTGCTAACGTAAAGAACAAGTACCCGATGCTTATGTGGGTTAGTGATATTGAGGGAGGGGTTAAAAAGAAAAGAACGAAGCGCGTTGTCTTTATGGAAAAGAATGGCAAATATGTTGCTTGGTATAACGCAGAGTCTTTTGAGGAAGCAGAATATGAGACAAGCTCTTGTGGATGGAAATACGCAGAACCAGTAATCGAAGAACAAGAACAGCCAGTCGAGTTAACTATTGACGAGATAGCTGAGAAGTTTAACCTTAAACCAAGTCAAATTAAAATTAAGAAGGGATGAAAAAATCAGAATTACAAAAGCGAATTGAAAACGCAGAAAAAGAACTTGCTGAAGTAAAGGCATTGCTTGCACAAGTAGAAACTAAGTCAAGGGTCGTAGACTCGGTGAAGGATATACCTAATAGAAATTGGTTTTTTTTCAGAAAAGGCTATTCGATATACGACTCAAACAACAACGACGACGTAGACCAAATGTCAACCAAAGAACGAGCAGAGGCAGTACTTGCACTTATTCAGCTTATTGAAATCCATGCAGCTATTGAGCAGGAAGCTGATGTATGTAACGCTTGTATAGAGATAAATGGCTTGTGTAATAATAGATACATTGGCTTTTGGTTTGAATCCGAAGAACTCAGAGACGAGTTTAAATCTAAGCACAAGGACTTAATCGAAACCGTAAGAAAAGGATTGTAATCATGGAACAGATATTAATTTTCTGTAGTGTTTCATTATTGAGCGGTTTGGTGGTTATTTTGTTCAATAATAGATACAACATGGTTACTGTCTTTTTAAGAGTGATTGGTATTGTAAGCGGTGTAACATCTGTTTCAATGGCGATTTTGCTGATAATGTCCCCTTTTAAATACGAGCTACACCTCGTTAAGCGTAACGCCTTAATCAGCACGCTTGAAGAAGCAAGGTACGTCGAAAGTCATTTTGAAAAGGCAGGAGCCATATCTAAAGTAATTATGTACAACCAAGAGTTAGCCGAAAGACAGTATGAGAATACCTTGTGGTTATTTGACCCTGCTGTTGACGATAGGTTCATGGAGTTAAAACCAATACAATGATAGTTACCATTTATTCAAATTTAAAAAGTAAGTCTCCGGCATTAATCCATGTTACCCAAGCTTTAGCTCGTATTAAAAACGGTAAAAGTAAAACTGCTGTTGAGGGTGTTCGTTCTGATACAGTGGACAAGAAGGATTTACCATGTGTTGTTTTTGCGGGAAAGATTACCGATACAAAAAGAACAGACGCTAACGTCACAGAACACAGCGGACTCTTTGTTCTCGATTGGGATAAACTTGATGATCCTTCTACTAAAAAGAACCAACTGAAAAATGACCCATACATCTTTGCTGCTTGGATATCTCCAAGTGGTAAAGGTGTAAAGGCTTTGGTAAAATGTTCACCTAACATATCTCAACATGAAGACATGTATGTTGCATTCATTGAGCGTTATCCAGAACTTGATACCACATCTAAGAACATTTCTAGATTGTGCTTTGAAAGCTATGATTCAGACCTTTACTACAATCAAGACAGTAAGGTTTGGACTCGTACCAAGACCGAAGCGGAAGTTGCTAAAGAAAGGTCTGAAAGAAAAGACAGAAGAAATGTTCAACTGTTGGGTAAAGCTATCGCAATGGTTCGTAGTTCTGTTGATGGGGAAAAACATGATCAACTTCTTAAGGCAGCTAGACTTCTTGGAGGCTATGTTGCTGCTGGACGTATTGACGAAAAAGATGCTATAGCAACTCTTGAAGGTGAGATTAAACAGAAAGATGTTAAGAATCTCAATCAAGCAAGAAAGACTATTGTTGATGGTATAGAGTACGGCAAAAGAGCACCACTGCATGAAGCTAAGAAGATTGAAAAAGCACAAGAGTTTCTCAGAAGAGAAAATGGTGACTTTGATTTCTTGGCAGACAGGGAGGAGATGGATTTGTATGAACAAAGTATTATCGATGGTACAATTGCCATGGGACAGTCTTCTAATATCCCTAAACTCGATAGACATTGGATGTACAAGTATAACAGCTTGGATTGGTTTAGCGGACTAGATAACAGTGGTAAATCGTTTGTGCTGTGGTATCTCTCTGTATTAGAGGCAATGTTTAACGGAGTTAAAGTTTCTATCGCCAGCTTTGAAAACAGTGATGGTGAACTTCGTAAAAAACTAAAAGAGTTCTATATTGGAATACCTCTAGTTGAGATGAGTGCTGAAGAAAAAGAATTAGCAGATAAGTTTGTTGACGAACAATTTGTTATATTCTCATCTAAGTACTTGTATACTTGGGAGGATTTTCTAATACGAGCAGAAGTTATTTACGATGAGGTTATGGAGTTTGATTTACTTATTGCAGAACCATTCAATGCCATGGATATTCCCAATAACTTAGACGAACACAGACATAATTTGAAAGCAACCAACATGCTTAGAGAGTTTAAAGAAAACTTCTCTACAGTATGGGTAGCAGATCACGTCAACTCTACTGCCGGTAGAAATAAAGACAAAGATGGATTCATTAGAACACCTTGGAAATCAGATGTAAGTGGGGGTCAAATTAAAGCGAACAAAGCAGACAGCTTTATCGTGGTTCACCGGGTACTTAATGATCCAACTCGAAAGTACAATACCGAACTGCACGTTCAGAAAATTCGTAGCAAAGAAACAGGTGGTGAACCCACCAACATGGACGAACCAGTCATACTGCGAATAAACAAAAACTACTGCGGTTATACCTGTGAAGGTGTGGATCCGGTTGTACAGTTTTGGGAAAGAAAAGGTTTACGCAGAAGTGAACCTGAGCGTAGACTTCCAAATTGGGACAATTCTTCTTTTGACAATTTCTAATTTTATTTTAACTTTGCACTTAAACAATTAATTATGAGTTTATTTAACAATTCCGAAAAGCTGGTTAACCCAGCAAAAAAGTTCATCGAGTTCAGCGCAGCCGAGAACAAAAGCTATTTCTCTTACTACGATAAAGAGAAAAAACAAACCGTAATCTTAAAGCCACCGTTTTACATTGTACCTGTAGATATACTGTCTACTGTTACTGGTTATCACAACAAGAGCAAGAGTGGTATTTGGTCAAGGGAAGTTAGAAACACAAAGACTGACGCTCTTGATGTTAGAACGTTTGGTTCTAAAACACACAACACAAAGTCAACAATCATTGCTGAAGGTTTGTGGAAAGACATTGAAGGTGTTGTGGTTAAAGCAGGTGGTGTATTTGCTTCTTCTATCTACGCTGTTATGTTGGACAAGAAGATGAATCCGATAGAGTTAATCCATCTTAAGTTGAGCAAGTCTTCTCTAAACGCTTGGATTGAAGCCGGTGTTACATACAAGAGTGTGTCAAACGGAATTGTTGTTAAGTGTGAGGTTGACCCAGAGTTGAGAACAGACGCACCTATTCCTTTCAGAGTGCCTAAGTTCACCACTATGTCCGCAGAAAAAGACCTCATATCTACTGTTTTAGAAGTTGCTGCTGAATTACCCGAATACCACAAAAAGTATTTCAACAGAACAGAAACTACTGAAGAGTCTCAAGAAGAACTTGTTGTACCAAAAGATGAAACTCCTTTGATTAACAAAGCAACAGTTTTAGACGAGGTAGAGGATGATGATCTGCCATTCTAAATACTAGACACAAGAAGCACCCCTGACCGTAAGCGTCCTATGTGTAAGACTTATGGAATAGCGGTGCACAGCGACTCATAAGGAGTTTGAGTTGGGGTGCGAATTGTGTCACCTAAACACCGCGTCTTTTTACCTTTGTTTGAACTTCGTATATTGCACAACAAAACAATTTCTCGCCACTTTGGCGAAGAAATGGCGAGATTACTACTAAAATAATATAGTCAGGTGGCGAAATTGGTAGACGCAAGAGATACTCTCGTGGATAAAGATATAAGCTGGTATCACCACATTACAGGTTCGAGTCCTGTCCTGACTACTAAAAATATAATTATGATAGATTTAGATAAAACGAAATTCATCGGAGAAGGTGAATGGGTTAAAGATTCAGCATATCAGGTATATGAATTGGATGGTAAATATTATTCCGTTATAGTAATTGGGCATACTAATAAAGAAATTATGGATGATTCGATAACTGAAATTGCTAAAGAAGATATTAGTAAATATATCTAAATAAAATAGTCAGGTGGCGGAATTGGTAGACGCTTAAAGGGTAAGCTGGAGTTCGAATCTCATAAAAATTGGAGCTATGCTCGTACAGGTTCGAATCCTGTCCTGACTACGATTCATAGTGAACCATCTATGAACACAACCGAAGAGTAACATTGGAGGAGCTATCAAAGTGGTGACAGCTTGGAAAGACGAGCAACTTAGTCAGGTGGCGGAATGGTAGACGCTGTATAGGAGGCGGAGGTCTGGTATCTCTTGGGAAAACTAAAGTACCCCTATATGATATTGGTAGCTAGAATAATACAGGTTCGAATCCTGTCCTGACTACTAAAAACTAAATAAAATGAATAAATCTAATTAAACTACGATGAACTTAGAAACGCTACATAAATACCAATCAGATGGTTTGCTATACTCTCAGACTCATCCAACCCTACCTTTAACTATTTGGAACTATACCGAGAAGGTTCAATATCAAGGTCTGTGGGATGAAGTTACTTTGCAGTGCAGAGGTTTAGTGACCGATGATAAAGGTAATGTAGTAGCAAGACCATTTAGAAAATTCTTCAATGTAGAGGAGGGTAAACATACACCAACTTCTGAGTTTGAGGTTTATGAAAAGATGGATGGTTCGCTTATCATTGTATTTTGGTATGATGGTGCGTGGGTTGGAGCATCAAGAGGTTCATTCACTTCAAAACAAGCATTTGTTGCATCTCTGATATTCTTTGGTAAATTAAACCACAACTTTTCAACTGGTATGACCTACCTTTTTGAGTTTACTGCAAGTTGGAACAGAATTGTGGTAGACTATGGCGAGGAAGATAACTTAACTTTACTGGGTGCGATTAGAACTGATGATGGAACTGAAGCAACATACGAACAGTTAGAAGTAATTGCACAGGGTGCTAATTGTGATGTAGTTAAAAGGTATGATGGTATCTCAGATTACTCTCTGTTAAAGGGGATGGTTGAAGATAACCATGAAGGGTTTGTAGTTCGATTCTCAAATGGAGACAGAATGAAAGTGAAGGGCGATTTATTAACGAAAAACTTAAATAGAATGACAGCAGAAGAATACCTAAATCAACATTGCAAACCAGAGGATTGGAATAATCTTGAAGAATGCTTGAAAGACTCAATTCTAACCAATAACGTAATTGAGCATATGGAACGATACGCAGCCTTACGCATACACGATGTTGTAGGGCAAAGCGAACAGTTAGTTTGCGATTGCCCAGATGAAAAACTATGGGATATTGAAGGTAAAATAGTTTGTGAGTGCGGAAAGTATCATGAAAGAAAAGCAAACTAATTGCGGATTATTTAGGGCAGGATTAAATAGTACAAACTTTCAAAATAGCAATAACGATGAAAAAAGAACATAACGGGCTTAATGTACTATCTCTTTTTGATGGTATGAGTTGCGGACAATTAGCTTTACGAAAAGTAGGGTTAAAAGTGAATAACTATTTTGCTTCTGAAATAGACGAAAAAGCAATTTACATAACACAAAAAAACTTTCCAAACACTAAACAAGTTGGAAGCATTACGGAATTAAAAGGAGATGATTTACCAAAAATAGACTTACTTTTCGGTGGAAGCCCTTGCCAATCTTTTAGTTCTTTTGGTAATGGAAAAGGGTTTGACGGTAAAAGCGGTTTGTTTTGGGAATTTGTAAGAGTTTTAAATGAAGTAAAACCAACTTATTTTTTACTTGAAAATGTGGTAATGAAAAAAGAATGGGAAGATATTATTACAGATGCACTTGGTGTTAAACCAATAAGGATAAATTCAAGCATTTTTTCAGCCCATAATAGACCAAGAATATATTGGACAAACATACCTATAAACGAATTACCGAAAGAAAACAAAACAACTGTCTATGATATTTTAGAAACTCCCAACTTTCACAATAATTACCCAAAGTGGTTATTAGGTAAATTTGGTAATAAAACAAGGTTAGAACAGTTATGGTATGCTGATGGTAAAGCGAGTTGTTTGACTTCAAATATGCATAAAGGGCAAAAATCAACTTTCACAAAGGATAGAAACGAAAATATACACAAACTTACAGTTGTTGAGTGTGAAAGGCTACAAACTGTTCCTGACAATTATACGGAAGGCGTTTCAAACACCGATAGATATAAAATGTTAGGTAATGGTTGGACTGTTGATGTGATTGCTCATATATTCGGAGGATTGGCGTAGTATTGTCTGTAACGGTTTGGGTATGGTGTCGTTGCGACCTTACAGCACAAACTTAATTAATAACATAAAAACTTTGAATTATGAATACAGATAGCAAAAAGAACGAAACAGAGCAATGCACTATACCTGTTGTTAGGCGTAGTTGTTCTAATTGTCAATTTTTTCAACACGAAGAAGTTGGTGATAGCGATTATGGTGCAGTTTACTCTGACGTAGCAACTTGCCAAAAATATTTAGATACTGACCAAGAGACAGAAGAAGATATACCAAACTTTGATAGAGAAATTGAAAGAGATTGTTGTGAATTAGATTTTTGGAAAGTTGTGGAATTAGATGATGAACTTTCTGAAAAAATTGGGGAAGATAACGGCAACATTGATAATGCTTATAAGTTGTTTTGTGAGCGTTACAATTACGCCTAACGGCAAAGTATAAGAGCAGTAGGGCATGAACTGGGGTACACCCTCGCCTGCGAAACACAGTATAAACTAATATGGAGCAGTCTCAGACAGAGTGTTACCGCCCTATTGCTTTTATACATTGTTGTAAAATCGTTTTAATGTTTTACAACATCTATTAAGTCTATGTTTCACGTAAAATAATGTTTCACAATGCTGACTAAAAGAACAAAGTACCTACTAAAACTAATGCGTGGGTGGAGTAGTGCTGACGTGGCACGTTACTATAACACCACAGAGTCAACAGTACATAGACACACCTATCAACTAAAGACCTCCACAGAAACAAAAGAGGTTAAACCACTATTCAGCACAGAACACTATATGAATCTATGTTGGTTAAAACTATACATAAATGAAGGAATCCATAGAAGATAAGAAACAAGAGGTAGAGTTTTTACTTAGTCGAGTTGAGGAAGACCTTAAAACAATAGATGTTCTATCCAACATCATCAGAACCCAGACTAAGAATACTTTAGATGCAGCTATTGAAAACACTATAAAAAGGATTTGTGATTACTTTGACGTTCCTCTTAAAAGTGTCTATCAAAAGTATAACAGAAGACCTCCGCAAAAAGTAACAACAGCAAGAAGAATCATCTCTTGGGTTCTATGTGAAGTCACAAACATTCCAAGAAGCCATATCGGGAATCTTTACGGTAAAGGTTGGGATCACACCTCAGTAAATCAGCATTTAGAAAGGATACAATCAGACTTAGATTTATACCGATTAAAGGGGAAAGATTTTAACGGAACTATTAAACAGTTTACAGATTTAAACATACCAATACGATGAAGAATGTTTTTGTTTTTGATATTGAAGTTGCACCAAACTTCTTCTATGTTCTGTTTATCAATTACAGGAAAAATGAGTCTTATGGGTTTGAGATTTCTGCTAGAAAAGACGAAAGTTTCTTACTTGCTGAGTTTTTATCAAACGACTTGCTGTTGATGGGGTACAACAATATTGAATATGATAATCCAATATTGTCGGCTGCTGCTTCTGGAGCTGGTTGTTATGAGTTGTATGAACTGTCTTGTGATTTAATTGGTGCGGACGATGGTTTACACAAATGGGAACTCATTAAAAAATACCCAATTGTTCCCAAAACTGTTGACTTGTTAAAGATGCTCTTTAGTAAAAAACTAAGAGTTTCTCTTAAGAGTTTGATGATCACTCTTCAGTGGCACAAGGTTCAAGACTTACCGTTTTCCCCACATGAAAATATTCCGGTGGAGAACTTTGATGAGGTGATTAGTTATTGTTACAACGACGTTGAGTTCACCAAACATTTAGCAAAGACTGTTGCAGAATCATTAAACCTAAGAGTTGAGATTGAAAAATCTTATGGTATCGATGTGATGAGTAGAGATGGTGTGTCTACAGGGTTGGCTGTTCTATTAAGAATGTATTCTGGACTAACAGGGTCTTCAGAAAAATCCATAAAAGATAGATCTCCTAAAGACTATTCTGAACTAAGACTTGAAGAGTGTATCGTAGATACAGTTTCTTTTAAATCTAAAGAATTTCAAGACCTTCTTGAGTTTTATAAAAGTAAATCTGACACCTCTGTTTCAAATAAGGTAAAGTTTCATGATAAACTTTACAGTTATGGTGTTGGTGGTTTACATACAGAAGATGCACCGGGAGTTTTAACAACAGACGATGACGAACTTTTCATTGATGCGGATGTAACTTCTTTTTATCCACGAATAGTTATTGAATACGATCTTCACCCTGCTCATTTAGGTTCCGCTTTTGTGGAAGTGTACCGAAAAATATATGACGAAAGAATTGTTGCAAAAAAAGCTGGAGATAAACTCAAGAGTGAAACATTTAAGCTTGCTCTCAACGGCACTTTTGGTAACTTAAGAAACCAGTATGCATGGGTGAGAGATGAAAAAGTTTTCTTTACCATTACTGTTTCAGGTCAACTCTTACTGACAATGTTGTGTGAGAGACTTGTGCTCAATGGATTTGAAGTTATTAGCGCAAACACAGACGGTGTTACAGCAAGGGTGAAGAAGAATAATTTGGAGAAGTATTATGAAGTTTGCAACCAGTGGCAAAGAGACACCCTTATGCAGTTAGAGTATGCTTATTACAATAAGATTATCAGACGCGATGTTAACTGCTACTATGCTTTTGTGTGTAACGAAAATGGTCAGTTTGCTGGCTCTGTTAAAGAGAAAGGTGATTGGACAAGATCGTTAGTGTTGGGTAAAGGTTACGATAAACCAATTATCAAAATAGCACTCTATGAGTATTTTGCAAACAGTGTTGCCCCGGAAGATACAATCAGAAATCATAAAAACATTTACAATTTCTGCATGAGTCAAAAAGTTGGTAGTCAATTTTATGTTCTGTTAGGAGAGCATAAACTACCACAAAGAATAAACAGATATTACGCTTCTAACAAGGGCGACTATATGTTTAAGGTGAAAAAAACAACCTTAGAAAAAACAAGTATTTGCGCACAACAACCTGTGAGATTATTTAATAACTTTGTCGAACTCTCTGATTATGATATTGATTATCAGTATTACATTTCAGAGGTTTATAAAATCATAGAAGTTGTCAAACCCTCACAATTAAAATTATTTTGACAGAGCAAATATCTCAAGCTATAGAGGAGAAAGTAGATGTGTATTCTCCCTACAATGTAATTGAAAAGATAGAAGAGCTTTCAGCTCTCATGTCTAACGCTGCGCTTCATGCAGCAAAAGCTAAACAACATTTTGATGTTTGTAGAAAGTTGCTGCACGATGATGGTGTTGTGAAAAAGAGTGACACATCATCACACGTTGAATCACTTCTTAGCGGAGAAGCTTTTGATAGAGATTACACTGCAAGCTTGAAACAAGCACTACAGATTAGAATTACAGCATTACAATCAATCCTATCTTATTTGAAATCAGAAAGAGATGCACAGAGATAACAGAAAGTATTTGAAGAAGAGTGAATTATATAAAGGAGTAGCGTCAGTTTATAGAAACAACAAAGAAATTTGGATAGCGAGATCAAATAGAAATTACACCTACTGGGAAAAAGAGTGTGAGACAGAAAGAGAAGCAGCTGTTGCTTACGATGTTTATATGGCTAAGATTGGTAAGTCCCCGGTGAATATCTTAAAACCTAAGATGTGTGAAAAAGCACACTAAGATTTACATGGCTCATTTTGACTATGGAATAGAAGACTTTATCCCATGTGAAATTTGCAGTAGAAGGGCTGTTGACATACACCACATTGAAGCCAGAGGTATGGGTGGATCTAAATCAGCAGATCACATTGAAAACCTTATGGCTGTATGCAGAGAGTGTCACACCTCTTATGGTGACATCAATGAGTATAAAGAGTTACTGAAGAAAATTCATAAAAAATTTTGTGAATTTAACAGAAAGAGTTAGTTTTGCGTTTCAGATTAATCATTATGTGCGGGAGGTTTGATTGGTTACCCTCCCGCACTTTTAAAACAACAATATGCCAAAATACAAAAAGTACGATGAGGAGATCAAAAAGTTATATCATTCCGGCAACGGTTCTTATAACATAGCCAAGATCCTCTCAGATCAATACGGAGAAACCTTTGAACCTAGAGCTATCCGCTACAGAATAGGTAAGTTAAATCTCAGAGATAGTGTTGTTGAAGAAACCTTAGAGGAGTCCGGCATGGAAGCCAAGAACTGGCAACACGCTTGGATTAAAACAAAAGGAGCTTCAGTCTTCGTTAGAAATGCCACCTTATCCTTAGATGCAATTAAAGAGGATTACATCGAGGCTGTACAGGATGCTGTACGTTCTATTGACGGTAGCACTTGGGGCAATATGCCAATGGAGCAGCACTCCAATAACCTATTTGTACCATGTATCTTTGACCTTCATATAGGTAAGCTTGCTTGGGGATTAGAAACCGGTGAGGACTATGACTACAAGATAGCCATGAACAGGTTTAGGTTTGCTTTAGAGGATATGATATTTAAAGCTTCCTCCTACAAGGTAGAGAGGATTCTGTTTCCGGTTGGTAATGATATCTACAACAGCGATAGAGCATTTCCATTCCCGCAGACTACCAAGGGTACACCACAGATGGATGACCTCAGATGGCAGAAGTTATTCCGTGTAGGCGTTCAGCTTATCACAGAGGCTGTCATAAGACTATCAAAAGTGGCTCCGGTGGATGTGGTTATGGTTTACTCTAATCACGATCACGAGAGGGTATTCTATTTAGGCGAGACTCTATCTGCTGTGTTCAACTCTCATCCGGGTGTATTTGTGGACAATGACCCACCAGCGAGGAAGTACTACAAGTGGGGTGATGTGTTAATTGGACTTGCCCATGGACATAACGAAAAACCACAAGATCTTCCGCTGATAATGAGTAGCGAAAGACCAAGAGAGTGGGGTATGACAACGTATCGCTATTGGATACTTGGACACCTTCATCATACACAGAAGTTCCTTACACAACAAAGTAAGGATTATCGTGGAGTGAATGTGATGTATGTCACCTCTCCATCATCTCCAGACGCTTGGCACGCATCCAAAGCATACACCGGAGCAATTAAGGGTGCGGAAGGCTTTGTTTTCAAAGGTGAAGAGGGGCTAGTAGGAACAGTAATCCATAATATCAAATAAACATGAATCCATTAAATTCCCTACTACAATCTACGGGAGCAGCTTCTCGTAGAAAGGCATCTGAAAACGCGACAAGCATATTCAGAAAAACAGTAGCAGACCTCAGTAAAATTAACCATGACGTGATGAAAGACATGGAAGTTCAAGAGGAAATTATTACTAAGGCAGAGCTAGAAAAGAACGAGCTAGAGCAGGTGTATCTTGAAAACAAGAGGTTGATCTTAAACATCGAAAGAGTCTTAAACGTAGATAACACTGAATTATGAAAGGAGCATTAGGACTTTTAGCAATATCAGCAGTAGTGTATGTCTTTTGGCTTACCTATGTATTTATTAAGCGAACAAGAAAAACCAAACGAAGATGATTTACTTTTTATTAGCGGTAGTATCCGCAACGATTTCATTTTACTTACTACTTGATAGGTTAAACAAAGATTTAAAACTTAATCCAAGAAAAAGATATGATAGATCAGATTATATTGATAATGCTCTTTGGCTTGGGTTCATTTCTTTAATGCTTGGAGCTTTGTTTCCAGTAGGCTTACCCTTATTGATAGTGTATCTTATTCAATCTAAAAACAATAAATTCAATTAATTATGAAAAAGGTGATGTACGCAGTTGTAGCTGCTTTGTTAATTACAAGTTGTACTACGGTTGATTCTGGACACAAAGGTGTCGAGGTGTCGTGGGGTGGTCAAACTAATTTAACCACAGTGTATCCAGAAGGTATGAATGTTGGTCTTCACTGGGTGTGGGATGACATGGTTGAGTATGATGTCCGCGAAAAGACATTGACCCAAACCTTTGAGTTCAACGACAAGAACAATATGTCAACAACTGTTGAGCTTGCTCTTGATTACCGTTTGAACCCAGATAAGGTTAACTTGCTTCACACACAGATTACAGATGTCGAAACTAAGATCATCAAGACATTAAAGAGCGCTGGTAAAGAAGTGGTTCCTAGATATTCTGCTGTAGACTTAAATATTAATAAGAGGACAGAAGCAGAGCAGATTTTATCAGAGATTATAGCACAAGAGTTACCTGAGTTCTATGTAGAGTTTAGACGATTACAAATGACCGATGTTGATATCCCGGCTTCAGTTGCTAAACTTGCAGAAGAAACAGCAGTACAGTTAGGTCGTAACGAGCTTGCTGAAAAGAAAGAAGCAGAGCAGGTTGCGTTAGCAAAAGCTAAGGTTGCTGAAGCACAGGGTAACTATGATGCCGGTGTGCTAGACGCTAAAACCAAAAAGCTATTATCTACACCTGAGATTTTACAGTTGAAGCAACTTGAGGTTGATCTAGAATATGCTCGTCAAGGTAAAAGTAAGTATGGTGAGAACAATGTGTTCGGATCAGAAACAGCTATCGTAAGAGGATTAAAGTAAACAATTAAAAACTAAATAAAAATGGAAGGAAGAGAACTAGAACCAAAAGTCATAAATCAAGCTAGTATTGAAACTAGGTTAGAAGATTACGACGTAAGAATAAATTTCTTATCAAGAGGTTGTATTGTAAGAGTTGGTTGTAAATCAATAGCTTTTGAGGACAACGATGAAATGATAGCTGTTTTATCGGAGTATGTTAATGACCCAACAAAGATAAGTAAGAAGTGGCGTGAAATTCTAAAGTAAACAGGAGAGTATCTTAGCCTCTGATCTAATCATGCAGAGAGATGACACGAAGGGCAGCCCTAGCTAGATGATCCCTTCCCGCTGTGTAAGTCTGGTATAAGAGCTTACACTAATCCCCAAGCGAAAGTCGGGGGTAGTTGCCAAGTTAGCTGTAATTGGTAAAGTCGCTGTGTTGACAGCGGGATGGGGGTTCGAGTCCCCCACTTGGCTCAAAAATAAATAGAATGAAAAGTAGTAATAAAAAGCCCAAGCTATTAATCATCGGTCACGCTAGGCACGGTAAGGATACTGTAGCAGGTATACTTAATGAGATGTATGGATATACATTTAAGTCTAGCTCACAAGCTGCTGCTGAAATCTTTATCTACGATGCTCTTAAAGACAAGTATGGATACAAATCATTTGAGGAGTGTTACGAAGACAGAATGAATCACCGGGAGGAATGGTACAACATGATATGCGAGTACAACTCAGAGGATCCAGCTAGACTTGCAAAAGAGATAATGAAGACTAACGACATCTATGTTGGCATGAGATCAGCAAGGGAGATTGAATCTTGTGTTGAACAGGGTGTATTTGATTATATTGTGGCTGTATACGATGAAAGAAAACCATACGAAGATGAGTCTAGCATAGACGATACTATATTTGAGTATACGGATGTTGCTATATATAACAACGGCACACTGGACGACTTGAAAAGAGAGGTGGCTTTTTTAATTTTTTATTTTGAATTATGATAGATAAAAATTTATGCGACCAGTTCTTGGAAGAACAATGGGAAGATATGACTTGGTCTTACTCTAGAATTTCATCATTTGTTTCTTGCCCATATAGTTGGTATGAGACTTATATACTTGGTCATAGATCAGGTAACTTTTATGCGTACACAGGATCAGCCTACCATAAGATAATGGAAGACTTCTATAACTTCTGGTTAAATGGTGGAAGGCTTGATATGAAAACAATTATAGCCACCCTTGATATCAAACTTAATAGGAGGTTTGAAGTAAATCCGTACACAGACAGATATGCTCAATCTACATACGATAAACTATTAGACTCGTTAAATTACTTTCAAATATTTGAGGATGTTACTGCTGTTGAGCGTTTAATTGAGTGGGATATTGCGGGATATATGTTTCAAGGTTATATCGATTTAGATGCAGGAGAGTGGCATTATGATTGGAAAAGCTCATGGGACGAAGAGAAGTACGCAAGACAGCAGAATTTGTATCTTTACGCCAAAGAGCAAGTGGACGGTATTGTAACTAAAGGTTTCAAGATTCCACAATACAAAAACAAATTAAAAATAGAAACAGTAAACAGGAATCAGTTTTACATAGACGATGCTGTTGAATGGGTACAACTTACAATACCTCAGATAAAAAAAGCATTGGAGAACGCAGAGTTTGTCAAGAAGACACCCAGTAGCTTTTTCTGTGTAAGGCTTTGTTCCGCTAAAAACTGTGAACACAGAGATTATAATGGCAATACTTAATAGTTGGTGTGATGAGTTCGAACGAATACTTTTCGGGGTTCAAAAACAAAAAGACCGAAGTGGAAAAGGTGGAGATCAAAACCACCAAGAAAGTTGGTCGCAGAACCGGAGTGAAAATAAAACTGAGATGGGAAAACAATTACCGCAAGAGAGTGAAAAACGATAAGAAAGTTAAAGGTCTGCATCACAAGCTTTTAAAGTATCCAAAAGACTTGAACCGCTCATTGTCTGAAATGTTAGACCAACAGTGGGTAAAAGATTTGGATATTTACACAATAAACGATATGTTTGTATACGCAGTAAGAGAAGGATTTATTTATGAGAAATTCAAAAAAGACTGATTTTTATTTTCGCGTTCTAACCGAAACAAAGTATTACTATAGCTGTGTTGTAAGTGAAACTTATGAGCAAGCAAAGAGACGATTGCTTTTTGCTTGTTTCTCACATCTACATGATCAAAAAGCATCTTTTAAATCTCAGCACCCAGACGTTGAGGAAAGGTATGAGATTTTAAACAGACTGTATTCGCACAGGATTCAAGACACAACAAAAGAAATCTATGAAGAAAAAGACAGGTTCCAAAACGATTAATGCTCGCAGAGCTGGGCATCAATACGAAAGAGATTTAGCTAAAGAGCTTCGTGAACTTTTGGGTGACGAAGGTATTTCTACAAGCAGATATTCGTCTAGACAGTTGGATGACGAAAAGGTGGATATTTTTGGTACACAGAAGTATGGTTTCCACATTCAAGCCAAGCGTTATACAAACAATCCTAATCTGTTTCAAATTCTCTCAGAGATGCCGGATGATGATTTGATCAACACAGTGTTCTGGAAAAAACCTCGCGTGGGTGAAATTGTCAGCATGACAAAAGAAGACTTCTACGAACTCATAATAACTTTGATAAATGAAAAACCAAGAAATAATCGCTGAGAGTTCAGCAACTAGAATAGCAATTTCTGCACTTGTATCGACTGTTAGAGAGATGTTTTACTCCCACGTTTATGACGCTAAACACAGAGATAGAAAAGTCATCAACACAGCGATAAGAAGTTATAACAAGTTTTATAGCGAGTTCGACAAGATGAATATTGCGGACAATGTGTTTTACGATAGTTTGTTGGACAAGTTTCAGACCCATGCTGTAGATATGGCTCCGGGAGAAACATATCAAGAACGAAGAAATATTTTTGCTATCTTTGTGTCTGTTATAGATTATGTATGTAAAGAGTATGCTGAGAGTGTAATATTCACAGACAAGTATATTGTGTACCATATATCTTTAATAACTAAACAGTTGGCTAGACAATTTGCAAACCAACCAACTGAGGAAATGAAGAACCACACTGTTGATTTGTTAAATCACTTTGAGGAACGTAGACAAGAAATCAAAAAAATAATCTTAGAGAATTATGAAATGTCCGAAGTGTCAGAAGAAAATAAACCTGAAGATTTGGTGGATAAGTTGCCGTCGTAGAATTGAACTAGTAACAGAATGGCAAACCAAGTTTGTTGCAAACAATATTGGTTATGGCATAAAGGTAGACAACCATCCCAAGTACAAACAGTCTGAAAAAATATTGAGAAAGCTTGGATTTTATGATAACTTGTCTAGAAGATAATCACTATGTACTCTGTTAAAAAGGCTTCATAAGTCTAAAGATACCTCTGACAGCTAAGTAAAGTAGTAAAACTATTACAACAAGGATCCAACTAAACTTAAAGAAGCGTCCAAACCTTTCTTCAAAAGTTTGTTTACGGACTACGATTCTTTCAATAGGGATTTCCACTGTTTGTATAATCGTGTCACCCTTGCACTCCCCTTCAATGTACGTAGTATCACCTGTCCTAACATACTTGATTCTAAGCTTGTCTTTATAGATATACGTTGTATCTCCAGCTTTATCAATAAACGACGTGTCATACTTAACTGTAGGAGTGACGATATTAAACGTGTCATATAGTGTATCTTTTTGTAGTAACTGTGGATATTTAATCGTTAAATTTTCAATTTTTCTTTCTGCTCTCCTTATCTTTCTGTCCATTCTTTTTTCCATGGTACAGGACATCAAAGCAAGTAAACCAAGTATAATTACTTTTTTCATTTTAATCTATCATTTGAATCGCTATAAAACCTAACAGCATTAACACTGATATTATCACATTTACTGTCAGTTGTCCATCCTCACTTTCGTAATGTTTTTCTTGAGACTTGTAATTAACTATCAACAAGCTATCATTGAATGTTTGTATCTTTTCTACAACATAAAGTGACTCTATTGTATCAATATTTGAACGTAATGAGTCTATTTGGGAGTTTTGATTAAGGAATGTCTGGTTCATTTCATCTGCTTGAGATCTAAGCATGATGACAACCGTATCTCCATTAATTACTGTTTGTTTTGGATATTGGGAGTAACTTAAAGTCGGAAGAAACAGTGTCAGCAGGAACATAAACCTCAATAAGTTTTTCTGCCACTTCAAGTTTTTGCTCAACAACTTCAAGTTCATGTTTGGTTTCAACGAGTTCGGTTTCAAGTTTTTCATTTTCTTCCTTCAGTGTGGTAAAGTTATGTGTAAAGTTTTCTACTAAATGTGATGAATCTATTTCTTCTACAAACTTCAACATATTTGAAAAAGAATCTGTTTGTAAATCAACAAACTCTTCTTTTCTAAAAACCTGACCCTCAGATACACCACAACTAGTGGTAACATGTACTAAAGAAAATGTTATGAAAAAATTGAGCGATCTCATATGTCTTCAATTTTGTTAAGTTTAGATAACACCTTTAACTTAGTTACCGCAACATTTAACGCTGAATCAGACTTGCTAACTCTATACGTTAACTTTTCCACCTTCTCCTCCAATATTTTTGTTCTATCATAACAATCTTCAACTTGACCTTGATAGTTCATCTTGTTGTCTATATACAAATAACAGATCGCTGACAGTGTGATAAACAACAAAGCCTTTACCGGATCTTTTGCAAAATCTTTATACGAAACAGGCATCTTCATATTTCCTTCCACTTTTCGTAGTATGTTTTGCCGTTTGAATCCCTTCTAGCCCTCAATATCTCCTTTCTCTGAGCACCATTTGGTTTAAATGATACATGAACCCAGTCAGGTTTTTTATCGTCCCCAAACTCCCATATTAGCTGGTCAAACTCTAAATTGTCTTTGATCCAGTAAAATATCTCCGTGTTGTTTGGACTACCATGTCCGTCTTGATCGATGTCTATAGCCTCACCTTTGCTGTGCTGTGATGTTGGACTTCCACCAATGGCTTTATTAAGAGCAGCACTTCTGTAGCCAGAACTGATAAAGATAGGCTTACCAAAATTTTCTCGGATTGGTTGGAATATGTTTTTAGCTAATTTCTTAGCTGACTCTAAATGCTCAGGTGTTGGTGAGTTATCTATACCCCTTCTTTTAGCGGTGTTAGATCTTATAAACTCCTCAAGTGTCAAGTTGTCTGAAAGATTCATTCCTCTTCTTTTTTATCCTTTCCAAAAATTTTACCTATCTCAGCAATACCAAATGCACCAAGTGTGATGTACACAAATGAGTTAAAAATGATGTCATTTATAACTAATTCTTTGCCCATTATGCCTGTTACAATATCTGTTGTGGCAAAAATGGTCATAACTGCAAACGAAAGAAATCCTACGATATTCTTCTCGTTGTACCTGTTCCTATTTTCAAATATCTTCCAGAAACTCATCACAATAAACTTAAGGAGTAGTTGAACAGAATGCAGAAGCAGCAGAAGTTGCTTGTACAATTATAGGATCAACCTTTCTCTTTATATCCATTTCTGGAGTCAATGAGCTGTTATCTTTTATTGTGGAAGTATTGTCTTGCCCATCAACTATTGTGATATCACCACCACTAGCAGCAATTGATATTTGTCTCATATCACCTCTTGTCAACTTTACTGTAGCTCCCGAAAGTGGTGTAGCAAAAGCAGACTTTAGCACCAACTCAGTGTCTGAAACAACGTAATCAACTTGTTTAATCTGATTACCACTTGTATCGTATAACCAGTTACCACCCATAACTTCTGTTAAGAATGAAGTTCCCGAACCGGTAATTGTTTTACTGTTAGCGTATGATGTTACAGTGCCGGTCACAGAGGATGATCGCGGAACGGTATCTGTTGCTGTTAATGTGAATTGAGCCATTGTCTTATCTTTTTACAAAAGTCGATATTTGCTATTGTGTGTTTTTGTATTTTTTCTTTTCTACTTCTTTAATCAATTTAGCCTCAGTCTCTATATCTTTTCTTATTTCATCTGAAGCTGATTTTACCTCTCTTGGTAGCGGTAAAAATAAATACATTGCTTGAAGAGCTATCATTAAGTCTATATCGTCCCTTGTTGGGGAAACAGGATAATCAGCATCACCAAAAACTGTTGACTTTGTAAATGAGCCGTCTGTTGCCATGTCTAGCTTCAACTCAGTGTCCTTTACTAAGTCAAAAGCACTTCCGAACTTACCACCACCATTTAAGAAAAACTCAGAATAGCTTTCTGGCGAGTATACAAATGCATCTTTATATTTATCATAAGTTTCACCATTGACACTTTCTTTGATGTATTTGTTAGCTCTCTCCACACCAAGTAAGGCTAACTTGTCAGAAAACGGAACCAAGCTGTAGTCTGATACAATATTTGTGTAAAAGTTCCTCCTTTCTTTTTTAGTCATCGGGATACCTAAAACTATCTCAACTTCTTCCTCTTCTTCGTCTCCGTACAGCCCCAACAAAGAACCAATTGTTAACGCTGTCAAAGCTCTCATGTAGATTGCAAGCGCGTTAAATGTTGCTGTTTCAGCTATACCCGCACTTAAACTTCTAAGTGCATTTCTTTTATCCTCAACAGAAGATGCTGGAGATTTTAAAATGCTGAGGTTGTTGTACATGTCTGTGCGGAGGTTTTGCTGAAAGTTTGCAAACGGAAATATCACATTTCGTAAAATCTTTATAAGTGAATTTTTGGAAGTAAACAAATCACCCATCTTCTCCTTAACAGATTCGTTTTGAGTTTCTGAAACCCTAGAATTAGCATATTGTACTGCGTCAAGATTTGGATTTTCTAATTCGTTTTGCAAATCAAACTCAATGTTGTTTTTATACATGTAGTCCACATAATACCCAGCCCAAGAAGATTGTGCAATTCTACGATCTGGGTTTTCTAATAGGATTTCTAATGGTTTCTCGTAAACATTTGATAAAAAATCTCTAGACTTTTCAAACCTTAGTGCATTTTTTATACCTAAATTTTTAGCTATTGTTTCGCTCAACTGATTGCTAACTTTAACTTTAGATTTCAAACTGTCGATGTCGACAACAGATTGTTTACCTCGTAAAGAAACAGTACCATATTCTTGGGCTAATTTTAACAACTCAGGACTTTTTCCGGTATAAGCCATGCTCATAGCTCGTATACCAGCAGCGTTCATTTTTATAGCCGACCTGACATATACAGGTATAGTTTGTAGAATGGGTTGTGTCAACTTACCTAAAAGTTTTGTTGCCACAAAGTTGGATACAAAATCTACTGTTTTGTTTACCGTCTTTTCAAATTTAGATGTTTGTGCGTTGACTCCACGACCCCTTACGCTGTTTACATAGTTTGAAACCTTTGATTTCATAACAGCTGTAGCTGGAGCGTCAAAAGTTTTTGACAAATTATTTGTGTTGTACACACGACTCATCTTGTCGACAGCAGCTGCGGTTTCAATCTCAAGCAGAGCATCTTCCAGTTTTCTAAACATAGAGGAGTCAAAGTCAAGATTTAATATTCTTGAAACCTCACCAGAGTTATTTTTTGGTAAACCTTTTGATTTGGTTACATCTTTCAGCATTGAACTCTCTTTGGTATCAAGAGCATCTTCAAAGTAAGCAGACTCGTTTAATTGTAAATCAATACCTGTTTGATCTACAGCTTGAAAAATGTCTGGGAGATATTGTACATCTTGTGGTAAAACCTTGTTGAAAACACTAAGTGCTACGTCAGCGTGTTCCCCATAGATGTCTTCGAAATTGTTTACAAAAAAGTCTACTATCTGTTTATTTTGAGGATCTAATTTTAAATCACTTGGAACAGTAGCTTCGGCTACACCAATATCCTTCAATGCTTTTTCAAGCTCTTCCGCATATTTGCCTTCTGTTGCTTTTAGATACTTTAGTTGTTCTTCTAAAATATCTTTTCTGCGCTTAAACTCTTCTGCAATTTCTGTGCTGTTAGTGCCGTCGTTACGACTCATGTAACTAAAGACTCTTCTTTTAACAATGTTCTCAGTTGTACCATATCCAACCATCTTAGATACCATCTTATTGTAGTCTTCAACGAGCTTGTTCATTCTTCTTTTGGCTCGTACAACACCCATGTCAAACTCTGTAATACCTGTTCTCACAGCGTATTTATCAGCAGTACGCTCTCCTTTTAACAGATACTTAAAAGCTTGTGTTAGTGATGCAATATTTTCCAGATATCCCTCTTTAACACCTAAGACATCTTTTAATCTCAACTTCTTATCCCTAGTAAACTCTTTTACTACTTGTTGTGCTTCAATTTGGTTCACAACTTGCTGTGCTGCGGAAAAGTCGTTGTTTTGGAGAATGTTTTCTGCTACTTTGATAGCTTTTACTTTCTCTGTAAAAGGTAAATTCTCCAATGTCGCATCTTTTAAATAGTTGACAATCTTCTTTTCTGTCGGAGACAAAGATTCGTCATCAAGTTTTTCGCTTAAAAAGTCTTTGTAAAAAGTATACAAGGAATTTAACCTCTCGTCTATTTCCTTTTTTCTTTCCGGTGATAACTTGGTATCTTTGCCCTCTTCTAAAAGAGAAATAATTTCGTCCATCTCAGCAACAGACAAATCCATACCCTCTAAGTACTGGTACTGTTCTTCTCTGATTGCTTTATTAACTTCTTCCAACTCCTTTAAAGTATCCTTGATATACTTATCTACCATTTCATAATTCATGGTTGTAGGCAGAGATACTTTTTTTGCTGTGCGTTTTGGTGCTCTTAGAGCAGAGTTTATCTCTTTAGCTTTTGCTAAATATGCGTCAATGTCATCTACCAACTTAGGGTTGATTTTTTTAAACTCTTTTAGACGAGCAACATCTGAAGCCAAGCTGTTTTTTAAAGGTTTCATCTTACTACGCAAAGACACAGCCTCGTCAAGTTTTGTACTGTGATTTACATCTTGTATGGTTTTTTCCACACGTTTAGCAAACTCTTCTACACTTTTAGCAGAACCAAAGTTTAATTTTGCTGCTGCTTTTGATAAAGCTTTTGCTTGACGCAACGTAATCTGACCTTTGTTTTGCAGCTCTTTTAATAATTCAGTAGCACCCTTTGCAACAGCCCTTTGATCTTTTGCTGCTTCACGCATACCGCGAGCAAAATCTTTTATTTGCTTTTTTAACCCAGCTTTTTCACTTATAGTTACTTTTTTCGCAGGAGATATTTTACCCTCGACTGTTTTATCTATAGCTTTTTGCACTTTTGTTTTAGGAGGAAGTTTTACTTCTTCTTCTGCTTTTAACATTTTGTCATATAAAGCTCGCATCTTATCATTAAGCTCTACATCAATATCACTACCCTTTATACCATTATAAATGTCAATTAACCACTCTTTGAATCTATCAAATAGTTTTTGCAGTTTACTGTCGGGGGCTTTACCTTCCGCTAAGTATTTTTCAAACCCCCTTGCAAACTTTTCTGATGTTTCTGTTGTCCAATCTTTTGTACCTGCCCAAGATGTTACTAGCTTACGCTCGGCATCAGTAAGGTAGTGCTCAAATACATGAGCCATTTCATGTAATGGTGTAGATACATTAGGGTCGGTTAAAACGTATATAATAGCTTGACCATCCATCTGCATCATCATTGCACCACGAGCTGATTTGCCCTCTACATTGTATTGTAGTAAAAGTTCTTTTCCAGTGTTAACTTCTTTTACTTTTATTTCATTAGGTAAAAAATAGTTATTTTTGATAGCATCAATAATTAACTCCGTTTCAGTTATTCGTCTTGCTATAAGTTCAGTATCTATACCCTTTTCTATCCTACTACTTAACAGTTCTTTTTGTCCGTTAAGTATCGATTCGAATGATTCTATTAAGTTATTTCTCCACCTTGTAAATGGTATCTCTTTGTCAAATCTTGCACTTTCTAGTGGAGAAGTTCTCAATCCAAATCTAGCCGTAGCGTCTAAAACAGCATTTCTCATACCTGCCTCATTTGCAAATATTTTTGCAGTCGTGTGTTTTATAGGGAAACTTAAACCATCTATTTCTACATAATAATCACCATCTCTTTTTGCCCTTTCAAAAAACTCAATATCCCCTTTAGGCATAAATTTTTCCCAAAGTTTTTTTACTTCTTTAGCTTTTTCTTCCCATGCTTTTAAAACATCTTCTTTTGTAGTTGGTTTAAAATTGAACAATTCAGACATAGCTTTACTTGCTTTATCTAACCCCTCACCTGCGTTTTCTGGGATTGAAAAACCGTCTTTTTGAAACCTAACTCCCTGTGGTAAATTTTCACCCCCCTTTACAAACTGTATTTTTGAGTACATTTCATCTTTAGAAACACCTTCACGTTTAGCCATCTGTCCAATCATCCAGTCTTGAACAACTGATACTGCTAATGCTTTAGGTCTACTTAAGCCCCACATCTTACGATTTATATCGTATAAACCTCTTATGTTTTTAGCCTTTACACCACCAAATTTTGCAGCAGATTCTATTTTTTCTTGGGTCGCTTTACCTTCTTCGGTAGTGATTTCAGGTTCTGCTTTGGGTTCTCCTTCCTCCACTTTTTCGCTAGCTTTGGCTTCTGGCTGTACAGGTACTTTACCTGCTGCTTGCTCTTGAATGGCATACTCTTTCTTTTTATCTGTTAATGAATTATATAAGTCTACAGCGTCTGGTTTTTGTGCTATATCGATAACCTCTGATGCATTCTCCCCAAGAATTTCATACACGTTGCCTATTTCATCTACAGTTAACTCTCTTCTTTCTGAAGCTATTGGTTCGATGAAATCTAATGCCTCTTGAAACTTATCTTGTGTGATTGTAGGTTCAACAACTTCTTCAGCAGCTTCCTCAATAGGCTCTGGAGCTTCTATTAATTCACCAATTTGATCATTAAGTTTTTTGATTCTCTTATCGTAGATTGTTTTGTCTGGAGCATTTTCAGCTTCTTTTTCTAGTCGCTGTTTGTCTAGCATTACATCTACAACCTTCTTTCTATTTGGTGTATCTGCGGGAACACTTTTAAATGCAGAAGATATTTCATCTACAACAGAAAGTGTTTTTTGTGCCAACGGTGCTTTGCTTGGGTCAAGGTTTACTTGTGCTTGTAAATTATCCTTTAATGCCTGTAATGCTTTGGGGTCTTGAATTTTTTGTGCTAAATCATCAAACTCTTTTGTTGATAAATTAGCAATAGCATTTCTTTTACCTGAACCTACAAGTTCTACTGTAGCACCAATACCACGAAAAGCAATACCTCCAATACCTTCAGCAGCAGCCCCTCGAATTATTTTTTCAGCAACATTGTCTGGTATGTCAAATATTTGATCTTCTTTAGCCCAGTTATATGCTTGCTGAATGCCAATTTCAGATGCTGTTTGTAAACCACCTGTTTCTGCTTCTGCCAAGAATGCATTTAAAAATTTTATTGGATCAGCAGCCCTTTTAAATTTATCACCAAAAGTTTTTACTTCTTCAGCAATAGCACGCTGTAACACTTCTTCTGTTACATTCTCTGGTGCTTCTTTTATAACTTTATTGCCTAACGCTTTTGCAATCTGTTGTGTTACTCCCGGCGCACCCTTAACAGCCTTACTAATACCAAATCTTTCTAACCCAAGATTCATTAAACCAATTGTGGTAGCATATTGTCTTTTTTCGGTTTCTGATAAATCTTTATCTACAACCTCATCCAATGCACCTTTATATGCCATAGTGAAAAACCCACTCATGGCAGGTGTAGCCATAGCAAATACAGATTCTGTTGCACCAAGAAGACCTTCGTTTAGAATATTTCCTTTTTTAATTTTTTCTAAATATTCCTCTGTTGTAGCTTCGTCTTTTAACTGAGAATCTAAAGTATCTTTTACTGCAAGATTTTTTGCAGCTTCTCTAGCATTTTTAAGAGCCTCTTCTCTTGTTTCAGCACCAGCCATTGCAGGATCAATCATAGCTAATGCATCAAAAACAAACCCTACATCTCCTTGTAAAACATTTGTATATCCATTTACCGCAGCATTTCTAAATGCACCTAGTGCGGTTCCTTTTTCTGACTTAGCATCATAGATCGCACTAGTTGTAGCAAGTATATTTCTGTTGAGAGTTACATATTGATTTTGTAAATCTTTTATGTATTGTTCTGGAGTAACACCTGCTGGTAATTCAATCTTGCCTGTTATGTCTTCTCCCGAAAGGATTTTGAATTGAGCTTCAATATCCTTCATTTTTTCTTTGTCAGATTCAACAATTCTTGTTGCCTCTTTTATATACTCTTCTCTATTGGTTTCATCTACAACGCGTGTAGCGATTTCAGGAAACAGCTTTTCTTCTTCAGCAAGAAACTTACCAACAGGTTCAAGTTTTTTTTGTTTTTCCTCAAGTCTTACTTGAGATGCTGTTTTATCCTCTGTAGATAAATTAGGTAATTTGAATGAAGCTAAATCTATAGGTTCTACAGTTGGTTCTTGTGGTGCTGCTACCCCAACAGGTATTGGTTGCTCTACTAAAACAGAAGGTTTAGTTCCACTCTTTTCTGAAGGCTGTGATGGTTGCTGTGATGGGGGAGTATACTTCTCTCCTTGCCAAGAACCACCCAAATAACCACTTGTTTTGTGGTACTTTGATTCATCAGAAAAAGTGGGGTGGTTGGGTTTTTTACCAATATCACCCCAATGTTGCATATTATCTACTTCATTTATAGAAGACTCTAAGCCTTGTTTGTATGCAGCCCTGAAATCATAATTATACCCATAGCCGTTTTCTTTGTAGAATTTATAGTCTCCGTCAGTAATGTTGCCCCGCTTATTTTGTTCAGATAACCACCTCTGAAACTCCTCTTCTTGGTCTGCGCTTAATTTAGTCTCAAATTGCTTTGGGTCTACATTTTCATATCCAACTTCTTGACTACCTACCCAATCTCCACTCTTCTTTGAAGGCTGTGATGGCTGCTGTGATGGCTCTTGTGAGCCTTCGGTAAAACCCACAGAAGCCCCTCCATCGCTTGCTTGCTGATCTGCCTCGTATAAATCAATAAGTTTTCCCAAATCATCATCTGACGCACCTTGAGCTTTGGCTTCTTCTAACAGTCTTTTTAATTCCTCGTTCATTTGGTATTAATTTTTTGCCTTACGTTCTTTATAAAACTTTTCTGCATCAAACGGTTCTTCACTAGAGTTTGTAAAATCAAAAGGTTGTGCAAACTTAGATGTCATTTGCGGAAACTCTAGAATTTTATTAATGATAGCTTTTCTTCCCTTTTCTGTAGCAAAATTGTTTTCATTCTTTTTTGCAAATTTTGTTAAGTCGAATAAAAACGTGCGCGTTTGTGGGTTGGCTTTATCTAAATTGTAAATGTTAACTAGTTCTTTTATTAATCCTTCTTCATCGTCATTTACTCCGCTAAAAGATTTGATCAATTCGTCTAAGCTTTGAACTTTGACTGGGTCTGGTTCGTTTTCGACAACATTTTGTCCCAACATCATCTCTTCCAACTTCTTGTCGTATGCAATTTTTTCATCGTCTCCAAGTTTTGCTTTTTGACGATTGTTGTACTGCTCTGCTAAATCGCTACTGTTTGGTACAACTCCTTCACTGGTAACAGCAACACGCTTCCCATCTACAACTGTTATACCCAACACTGTAACACTGTTTCCAGAAGCATCAGTTAAAGTTGTAGGATCTAGACCAAAATATTGTACTTGTTTAACCTTGCCTGTAGCAGGGTCAAAAGTTGAACTAAACGCTCCCCCACCAAATTCAAAAGTTGTTGGAGTTGGTGATTGACGCATTTGTGCTCTTTTTGTCGCCTCTTCTTGTTCGAAACGTGTGGTATCAAACGTCTGATCAGTAACTCTAACAGGACGAGGAGTGTATGGAGATAACCTCTGTTGTTTGTAAGTATTGTAGTCAGATATAGTTGCGCCAGTTCTGCTTGCTATATCTTTAGCCTTTGCATACTCCATCTGTAACGAAACATCAGAAGCTGCATCTAAAGATTTTTTATAATCCTCAATCAAACTTGGGTCTATCTTTTGTAGTTCAGTTATCAAATCATAACCAGTATAACCTTGTTGTGTTAAGCCTTGTATCGTTTTGTTGGTTTCAGCGTTACGTTTAATCCACTCATCTGTTAGGGCACTTACGCTCTTATCGTCAAATGTAATAGGTTTTAAAGCTGAGTTCAGTTTAGATTGTATTGCGGAATACTTACCATAAACATCTGTACCATCTTGATAGTCTGTATCAAACCCTGAAAAATATTCTCTTTTTAGTTGATTTGACAAGTCTATAGGATCACCATTCTCGTCTCTACCCATAACCATTTTATCTTCTGTAGATAGGGTTTTTAAGTTCTCGTTTATAGCAAATAGTTGTGCCCCTTCTCCAGATATGATAGCAATCTTTGATCTGAAATCGTAAGAGTTAGGGTCTATCTCACCACTCCTTACTTGTTCAATTAAATTTTGAACATTTGAGTTTAAATAACCCTGCATTTCTTTGGGCAAACCTAACTGTTGAACTTTAACCAACTGGTCTCGTAAATCTTGCTGCTCTTTTCTTTTAGCTTCAGACTCAAGAAAGTTACGCTGATTCTCAGTCATAGAAAGCCAACTAAGCTCTCTACTTTCAACAGGTTTGTACTGAAACGCTGCGCTTTTACCTTTTAACAATTCTGATGATAAGTCTGCCATATTTATTTATTTATTGACCAATACCAGACGGTGTGAATGTCCCAAATGCAGGTGATAAGTTTGTTCTACCTGAACCATAAGCAAAAGGACTGTTGTTTTGTGACAGAGAAAGACTTTGCGGAGGAGTGTAACCCAATGAAACTGACGGTGTGAATGTCCCAAATGCAGGTGATAAGTTTGTTCTATTAGACATTCCCGGAGTATAAGTTAAACCTGAACCATAAGCAAAAGGACTGTTGTTTTGTGACAGAGAAAGACTTTGCGGAGGAGTGTAACCCAATGAAACTGTTGGAGGAGTGTCTGTTGGGAGAGTAGCTGTTGGAGGAGTAGCTGTTGGGGGAGTAGTCACATCACCATAAAGGTTTTCTAAACCTCTACCTCCACTTTTCATAGTAGCAATCACACCCAAACCTGTCATTGCTCCTTGTATACCTGCTTGTTGCATACTAAGCCCTTCTTGTCTTGCTTGTTCTGCTAAAGCTAAGTCAAGTTGACCCATTTGCATTTCTTCACCATAAGTTGCTTCTCCCCTCTTACTCATTTCAGCCAACATTGCTTGTGCGTTCTGTTCTCTCATGGCTATATCTGCCATTGCAATGTTGCTGTATGCGTCTGATAAACTTGCTTGTGATCGTCCAATCCCAACTAAACCAGCCCTTCTATCCTCTCCAACAGCTAAACCAGCCCCAGCTGCTCTTTCTGCCATGGTTTCAGCGTAGATTCGCTGCTCTTCTGGAAGACCTAAAGAAGCTCTTCTATTAAGCTCCTCGTAATAAGCTTGATTAAAATCAGCATAATCAATACCTTCTAATGCAGATATTGCAGCCTCTCTTTCTCTTTCGGCTTTTTGTTTATTTATTGTACCCCCCACAGCTTGACCAACACCTATGCCGGTTTGTATCGCTGCTGCTGCTAAAGGAACTGCTAGTGGTAATGCCATGTGTGCAAATTTAATAGTTAAATACCCCTTTACCTTGTATAGTTTGACATTAAAAAGTCAAATGTTGCAGAAATAATTTTATAAATCTTATTTGTTCCACTCTTTATCTTAAACCTTGTGTACAACCAATACCCTCTCAGCTTATCTCCTTCGATGAAGTTTGCATAAGATGTACCGGTTCCAGTTCTCATATAAGCAGTGTATAATTGTCCCTCTTTGTACACAAAGTTTTTACCGGTGGATATTTTACCACGACTATCTTCAACCCCTCCCGATATTGGTTCTGGAGCACCAGTGGTGTCTACAGCATCAATAGCAACAACAAAATCTGCTTCATTCACTATGTCGTCATCTGTTGTAACTTTTAAAGCTGCTGTTTTCCAAATCTTTACTTGATCGCCTCCCATGTTTGAAATAATATCAATGTACGCAGGATAATCAACCCCATAATAACTGTGAGGATTATTGTAATCATCATGCATATATAAGTTACCACCACGGAAAGAAACAAACTCCATTCCCGCACTACATAAAAACTCAGCCTTGAAACTATGGAAAGATGTCCACGCCTTCAATCTTTCATTATAAGTTATAGTTTGTGCTGTTGGTGGGAATATAGAAGCCACAGCGTCTACTGGTTTTGATGGGTCTTCTACTCCTCCAAAGAATATGTTAAGCTGATTACGAATACTTGCATATTGTGGTCTTAGAGGTATTTGCAAAGTTATCGTAGTCGAAGTGATTGCTTGAATTGCAAACAAATCATCTATACCTCCCCACTGAACAGAACCATCAAAGTTTTGCTGTCTTGGCACTACTAATTTGATATACTGTCCAACATAAATGTCGTACAACGAAGTATCAGCTACAGTAAATGTTAATCTACTTGTAGCAGAAGCATAAGAAATAGATGTAGATGCTGCACCACTTAATTCTGTATTCCATTGTAGTGTTATAGTGTACTCGTCTGTTCTCTTGTCATAAGCACCAAACGCTCTAGAGGTTTCAGGCGAATTTATCATTTCGCGGAAAACCCTCTTGAAATATTTATTCATTCCCTGCTCAGAGATTGGTGTTATACCATCTTGAGAAATTCTACAAACCTGCCCTCTGTTTGCATCAACAAAGTATTTTCTATAATTGTTAGCAGCAAAAGATTCAGGATGTGTACCTATTCCCGCAGCAATACCATAATATACCACATCGCTAACTGGAGTATTTGCACCAATAGTTATGTTTGAACCATCTAAAGTGGTAGTAACAGCCCTATCGCTCTCTACATATCCTGTGTCGTTTTCGTGGAAAATAAACGTCTTACTTCCATCAGTATGCATGTGCTGGATCGCTCTAAGTGCACCATTTGCGTCCTTGAAGTTTAAATCATATATTGTACCCAAACCATTAAAGCCTTGTTCTGGTAATAACGGTTCTGAAAACCTTATAGTGGTAGGTCGTGTAACCTCTCCTAAAAACCCTGTGATATCCTCTTGTTGCGAAGTAGACCTTATACTTCTGTTTGGTCTACCTGCTCCCCAAGTTTTAGATGGAACTTTGTCAAAATAATTTGCTTCTTCTAAAACGTAATTAAAGACTTGTGTTTGCGCTGTATCAGAAAGTGCTGTTAGCACCGATCTCCACATATAAGTTCTAGGCTTCAAGAAACAGTCCCCATTTGTCAGTTCTATAATCGCACTTTGTGCTGAGTTTTGAGTTTGAACATTACCAACGTGATAGTACCTTGAGTTAGCAGTGTCTGCGCTAATTGTACCAGTGTACATTTCATAATAAAACTCTGGAGCTTTCTCTTTCTCAGGTGTGTAAATTTCACACAACATGCCTCTAATAGCAGTTGCTCCCTCAAAAACTGCCGTACCAGCGGAGTTTGTTTTATCAAAAATACCATTAGCTCCTACAAGATTGCTTGGTAAGTCATTAGGTCTAATAGCAATTGCGTTTATCTCAGAGTCATAGAAAACTATTTCAGCATCAGCCTCGGCTTCAAAATACTGACCAGAAACTGTTGGGACGTAGGGAGCTGTTGAAGTTAAATAATAACAAAACCGTATCCTATCTCCCGGAACATAATCGTATGCTAATGGTGTGTTGTTAAAACTTGTATAACCAACAGTACTATTTTGTAATGAGTTCAGCGGAATATAGATTAACTCCATGTCAGATATTGACGTGGCTGTCAAACTTATTGCAGAATCTATTGCTCTGTAATCATTTCGCAAGAACCCCCTGTAAAAATAAACACCATCTAGCGGGTTTGTGTTACCATTACTTAGTTTAGGTAAGCCGATAACTCTAGATAAAGGAAAAGACACAAATCTCTCTATACCATTAGAATTTGTTTTGAGGATATGGTAGTGTGTTGCCCATTCAGGAGCATCGTGGTTTAAATCT
>Ga0196901_1000133_pt1 | contig 38640 bp, 55 predicted proteins | sample CB_VirMetaG_FD_169099 | JGI IMG/M metagenome (GOLD analysis project Ga0196901, IMG submission 169099) | Freshwater to marine saline gradient viral communities from Chesapeake Bay - CB_1504_1 Viral MetaG (v3) (version 3) | ecosystem: Environmental > Aquatic > Marine > Coastal | place: USA... | reverse complement strand
TTTGCTATAAAGAGCTGATTCTTTTCGTATTTTTATTCCATAAGTAAAATCAGTGATCCCATTATATTCAAAAAAATTTTTTCTTATATCTTTTGCTTGAGAAAATTGCCTAGTGCTTAAATCTATCGTAAAATGCCTCATTATACAGCCTTTGAGTATTGTGTTAGTGCGCCGTTTTCGCCGTCTTCAGATACTTCAATCCAGACATTACGGCCTGGATAACGTTCCTGTATCTGTAAATATAAGTCATCACTGATCATTTCGCATGACTTATAATCAAGTTCTAGTGTACGCTGATCATATAATTTTGTCAACCACCTTTTAAACTGAATAAATTCAATGTCGCGATCATCATGGAATACTTCGATCCATACACGGAAATGAAATGTGTGCCTGTGCGGATAACCCAGGAAACTTACATCATATTCGTCTCCAGTGGCTAGTTTAGGATCGTCGAGAGCAGCAGGATATTTGTGGATACCTTCTTTTTGGAAGGTTACCCAGATCATTTTTTTTGCTTTGCGTAAGCGATCTTTTAAACCTTCTTCGTGCATCCTACGTAACATGTACTGGTCATAACTTTCTCTGGTTTCAGCCATTTTAATTCTCCCATACACCGGCGGCCATACCTTTTCCATTGGTATCTCCGCCGCAGTTGTCAAGTTCCTGCTCACCATAAGCAAGTAACTCAATGAAGTCTTCACCATTGGGTGTTTCTAAGTGATACCATTTCAGCTTCATAAAGTCAAATTCTTCGTCATCGGGTAGTTCTATAGTATAATCCCCAAAGCATCCTTTGTCAATGCTAGCACCAAAGAAAATATATTTGTAATCATCCATGTTCTTTACCCAGTCTTGGGTAATGTTATCATCGATACCAGCATCTAGATATTTTTCATAGATATCGTGCCATGAGGTATTTTTCATAACTTCTCTAACATGATTAGAATCATAGCCAGAGCCATCATACTCGTCAATGCTAATATGTGCTGAATCTAACAAACAAGCATTTACATGTGTGATGTTGTCATTTTCGAACCATTCGCCAATCCAGCGTGGATCAGTATCATCAAACACAGGATTCGCATCATCCTCTTCATATGGATCAATCATATGAGAGATGATATGTTCTTCTTCCATGTCTTTCCAAAAATCATACTGTTCTTGGGTTAGTGCGCCAAAGCATTGCTCACCACCATAACCATGAATAAAAATACGATAATAGCGCATCTATGATCCCTGTTTGTCTCTATGCTTTACGTGGTTGTCAATAAAATCTCTAGGAACACTGGGATTAAAATATTCTAGTTCATCAGCGGAATATGTTTCTGGCATACGAATACCGTACTTTTTCATCTGATAGTAAGCCCAGTTAGTGTAGTCTTGTTTGTTTTTAAAGCCCTTCATAATATACCACCTTTACATTTCCTTCGGCCCCGGCAAGGCGCCACGTACTAGCAAAATCTTCCGCTTCATCTTCAGTATCAAATAATATTGGATCAGGCTGATCCAATTGATCCATTTTAGTAACGTACAACCAAGTGTCGTCAACCAATACCTTAACAGCAAACATAGTTTTGATTTTTCCTCTTAGTGAAGTGTTGATTTTTTGTCGGTAAAGTTTTCTTCTGTATAAGGTTTTATTGTTTTAAATGATTTAAATAATTCCGCAACCAAACTATTATAATCTTCATCATTTAGTATTGTTTTATAGAATCTAATTGCCTGTGACATAAGTACACCCGCAAGCATTTCTATGCTGTATTCTTGGGCAAGTTCTAGGTTAATAGAAAATACTTATCAAAGAGCTCTTGTAGATTATCATCATCATTCATTGTTTTAGATACTCACCGGTAATTTAAAATGACACAGTCTGTTCATTGCTGTCATCTTTGATAATTATATCTTGTTCATACAAGTGCCACGGTGTAAATTTTTTTGTGTCCATTAGATCATGTACCCTATGAACCCAGACGCCAGGGTTTGAGACATTAAAATCCTTGTCATCAAATTTAACACAGGCATTATATCCTAGTTGTTCTATATAAGGTATCTTAACGCTAATCTGAGCAATGAAATTTGAACGCTCAGCGAATCCAGATTCCAGCACCCATTCATGATACTTCAAATCATAATCAAGTGTAACATAATGATTAGATTCTAAAACATTTGTAACCATTTCAATCCAAGCTTGGTTTTCCTTGTCGGTGCCGTAGGGCAGTTCGCTGAGTGCAAAACTTTGATTGGCGCCAAAATAAATATGCTCACAGTCATACAAGTCTGCTAGATTTAAAATCTGTTTTGAATCAGCAATTCCTACAACAAATAACGTTGGTAACATATAAGCAGGAGTATGCTCAATTTCTTCACCTAAGAAAAACTTTACGTTACCTTGATCTTTATTGTCTTTGTAATCTCTGATCATCGATCATAATCCGAAAAATTCAACTCAAATTGATTTTCGTAAAGTTCCTTCCTTAGGGCAGCTAGTTCATCTCTTACAGCAAGTTTCTTTTTCTTTAATTCAACAAGGTCAAGCTTGGTCTTATCTGATCTATCCACATCACGCTTAGTTTCAAGTTGACTTGTAGCAAGATCCAACCTGCGATGTTGTTCTTCTAAATAACGAATTTTTGATTCTAAATCCAATTTAAATCTCCCTGATTGAAACTATATTATCATACCTAAAACTGCGCCAACCAGCGGCATTTGTGTCCCATACACTGATCACATCTGTGTTGGTTTTTCTTTTTTGATTTACTGAACCTGTTGGCTGTGGAACAATGTCGGTTTTTAATGTACAGGTCATGACGCGTTGGTCGCCATTAACCTTTGTAAAAGTAACTTCTAGCAAATTGTCTTTTAATTTTGCTAGCAATTCTTCTTTGTGCATGTTCGCCTCTGAAATAATATGCTTAATATAAATTATACAGGTTTAAATAAATTAGTCAACTGTATTTTATTCTTAAAGATTTTCATTTATGGTGCTGGTGTTTGTTTTCAAAATATGTATGGGTTTGGAAGGCTGCGGTTCCATATCCTGCTAAAAACACCAGCAAAAACAACATTGTGGTCTTTAGGTTCTTTTTCCACGCTGCTCCATCGCTGCCTTTACGGTAACCTTGCCAGAGCCAGTATAATCCTCCAATGGTTAATATCACGCTGAGTGCTATAATCCAAGGACTGTTGGCTACTGCCGCACCGCTGGCACCAAAAATTAAAAATAATAATCCGTTAATATAACATGCTGGGCACATTTCTCCACTCCTAAATCTTTACTTTTGCCTGTGCTAGTTTTTGTGGCTCTACATCCATGCTTACATTCCGTGTGCACATATTACAACAACTTTGAGGAGCAGCCTGCTCTTTAAACCAGTTAGTAATTGTAGAAGAATCACTGCCTAGTGACAATTTTTTGTAATTATTGAAATAATCTCTCCAAGTTTCTTTTTTATTTAACCCTAGGCTTTCACCGTTGATCAAAAGTCCCGCAACTGCCGGACATTTATATAGGTCACCTTCAAACATATTTACAAAAGTTCTAGCCACACAGGTATTCCAACTACTGGCAAAATCATTGCTAAAATAACTGTAATTTGGCTCGCTGTCTTCGGCGGTGCCTTGGTAAAATGGCCACCAAACCGTTTCTTTATAACTTTCTGTCCATTGTATACTAGCACCACTTTCATTTATCCACCCGCGCTGTTCACCATAACCATTTTGTACTGGCCCATTTTCATTTGTCCAAGGTTGGAATTTGCCAGTTGCTAGGACAGCATCTATAAAATCAGTGATTACGCTGGTATAGTCCGCTAAATGCTGACTTATAATAAAATTAACGTTATACTTGTCAATAAGAGTTAAATGTCCTTTGGTTAATCTAAGACCATTGGTTTGTATTGCTAGACTGCTATTAGGCCAGTATTCACTACAACCAGCAAGCCATAATTCCAGATCAGGATTAAGTAAGGGTTCGCCACCAAACATATTAATGTAGGCTGGTTCTATGTGTTGACTCCAGAACGCTAGATGATCCGGATTGTATCTAGTTATTCCTTTAACTACCCTGCTATCACTAAAAGTAATACAGCCACTGCAACTTAGATTGCAAGTTTGTGCTATAAACAGATCTAAATTAGGGATAGTAATCATAATTTTAGTTTTGGTAGCTGATCAAGAAGTTTATAGTCGTTGTTGTGTAACTCTGTTAGCATTTCTTTATATTTAGAACGAACTAAATCTTTTAATTTTAAATTAATCTCCTGCTTTATAGGATCATTTTTATAACTATTAGCAGGATCACGCCAACGATCAAATTCTGCCACACAATCATACTTTCTCATCCATACAGCAAGTTTTGTATAAAATTCTTGTGCTGGATGATTGGTTTGCATATAGATGTATTGTGTATTTGCAGCACCTCTATAAAATCTATGTTGAAATTCAGTGTGCCCGTCAAACACAGGATTAACTGCTATGGTGTCCCAAAATGTTTCGTTATCTAATAAATCTAAAATTTTGAGTTGTGCTGGGCTTTTAGAAAAACATTCACTGAAGCCACTGATCCAGCGTTGTACTGGGTCTCTCAAAACAATCATTTTAGGAATATCTCTACTACGTCTTATTGCTTCACTTACTTCATCACTGGGTTCAAACCAATTATTTTCTCGGAGGACTTGTCTAATAAAAGCACTGCCACATTTTGTTACACTAATCCAAGCAACATCTTATTGTGGTCGTGTTAATAGATTAACATGTGCAAAATTAGGATTCATTGATTATCCATGTGTTAGAGTCTTGTTTATACTTAATAACTAATCTAGATTTATTACCTGATAATCTAATGCACGGAACACTCCAATTAGTATTAGTACAATCTAATGTATGTTTATCAGTAACTAATGTCCAGGTTATTGCTGCAAAAACAGGCACAGAAAAACCAGTGATGTCCACACTATATTCAATCTCTGGGTTGTGTAAGTCAATACTATCTAACTGTTTTAGAAAAAGTAACCCTGGGAAATTTTTAGCTAACTTTTGCTGTACGTCTGATAAAAATTGAGTATTGAAACTGTACTTGTCACGAATAAGTTTGTTAATAAAATCAGTAAAACCATAAGCTATATCAATGCCAGGATTAAAATCTGTAAGTTTAGTATTTTTAAAAACATAGTTTGATGAATTATCATATATACCTAAACTTAAAATAATATTGTCTGGATATAATGGTTTGTTAAGTAGATTACAGTGTTGAGCAATTCGGAGGAACCCTTCTTCAAATATGTTACTACCAATAGTTTCGCTGATAAAAAAGTCAACGTCGTCGGTATTAAATTTAAAAAAGTCTCCATGCCAAACGGTTATCTTGTCTGATAAACCTAGTTCTTGTACAACATATTCGCAGAGTCTAGCCCTGTGGTAATCTCTTTCAACAGCATAAACTTTTTTAGCGCCATGCTGAACTGCTAGTACACTTAACAACCCGGTACCGCTGCCAATATCGCAAACTATTTTATCCTGTGCTTTTTCCCTTAATATATCATTGTAAAAGTTATTCCTTGCCACGTCATTGATCATCGGTAGGAATATACCATCGTCATGATCCCATTCTAGTTTATTAAGGGTATCTTCAATATTGGCTAGATCTGGCCTAGACATTTATTTTGTTTGTGCGGGAAGTAGATAGTTATAAACGCCCATGCCACTGTCAACGGTGATCTGTGTTACACCATCATCGCTGATTTTGTATGTAATATCACCGCCAAGCCCTAGGATTTTGCTAACCTGATCAACCGGCCAGGCCCATGATCTTTCTAGCTTGCCACCTACATCATGTTGGAAAATAAAGTTACCAGCATGTGTGCTAACATCGCCAAAGCTAAATTTTAGATTCTTTCCCTCTGTGCGAGCAACGAACACCGTTTCTTCGCTGTGAGCACTAATCATCATTTTTAGACGTTGGATACTTGCTACCAATGGCTGGAAATCAACACCCCATTTAACTTCCTTCATGGTAACGCTTTTTAGTTTGTCATTGATAATTTCACTGCTCATAAAGCGATAATCGTTTTGGAAATCACCGTTGGCATTTTCAAAGTGAATACCCACCGGAACCTTGCTACCATTGCGTTCTTGTGTGTTGATGCTGATCTTAGATTTTTCAGCGTATTCTGGAATGCGTAGAATAATGCCTAGTTTATCTAAGTTGGGCATTCCAAAAGTACCCATAAATTCTGCTACCGGTGTGTGAAACTTGCCTTTAAGAATAACACTGCGATCTTCGGCTAGTCCCTCGATGGTTGTAGCTTCGTCAGTGCCTTCGATTTTAACCAAGCTGATAAAACCTAGGCTATGGGTGTGCTGAACGATATCTAATAAATAATCTCTCATTGAAAAAATCCTTTTGTTGATTGATTACACTAATTATATAAACAGTAGTTAGCTAAGTCAATAAATTAAACTTTTTTATATTTTTCAGAAGCTTTCATGAATTCCGCAGATCCCACAAACATCATAGTACCATTTACCTGATATGCCATATTTTTGTTGTCTCTAAGGCAATGATCCACTAACCAACTTAGTACACGACTATCTATCATTTTACCACACTCTCTAACGTAGTAGTATATAAATCCATTTGAATCGCGTAAACTCACTATTACATTACTGTGTTCGGGCTTCATCCACTCTGGAAAATAATCTCGCAGCAACCATTCGCAGTTGTATTGTTGACATAAATTGGGTCTTTGTTCATAGATGGTACACAGAGAGGTAGGATTTAAAAAATGGCAGGGCCTTCCCGGAAAGAATTTATATCCATGTGCTTCGCCATCAAGCCAGCCTTCGCAGCATCTTGTACAGGTTCCACAGTTACGAGTTTGGCTGGTCATTTAATTAAATAGAATTCATCAATATATTTGTGTACACTGGGTTTAAGATTGTTCCACGCAGGTTGATAATATGCCATAACATCACCCCTCCATTGAACCGATGACCTACTTTTCTTTGCCTCCACTAGTTCCTGTAGTTCGCTGGGCCAATCCGCATATGGAACATAGATAGTAATAAATCCAACCTGGGGGCTTGACAGTTTTTCGGAAAACAGATCACCGGGCTTTTTAACAATAATATAACTCCAAGCACCATCGTTAACAGATCCAGTGTCAACTATATCAAAACCTACACCGTAGAGTAGATTACTCATTATTTCTTTAGTGTTTAAGCATCTAAATCCGTTGTCTAACATTTCTAAACTGCGTCTTTGTTCACAGTTATTATATGTAGATAAGAAAACGCCGCCGGGTTTTAAGCAGGTAATTACTTGCTTGGCTATATCTTTAATTGGATCCAATGGCAAATATTCAAATAAATTTATACAGGTTGCTATGCCAGCACAGGATTCGGGAACGTCTGTGATGCTGCTATATATCCTTAACCGGCGTCTAGCATAAAAATCATTGAACTTACTTTTTACCGCAGCCTCAACGTCCTTGTTTTGGACAATACAGTATTGTGGCTCAGCGGCATTCATTTCTATTGAAAATACGCCATCGCCTGGATTAACTTCTAAACTAGCATGCTGCCATGTTGTGTAATATCTAATCACAGCCTGGCATTTTTCAATGATATCAGTGCTTAGATAAGAATTCCTGTGAACATATTCAATGTCCTCATTGCTGTTTTCAGTTCTATCGTAATCACGCTGAATTATTTGTTGTTCCACCTTACGTAGGTCCGTGTTAATTTTGTTGCTAAGTTCTTTTAAATTTTCATTGTACAGATTAACAGCGTGTTCAATTGATGCTAGATTTTCTAAACAAGATTGATGAAGGTTATTGTATTTAAATCTTTGAAGTTGATCGTTTAACACGGTTTTGTTCGTTAAAACTGTTGATGATAGATCAATGTTTATTTCGGCGATTCGTCTTTTAAACGCATCTAATAAACTATGGCTATGGTATAATCTGCTCATGCAGATATTTATGTGGGTAGTTTACTCAAAAGTAAATAAACTGTCAAACGTGTTTTTTGTCTGCGTTTTTTCTTTGAGGTTCCAATCTAGAACTTCGAGAAGATTACCGATCTTTTGGTCTACAATAGTATCTTCCATTGCGTCATCATCAAAAGGTAGTTCTTTAAACCAACGAGGAAGATGTGTTTCGTCTGTGGGATAACCAACACTGGTATAGCCTAATGGATTGTTTTTTAGTTTACATACAATGGTTTTCATACCATCAACTATCTGCATGCTATAGTTATCCCCGTTAAGTTTACGCAGATAATTCCAATTCATTGCTGCTCTAACATGCCCGGGCATGTTTGTCTTGCCTTCGCGATCTTCTTTGGCGGTATATGTGGTCAAATTATTTACACGTTTAGGAGTACCCTTTTCCCAGCCTGGCCTATTTTTAAATTCGTGCTTGAATTCTTTGATGCGTTCAATTATGTGATCTTGCTTCTTGCCTGTGAGCACATCCAGCAATATTTCGCTGAGGAAATCCTGCATAACTTTTGGTGTATCACTGCGCTTTAGGTCCAAGCCCATGGCTTTTACTTTGCCGGGCTTGCCATCTGTGTCGCTTCGATACCCTTCTGTGTCAATGACCAGTGCAGCATACCGTTTCTTGGTAATATAAAGACCTTTGGTAGCAACAATTTCTCTTGCTGCTGCAATGATTTCGCCATTCTTCCGCGGACAATGGAAAGCACGTTCCATAAATGCAGCAAAGGTTTCATTAACCGCTTCGCCGATCTGGTCATAGAGTCTAATACATTCTTCTTTACCCCAGGACATTCTGCTTTGTTCAACTTGCTCATGAATAACCGGCCACGCACTAAAATAAACTGAATCTGTATCGCCGTAGATCACACAATCACCAGTATGGTCATATTTTTCTGTGAGGAGTTCATTTACTTTTGCTGCCATGTGTTTGGCAATACAACGTCCGGTGAGTGTAGTGCTTTGTCCAATACGATGATCAAAGAACCTACAACCTGGATTAAGAATAGCGCCATATAAACTATTCAAGTTAATTTTTTTAACCAGCTGTCGCTTGTCCCAGAAAGCACGTTGTTCGCCTTCGCTTTCTCGCATCTTTGCTTGTAGCTCTTTGCGTTCAGCATACCATCGTTCCAACAAACCCGGCACCACGCCCTTCTTTTCATAGGTTATGATAGTGCCATTGGCACTGAGCATCCATGGTTTATTGCTGTCGTAGATTAATCGCCATGTATCTGCTGCGCTTAGTGTATCACTGTCACCTGACTCCCAGTCAATGGTAATTTCTGTGCCAGTCTCCATGTTCATTACAGCCTGATATTCTTTACTTCCAAATTCGCCTTCCCAGGCTTCTGCAAAGCTTCCTTTTTCCATTTTAGTTTTTACGGCATGGTCGGTTATAACTGGTCTCAGCTGACCGACTATGGTTTCCGGCGCCATGTTTAACGCGCGGATAACGCTGGGATATAGACTGTTTAAGTCAATGCTGCCAATCCATTCGTGCAGGCCTTTCTTTGGATAAGCAACGTAAGCACCTGCGGCTGTGGTGGGTTCACCGTCTCTATTTCTACGATTAGGAACAACCAATCCTTTCTCGTGCGCTTCGTTGATAATGGCCTGTTCTGTAACAGCTACAGCGCCCATGGTGGTTGGTAATAGCACAGTGTTAGCGTGAGCAAGTTCGTTGGCTAGATCAATAAATTTTAGTTTAGCATCCAATTTGTGTAACAGCATGGTATCTTGTCTGTTGTAATCAATAAATGTATAAAAATCTTGATTATACAATTGGTCTAATGTGCCTTCGTAGGCAACCTTGCGTTCATTGAGTTCATATTCACCGATAGCATCTAAACTATAACTGTGCATTTCGTGATAGGTATACTTACGATACAGTTGCATGTAATCTAGATGTTGTCTACCAATTAAATCAAACGTAATATTTTGTGCGCCAAATCTTTCAAATGTTCGCTGTTTGGGATATTGGCCCCATAAGCAGAAACGTCTTGTATCATCTTTGCTGAGTACACGGGTAATTCTCTGTATGGTATAGGGAATATCGTAGCCTTCTGAGTTCCAACCACTTAAAATATCAGCATCTTCAATGAGATCTAAAAAAGTTACCAGCAGGTCTTCTTCTCGATCAAACAAAAATGTATTATCAAAACCTGCCACAGTCTCTCTAGCAGTTTCGATGCTCATGCTGCGTGGAGGAATTGCCAGTGTTACCAATTGGTTTAACCAGCCTAGATATACGCTTATTGCTGTAATTGCATTAAATGGATCTTCAGGAGTTGAATATCCTCGTTCCGGATCAAAGTCAACTTCAATGTCAAAGAACGCGGTTTGAAGTTTAGGGGCATCAACTCCTAGATAATTTTCAGCTAGGCACCGGAATATGGGATTGATATCACTTTCCCAAATTCCTTTGCTGCCATGCATTTTTACTTCTTTATGGAATTCTTTGCCGTTGCGTGTAGCAAAACGATTTACAGGATTACCATAGATCGTGCGAAACTTACCTCGCGGATCATTGTAGTAGAATACATAGTTAGCAGGAAATTCTCTGTATTCCCTGCGTCCCGATATACGTTCTACAATGTAGATTTTGTCGTGATCTCTGTCAAAGAAAGCGTCTACATAAGACATACTAGTATATTACTGTAGTTTACCAACCGTAGCAAGAATATTTTCTAGTTCTGCTAGATCTTCGCTGTGACGAGCAAAGTCTGCCTTGTATGCTGTGCGTACCGCTTTTTTAAGAACACCAGGTTTAATCTGCATTTCTTCAGCAATCGCTTTTACGGTGTCGTTGAGGCCTTCGGTGAGATCATCAATCTCCTGCATAACTGTGAGGCCTTCGTTGATTAGTTGGGTTAGCTTGGCTTTTTCTTCTTGATTAAAAACTCGATCGCTACTCATTTGTTACTCCATGTTATAGCTAATATTACTTAAAAATATTTGGTAGGTCAATTTTTTTATTTCCACAAAACTTGTCCAAAATTTTCTGGCACAAAACCAAAGTATTCACATTTGTATTTGCTTTGCGGAAACCAGGATAAATGGTGCCATTCGTCTTTGCGTTTTAACATTTGTTTTGCGCCATCCTCCCAATCAATTGAAAGTATTTTTGGTTCATATTGTTGTCGTAGATCCTCTATTGGTTCCCATTGATCACTATCATACTCCCAGTGTAATATTTCAAACATAGTTCCATCTGCTAATATGTATTCCATGCTTATGTCTAACCCCCATCTTGGGCGTTGTTGTAGTACTCTGTGTATTCTAGGATTTTCCTTGGCCAATCGCCATAATTGTTCACTGGCTGCATCCTTGTACGCTCTGCGATATAGCATAAAACTATGATTCATTACCACCCCTTCTTTTTCATTAGGTATTTGTATGAACCAATCTGTTTTTTGTGCTAGGTCAGTTTCACTGTAAAATTTACCATTGTTGGCACGTACTAGTTCTATTTCTAGCTCAGTGAGACTGAATCCATTTGGAGCCATTAGATAGGTTGGATCTTTGCTCAGATTAAATTCGTTGCAGGGATTAGTGTAATAACCTAATGATTCTAACGTATCATTTTTAATTTGCAGCATCTTTAGGAAACATCTTTTGGAATGGGAAATCGTAGATTTTCAAATCGCCGCCCTTGGTGGTTTCGGTAGGATTTTTTTCTCCCGGATTTTTAGGGATAAATTCTCCTTGGGTTGGTCTACCCTGTCTTGCTCGTTCTCTTGCTTTTTTTAACTGCTGTTCCATCTGTTTGTTATAGGGAAATTTATAAAGTCTGTCCTTGTTATCTACCATTGCCCACATGGTCACCCATTTCTGATTATTGTCCAGTGTTATTTCGTGATATTTGTGAACAAATTTTTGTGGTTTTTCATATAACGGGGTACCTAAAAACTCTTTATTGGTTACAAAACTTAAATAGACGGATAAAAAAACAAGAGGAACAATGAAAAACTTTTTCCAGGTCAGCTGAATAAACATTGGTACCATGCAGACAATTCCAGCAAAAATCCAGATAATTGCCAGTTGACTTGTTGTAATATTAAACTCAATCATCATGGTTAAGGCACTCCCTTGTTTTCTCTAAACATTGCTCCATCAAGGGATTTAATTTTTGCAACTATTAGTCTATTGGTTTCATCAAAGCTGACTTGATCGTCTTTGATTGTCATTTCGGCTATAAATTTTTCGTCACCTTCGTTTTCTAGTATTACTTCTTTTACCTTGAGAACTTGATAAGGATTAACACGGATTATTTCCACTGTAACCTTTTCGGTAGGTTTGTCTTTTTTCAATTGTTTTGCATGGAATGCGCTGTACCAATGTGCAGTCACCAGAATTGTTCTATTACCACTGCTCCTAATAGATACTACTTCTCTGTTTAGTTCTTTTTCAATTACAGTTGGTTTACTCTCATCGAACATTGCTGTGTCATTGCGAAGTCCTAGATCGTCCCTGTCGAGGTTCATTAATCCCTCGTCTTTTGATCTAAAACTAACCGTATGCTTGTTGTTATCTTGTACCCATAAGTCAATGTCGTTTGCGCTCTGGTCATCCCAGGTCATGATAACTAGATATTCGGCCTTGGGATCAAAGTCAAATTTCTTTGCGACAGGATTTATTAAAATAAATGCTAAAAGAAAGAGGAATGTAAATCCTACTAGTAGATTAAACAGCAGATCAATAAAACCAAAACTACTTTTAAATCTGTCATGGTTTCTCATCTTCTGACTTCTCTACTAACAACATTTGAAATTTAATTAACACACTACAGATTAACCCTATAAGTGTTGTGCTCAATGCTGTGCTCATTCCCACTGCCATGGTTGCAATTGCTGTTTGAATATTCTTTGTGTCAGAAACATCCAATGAGGTAAATGCTGTTCCTAGCATCATAAGGAAACCAGCAACTGTGCCAATCATACCAATGGTTACCATGGTTTCGCTGGAAAACCAAACGTAGTCTGAAAGTTTACTATTTCTTAATTGATTGTTTTTACTAATATATCCTGTTAGCAGCGTAGATAAAACAAATAGACCCAGTATTACAAAACTTAATTTTGTAATGTCCGCGTTATATAATGCATGCCACCAACCTAATTCATATACAACCACGCCGGCGAAAACATAGCATACAACTTGTATCCACCATTTTAGAAGGCTATTATTAAAAATCTTTTTTAATTCCATACAAGATTAACCTTTATTGGTCTTTAGCCATTTATTATATGCTTGAAGTACTTCATCCCGTTTGGCATATGGACTTACATCCAGTGTTCCAACTTCCACATAGAATTCTTGTGGATAAAACTTATCCTTGTATTCGAAGCCCCCATCTCTTACTTTTTTATAAATTGAAAAATCGTTTTTGCTAACGTTGCTGTCTTCGTGCCTGGTATTTCCTAGCGCATAAGTAGTACCATTTACAACTGTTTCTTCTTCTTTGTCAAAATCTCGTCCAGCAACATACTCTATGTTACTTGCTTCTAGCATGTTTATTGTTTTACGTATATACGATGCAATAGTCATAGTAACATTCCTTTATAACAGAATTATTTATCTATAATTTTTACAGTAAGATTTGTTTTACCTTTTATAACGCGATGGTATGTTTCTCGGGGTATGTGTATCACATCGCCCGGAGCAATTTGTCGAGGAAGTTGGTTATCTAACTGAAAACGCCAACCCTGCCCTTCTAACACATGAACTTCTCTGTCGGTGGCATCCCTGTGCCAGACAAGGTCGTCAACGTCTACTAGTGTAGAAAATTTACGGATTCTTGTATTGTGATTTACTTGTTCTGTATAGGGCTTTACCACCAGGCCCCGCCCTTAACACCCAGTGATTTATAACGTGGTGTACGGCATGCCCAGTATCTTGCCGTAGTTTTATCATTAGCCTGCTTGCACTTATGACGAGCTACGAAACTGCGAACACGATCAGGATCGCCAGACTTAATCTTTAGTCCAGTTGTATCACCCCAGGTTACTTTCTTAACATTACCAGTCTTGGGATTCTTTACATATACATAGAACTTCTTAGGACCGCCGCGCTTGGGAGAGTTTAGATCCACATCCTTGCCCTGATACTCTGCTTCCGCCATGTCCTGTGTTGTGACATCGTTTGGCTGGCCAGTCATTGGAGCAACCACAACATAATTTCCAATAGTGGTATAATTTTGATGTGCCAATTGTTTCTTTATATCTTGCGGGTTACCTAGTTTATATTTTTGTGCAGCCACAGATAAGTTTACTTTATCTAAAATTTTACCTTTTAGATCTTGTATTACTACAACTGGGTTTGGTGTGTTTGTTTCCAAAGAGCCTTCCGCCACACCTTGCTTTGATTCGCTCTCTTCAATAGGAACATCAAGAGGAACACGCTCGCCCTCTACCATAATGAATTCGCCAATGTCTGTGCCAAGTAATTCAGCATCCTGCCAGTCAACATCCAGCTTGCCTTCGACAAACATACGTTTGGCTGTTTGATAGAATTCATAAAAGGCATCACTGCCTGGTCTAAACAAGCATTCACTAAAGGGAATATTTAATCTAATATGTTCTTTGATAGCAAGTTCAACATCTGCATTTTCAGGAACGCAATTAGGAACGGTCTTACCATTCTTCTTTTTAGTACCTACAGGTTTGTATCCGTCCCAACAAGGATTGTCTTTGGGATCACGTAGACCTTCTTGTTTAATTGGACTAGTAAACTCGCTTAGACGCATGATAACTTAGTCTACTTCGACCTGCTTGACAGCATACATATGTGCGTTTTCAATAGCTTCCATAGCCTCGATAAGTTTTTGATGTGCATCTGCAATCCATGCTGTATCGCCGCCTTCACGCTCTACCATTCTACTGAGAACAGCATTTTCTCCTGTTACTGTTAACAGGCGGTTCATCATATTAAAAATTTTGCTAAAACTATCATCAATAGCCATTGCAGAACTTGTTGCTTCTTTAACTGCAACTTCAATTGTGTTTAGATTGTTGCCTTGGGCTGTTTCGCTCTTCATAAAGTCGCTGTAACGTGTACGGATATCACCAACTATATCTTCCTCAACGTCTTTTTTAGCTTCTACTATAGAAGTGCTTTCCGCAGATTCTACGATATCATCGGTGGTTTCTTCCTTGCTTAGTTCATTTAGCCTTCGAACTAGATCCGAGAATGAATTATTCATGATTTACTCCAATCACTAAATTTAGTTTTAACATTTTCTTTTTTCATTGACTTTTTATGGGTTTTACCACAGGATTCATCAGTTGATTCTGTGGCCAGATCAAAAGCCATCTGATCCATGGCTTTTTCTTGCTCTTCCGGGGAATTCATTGGGCTTTGTTCATATTCTAAGTAATGCTTTACACTGCTAATATAGTCTGCGGCTTTGGTAATTTTTGCTTGAACCCAGCCTTCTAAACCTTGTTCTTCGCTGATGCCTTTTAACATGTCATGAAGTTGAATGCTGTATTTTGCGAGCTTGTATAGGTCTGCGCGAGCCATTTGGACTTCGTGGTCCTGCTCGCAGCGATTTGCCATGTCACCTAGGTGACCTTCGTTTATAATTTTTAATGTTTTTTGAATATCTTTAATTTCCATATTCTGTTACCCCAATAAAAGTATACTATATTTATGCTAAAGAGTCGCTAGAGGAGTTTTACTATTGCGCTTTAATGCTCCGCCACCAAACAAACTAACATCCATGTCAAGCGCATTGTCTGTGGGTTTCTGCATTTTTGGCTTCTTTTTACTGTGTGCCACAGCTGGATTTACTACAGTTGCTATATTACCTGCGCTGGTAGCGCCGGCGCTGGCTGTTTCTTTTATCATAAATTCTTTTGCTCTCATAGTATAAATCTTCCATTATCGTGTGGTATTTCATTATCTTCAACCCACATTTTGCCTAGGGTAAAATTACCTGTAAGCCCTTGTATATTTACAATATTTTCGCCATTGGGTAAATTGTAATATCCTAAAAATCTATAATATCCCATTTCAAATTCGGGGACAACAAAATCACGTTCTATCACAAGGTCGTTGTTTACAAATATTCTATAACTAGGGTTATCTGTAAATTCTTCGCAGTGTATGTCAAAACTTAGCTTCATTTGCTGTCTCGCATGTTAAAAGCAAAACTAACCTGACGAGCTAGTTGTATGCCTCGATCACGCTCTTCTTTTTTATCAGAAGTTTTCATTTTGTTTGCTTTAGCTCTAAGTTTTCTCAGTTCACCTTTGCTTAATTTTTCTCCAGCACCTTTGCCAAGATAAAGACTGGCTTTTCTTTTTAAACTTCCTGGCCTGCTACCTGGTTTGGCACTACCTGTAAAATCTTCAATGAGTTGTTCAAGTTCTTCAAGACATTTCTGTAATTGTTCATCGTATAATTTCTCCTCAGTTAGATTTCTTTCTGTTAGATTTAGGGTTTCCATAGCTGTGCCTCCCTGGTGTGGATTTTTTAATCTTAAGTTCTCTGTGAGGCGCAATAGTAACACTTGTTCCACTAGCAAATGGTACTGAAATGCTGCCTCGTTCATCTAACTCTTGTTCTTTTAGTCCAAGATTGAAAAGTGTATCGGGATCTGAATTCTTTCTTGCTTTAGCATGTAGTAGTGGTGGGCGACCGTCACGATCAACTTTGAAACCCATTTTTGCTGCCTGCTTTTTAATTTCATCTGGTCCTACATCAGGCGTGGTGTTTACACCTTTGACAACTCGACCCACTCCCATTTCGTTTATGGATTCGTCTTTTACTTTCCACTTGTCTACTAGATAGTTTACTAGATCCATGTGTGTGGCCATACGATTTTGTTGCATAAACTTTAAAATATTAACCGCATCTTCTCTGTCTAAATTGCCAGGCTTTCTAGCATTGCTAAGTTCAGTTCCTAGTCCGTGGTCATCGCCATCATTATGATAATAGCGGAACCCTCTTACCAAGTCTTTAGCTTTTTTACCCAAATCAGCTTCAGTTTTGCCAAATATAACTTCAAGCCAGGGTTTTAACCAGCGTGATCCGCTACCACCACTGCGAAATGTTTCTGGGCCACTTAGTTCACTTTTCATTTGCTCTACACTGGCTGCTTTGGCAGTGTTCTGTAATCTCCACGCAGATTCATCTTTATACAAATAAGTTGGTATACCCAGTGTTTTTGCTAGTATTAGAAACTGTCTGGTCTTAGCACTAGCGAATGGATGCTTTTCTTTTAGTAAAACATGTATACTTGTAACAGGGTCCATGGGCATAGTAGGATCTTTGCTGAATATACGATCCTCTGCTTCTTTGTTACGTCCAGCAATAGAGAACCCAGACCAATAGTCCACTGGTTTAACTGGATAGCGATCGCTGATCCAGCGTCCATTCAATACAAACATTACTGCTGAATTACCAACTCTTCTGTGGTATTCGCCACCTTTGCTGCGAGCAGTGCTTAGGAAAAAGTTATGACCTTTGGGATTAATATCCTGCTCAACACTGCCTGCTACGCTGCTTAACTGAAACTCGCCGGATTTTAAAATATTTAATGCTGGGCCAATTGTGGTATAGTGATAGACTATATCAGTAGCACGTTCATTTATTTGAGATTCAGAACTAAACTGTTTGCCTTGTAGTTTAACATTGGCAAAGTCCTGTATAATTTTCCAGGCTTCTTTATTTTGTCCTTGATCAATTAAATCCTGAACTATGTCCACCAGTTTAGGATTGCGTTTGCTGGCATCTGCGAAGAATTTAAAAACTTCCTCAAACCCCAAGTTGCCAGGATATACAGCTTCGTTAATTGGTTCGCGAAATGTAATCACACCGCAAGCAAGTCTATCTCCAGCATTACCGGTTTTTAAGCTTTCGTCGTTGCCGCCACGACCTAAGTCATCTTCGTTGCTGTGGATAACTATTGATCTACCAACCACACTTCTCTCGCCGCGCAGCGTAATTCTATCAGCTGCAATTCCTATGTTTGCTATGCCATTTTCATCCGCAACAATATTACCAAGATCTCCAACATGTCCATTGCTAAGGTCACCATGATCTACATTGTCAGGATTGAAATGTCCTCCTGCAGAATCGCAGCCTTGGCTTAGATCTCCGAATTCATGTATATGTAAGCCGTGCTTACCCGGAGTTAATCCTGTTATTTTACCTACAACCAGTGTGGGTCCGCTGCCTGCTTGTTTTAATAATATTGTTCCTTTTACACTTTCGTTGTGTTCTAGTACACAGATTGCTGTAACTGATTCCTCTGTTTCTGCAATTTTAGAAACTATTTCACAGTGACAAGTAGATGCCTTAGTTCTAGGGCACGACTCATGACTCTCACCAACATGCTTGAAGTATTCAATCTGTCTTAAACGTTCTTTAGCCTTTTTTTTACTGGGGTAAGTGCCCATGCGCTTACCCTTTTTACTATAAACGGTATACTGACTACCAGTCTTACGGATTGTCTCTGCTAGTTCGCTTTCACTGTGAATCTCGGGCTGGTCTTTTGTGCCGCCAATTACTTTCCACTTTAAACCCAAGCGTGATAGATCCTTGGTTAGTTTATCTAACATCTCCTCACTGGGAGGAATAATAACCATATCAGTTTCGCTTTGTCCATATTCATGTGGATCTTCTTGTCCTAGATTTGGATAGTGTTGGCCAATCTTATACCAGTCAAGCTCACCGGGGGTGTCTATTACCACAGTTCTCTGTGGCATAGTCAACAAATCTTTTTGGTAGCCTTCGGGATCTGGCTCTACATAAGGGCCTTCAATATCTTCTATTCTATCATAATAGTCAGGAATTTCTGCTACATGATCCATTGCTATCTCTAAGGCTACATCAAAGTTTTTAGTATGTTCTGATTCTTTAGCAAGACCCTTTTTTAGTTGATCAACAACCTGTTGCAGTGATATATTATGTTTTTTAGCAATTTCAGGAATACTTGGTGTATACACGCTGGAAAGATCGCCGGCTGTTGCATCGTCATTTAATAAGTCATTTATCTGTATCTCATTTTCTTCGTTCTTCTTACGTCCAGCACAATGCGCCTTCTGACTGAAGCCTTTTGGATTGTTGCAGTTTATTGAACGCTTGTACTTCTCGCTCCATGCTTCGGTTGCTAGTCTAATATTCTTTATTACAGTCTTTTTTACATCTTCGCTGAGAGGACGCTGAACGTCTAGTGTCCAAATGCGATTGATAACTTCACTGAGTCTTTCAAAATCTATTAATGCTTCTGTGATCTTATTTTTCATAATTTTATGAATTTTAGCATCATATTTGCCATAGAGATCTGCAACAATTTTCTTCTGTGTTTCATTATCTGCACCAGCAAAATTGCGGCGCAGTTCTGTGGCACTACGCATGGGTTCGCCTAGCACTGTAAAATCCAGTGTGGGAACGGTTGTGATATAACCATGCTTGTCAAGGCTTTCTAACTGTTTTAAGTTAGGTGCCATGGGTTGGAAATAACTGGGCGAACCATCTTTTTTGTTAGCAAAACTAAATCGTGGATCCTCGGCCATGTCCTTAGCACTTACAGCAAATACAACTGCGGTGGTTGCTGGATCATATGCTTGTAGAATTTCTTCTGCCTTGTAGGGGTTTTTAGTTTGAACAATAGCAGAATCTGGAATGCCAGCAGCTAACATCATAGCACGTTTTTCAGCAAAACTAAAAGGACTTTTAGGGGGGTCTACCTTGTCACTGGTAGCAATAAAAACAGTGTCAAATTTACTGCGTAGATAGTTGTAAACACTGGCATGACCCTTGTGGAAAGGATGGAATCTGCCAGGATATATAGCTACAACTTGTTGAACTGCTTCATGTATACGCATACATGTATTTATTAAAATAGTATTTTAAAGGTTTTCCAGCAACCAAACATAAACTGGGCTAGTAAATTTTAAAATCCAACGACTGTTCCAGCTGAGTTGTAGGTCGTTAAGTCTAGGATTTGGCCATTCAGTGGGATCTTTTTCCGCAGCCTGTAAATACCAAGGTTCATATACAGCAATAGATCCTAGGTTATATGGTAGCATTCCAACGTCGATGTCATCAAACAAGATTCTCTGAATTACTATGCTTGTAGCACTAACAACGCTGTTGTTGCTGTCTAATACCACGTCTTTTTTATAGTTTCTGTTATAGTAATCAATTATTAAACTGTGTTCGTCTTCTCCGTTAACATCCGCGGTAAATTCTACATTAAGGTTGTTTTGGACTATGCCATCAAAAAAGGTTGAATCGTTGATTAATATCCGTGCACGCGGCCAACGATCCTCAAATCCATTTCCAAACAATTCTATATTAAACTTAATTTGTTCCAAGCAATTTATCCTATTCTTCAAATCTGTGATAACCAACATGCCCCAGCTTAATGCTGGTTTCAGCCCAGACTTTACCACCTAATTGCCGCCAGCGTCGGCAGAAACTCCAGTCTTCTGTTAGATATCTGTCTTGACTGTCTATTGTACAATTAAAAAAATCATAGGTGTAATTATCATATTCGTTGCCTAGACCTATGCTGTCTGTGTATTTTTTTGCTCCCATTTCGATCATTTGTTCAAACACCGTGCGCCGTATTAACAAAAATCCAGTGCCAACCATACCTACTTCAATTAAGTTATTTTCAATTTCGCCGTTATGTATCTTGTTAACAACATATTCAATTGGATAGGATTTTTTAGGATATATACCTCCCACAAGATCTTTGTTGCTAGCAAGTAGTTGTAATATCTGTTGGGGGAACCACTTTATGTCGCTGTCGATGAACATTAGATGAGTGCCCTTACCAGCCAGGAACTTGGCCGCTAAACTGTTCCTGCCTCGATTTATATTACTTTCATTAGTCAGTGTGTCTACAGTAAACGGTATTTTGTTTTGCATAGCGAAAACCGTCCAATCTAGATAGCCTTTAAAGGTTGCTTCACTGAGCTGTCCGCCGTAGCAGGGTGTGCAAAAATGTATCATTTTGTATAATCCAAAAATTTAATCAGGCTCATTATTCTCTGTGTCTTTGGAGCAAGGAAATGCTGTTGATTATATTCTAACACAGATTTTATCATTTTCATAATATGAATTTGATCAGCATCTCCACGTTGACAAATACTATAACTTAGACTAAACAATTCCTGCATTCTTTCAACTGGGTTTAATAATAAATCGTAGGTTTCGTTGATCACATTATTAAATGTTTTATAACCTAGATTATGCAGTGTTTTTAATGTATAGTAATTACCAACAATAACAAAGGGCTGTAAATTTAATATGCATTTAAAAGTTTTTTCAGTGATAAAACAGGTATGCTGGTCAAAGTGTGTTTCAACTACAAATTGCCAATAACTATCCATGAAGTGTGGACCATAAATCAGTTTATGATCGTTATGGTCCTTGTCACTGAGATTGTCACATTTATAGGGAATTCCTAGTTCAAAGGCGCTGAGGTTTTCAATTAAGTTCGTATCCAATGACTCCCAGGTCTTTGTGCTTTCTTCGTTTACAGCAGGAGTTTCGTATTGATAACCGGTGTAACTAAATTGAGCCTTTGATAATAATCCTAAACTGTATAATTTACTAGCATAAATCCTACGCCATATTTTATCTGCGCGATTTAAACAGGTAAAGGTGTGTTTTCTTTTACCTAAGCTCACAGATTTAATCCAATCTTTTTTATTGATGTGTAGTAGTCTGTAGTACAGTTCGTCGTCGGGGAAGTAAACGTAAGGTCCTCGTTTATCTAATAATCTATTAGCGGTTACAAAAACAAAATTTTCTTTACTAATATTATGCTTGACTAATAATTCATTAATCCTCGCATCAATGCCTGTACTGTCAACGTCATCGCCTTCGCTGTAATACATCAAAAATTTAAATTTTCCTTGCCGCAATAGTTCCAGACTATGTGGCTCCATCAGTTCAAAAAAATCAATGTCAAGATCAAAAAAGTTTAGGTTTACGGGATAATAAGCAGGATGTTCCCAGGTTTCAGACCGCGTTAATTGACATCGGAATGGAACCTTGTCGAGCATACAGTATTTTAAGAACCTAAACTCGTAACTGTATGGGGCTTTAATGCATAGATCATGCCAGGCATCGGTGCCTGCTCGTAGAGAAAAATCCTTTACTAGATTAGGCACAAACCCAAACTGATTACGGTTATCAAATAACCATGTTATCATAATTGTATTTAATGTGCAAGAACGAGACTGTTAATTGTTCCTGCGGTAAAGTCACTTACAGAGGCTCTAATCCATACGTAGTTGCCTGTAAAGTTATAAAAATAACTGTTTGTTATTAATGTACTTCCGTCACCGGCCAGCGCAGCACCGGTGACGTCAACCCAATCAGTGCTCGCTGGATCTGTTGCTAATGATCCTTGGATTTTTACTGTGCCCGGAAATCCAGTTACCCGTAGTTGAACTGTGTGAACACCGTCGGCAAAACCATAATATCCGTCACCCTTAACCTTGTCGCTGCTGAATGATGTGCTACTACCATCATAGTTACCCACGGCAGTATTATAAGTTGTTGTTGGTAATAGTGTTACTGTGGTTGTTGCTGCCATTATTCCTTAATCACTTCTACTAGTTTGTCTGGTCCTGCTAGTTCCTGAATAACCGCTTCTAAATTTGCGGTCATTTCCACATCTAGCATCTGTGTTGGCGTTTCGCTGTCTCTAAGAAGTTTACTAATCTTAATGACAACTGTTTCTTCGTTGAGTTTAGCCATTGAATACTCCTAACTAGAGTATTTATGCGGTTTGTTTAGGCTTACGGCCTCGTTTTTTATATACCTTTACACTACCATCGGGTTTAATGCTGTAACTTTTAGCAAATCTTTCTGGATCCATGCCTTCGATATCCATAATATCGTCGGCTTTTATAGTTTCGTTCCAGTTTATATCTTTAATAGTTTTAAAATTTATACCAGAAAAGTCCTTAGCTGTAACCCGGGCCTTTATAACGGTGTCTAAAGTAACCAATTTTTTCTCGACCAGTGTTTTCAATAGATTTGAATTCATGTTTTTTTACCTTTTGTTGTTCGTAATATGTTATGTTTTGTATGTATTCGCCAAATTGGAAAAGAAAATAGTTCATTAATGTTTCATTTGTAAACCTATATAAGCTTGTACCCCAGGTATTTTCTCTTAATGGAGGATTGTATAGTGTCCATTTTATGTCATATTCACCAAGTATCTCCCATCTAGTATGCTTATCCAAGTATAGTTCATTGCTGTGATTTCTATAAAATTCTTCTAAAGATTTTTTACTAACGCCTCTCCTCAGGCAAACTTCCCAGGGATGACTAACCGGTCTTTTCCTATACTTAACGTTATATGATTTATTGTCCTTGTTGTCAATATAATAACTTAGTAAATAGAAATTCAAATACTTTTGATAGGAAGTGATTAGGTTATAGATTTTCTCCGTATCATTAAGATAAATCTGTATTCTATCTCGTTCAACTCTAATTTTTAAATCATCAGATAAAGAAAGGCACCTTAGGTTCTCAATGATATTACCGTATATATCTAGATTATCTATATGATCTATTCTAAATGTAAAGGTAGCAGCAATTTTATAATTATATTTTTTATAGAATTTTTTATCACTTAATTCTATGTGTAAATTATAATTTGACTGTAATTTCTTTAATTGGACCAAGTCCATGATTGAGATCCTTTCTTATTATTTTTATTAGCAGATCTTTGTCTTTTGTACGCACTTTAATTTTACAGCCTGAAATACTCTTGTCAAGTATTATCTGCTTGCTAATTGGAACACGTAGCAGTCTATCCACGGTTCTAGCAACTGGCCTTGCTCCCATCTTTTCGTCAAAGCCGGCATTCATAATTAAATCAATGCTAGGTTCATCTATGTTCATCCTGAATCCCTTGGCTTTTAATTGTTCGGCTAATTCGTTAACAAATTTAGCAACAATTTTGCGTTTGATTAGATCGTCAAGTTTATTAAACTTACATACAGCATCAATACGGTTACGAAACTCCGGCTTGAAGAAATCTTTCATGGCCTTGTCATCTTCGCCTTCCCTGGCTGTTCTGCCAAACCCAATTGGCTCTCGTTCCATTTCCTGTGCGCCAAGGTTGCTGGTCATAATAATAATTGTATTTCTAGCGTCTACACGCTTACCATTGGTACTAGTAACAAACCCTTCATCCATTAATTGTAGTAACACATTAGTAACGTCGGGATGTGCTTTTTCAATCTCGTCAAATAATATTACACTGTTTGGATTTCGTTCAATGTCACGAATTAACAAACCACCGCCGAGATTGCTGTCATCGTAGCCAACGTAGCCAGGAGGAGCACCAACAAACCGTGCCACGCTGTGTCTTTCTTGATATTCGCTCATATCATAGCGTAACAGTTTCATGTTTAACCCAGAACTAAGTTGTTTTGCCAATTCTGTTTTACCCGTACCAGTTGGACCTAAGAAAAGGAATACACCAATTGGCTTATCTGATACCGTAAGTCCAGCTTTGCTGACATAGACTTTTTCCATAACCTTGTCAACAACGTTATCCTGGCCATATACCTCTGCTTTAATGCTGTCTTCAACGGTTGACAGGTTGTATGTTTGATTTACATGCTCGCTGAGTTGATCCAAAGGAATGCCTGTAATTTTGCTGCATTCAAGTTCAATAAGTTCTTTGGTAATGTTAGGATACTCTGATTCTAATAATCGCTGTCTAGCGCAAGCACTGTCAATGAGATCAAATGCTTTATCCGGGAGCCGCTTGTCCGTCATGAATCTAACACTTAGATCCACAGCACTGTCAATGCTGTCGGGAGCAATAAGTACATTGTGAAATTCTTCGTAGTATTTTATCGTGCCATTTAAGATTTGTTTTGCCAGCGCCGGGCTAGGTTCATCCACAGTAATTCGATAGAACCGACGCATTAGTGCGCGATCCTTTTCAAAGCTTTCTGTGTATTCTTCCCAGGTGGTGCTGGCAATAACTTTTAGTTTATTACGACCCAAATAGGGTTTTAACATATTAGCAAAGTCTGTGCCACCATTGCTAACGGCGCCAGCACCCTTCATGGTGTGCGCCTCGTCAATAAACAGGATACACTTGCCCTGGTTTATCAGAGCCTCCATTACTTCTTTAACACGCTCTTCAAACTGACCTCTGTACTGTGTGCCAGCAAGCAGTACACCTATATCAAGGTTGTACACTTTATGCTCTTTTAGGTAACCAGGAACATCGTCGTTTATTATTTTAATGGCTAACCCTTCGGCGATAGCAGTTTTGCCCACACCAGGATCACCAACCATGAGTACGTTGCTTTTGTTGCGTCTAGCCATGGTCTGACAGATATCATCTAATATAGTGTCTCTGCCAATCGCAGGATCTATTGCACCTTGCTTTGCTAATTTGGTAAAATCTGTGCAATATTCATCTAATACTTTTTTATAATACTTTTTTGCTTCCTGGCTTTTTATATCTTTGCTATATTTTTTTGTAGCAAAGTTTACAAACTCTTCCCTGTGAATATTATATTTGATAGTAAAATAAGAACTCATTGTGTGAGTTTCTGCCATGAGACTTATAAACACGTCGTATATTAATAATTCGTCTCTACCGCTGAATAATACTTGGGTGTATGCTCTATTAAAAATCCTGTCCAATGAGTGTGTTTTTTTAGGAATTTCGTTGGCTTTTAAATCACAGGCTAGTTTAGAATTAAGATAATCATTTAAATCCGTGTATAAAGCATCGGTTTGAACACCAAAATCATCCAGTGTCTTTTTAAAATCTTCATCAAGTAATAAACAAAGAAGTAGGTGTTCACTGGTAACATACCTTTGACTCCTAATCTTTGCTTGATTAATTGCTTGTTCGACTAGATTATCTAATGCTTTACTGCTTTTCATTAAATGTTTCTCTTTTTACTTCTTTAATTTTATTTAATTGCTGTGGTGTTAAATTTTCTGGTATTTTTATTAAAATAATCAGTAATAAATTACCTCTATTGGTTTTTTGTCCTCGTTCATACAAGCCATGCCCTTTTAGGTTTAATGTTGTACCATGTTGAGTACCAGCTGGTATAGTTACATTTAATTTTTTTCCTTCCAGTGTTTCAACAGTAATAGCGGTTCCTAAAATGGCTTCAAAGCAATCAATGGTTTTTGTGACGACAAGATTATTTTTATCAATCTTAAAATCAGTATTGTTTATAACTTTAATATTAACATACAGATCTCCAGGCGTCAATTGGTTTATAGTTTTATCTCCGAGCTTGCTATACTTTATCCTATCTCCATCCTTAACACCAATTGGCATATTAATATGAACAATTTCTCTGTTCCCGGATATGTGTCTTACACTAATATCTCGCTCTTGGTCAATCAATGTATCTTTAAGGTAGCAAACATATTCAATTGCCAGATCTTTATTTCTATTTTGTTTTCTATATGTTCTTGATGTAGCAAATGGACCGGTATCACCAAAAGCTGTGTGTATATCCTTGAAAAAATCATTGAATACATCAAACGGTTGTCCATTAATGTTTACATGTATCCTATTCGAAGAATTTTGCGTATCATAGAAACTACGTTTTTCTGGATCCTTTAATGTTTCGTATGCTTCGTTTATCCTTTTAAACTCCTCGGGATCGCCTCCGGCGTCAGGATGCGTATGCCTTGCTTTTGCTCTAAAGGCACTTTTAATTTGATCAGCAGATGCTGATTTCTCTACGCCAAGTAAGTCATAGTAGTCCATACTGTAATTATACAATATAAAACCACGTTGTCAACTGCTATTTAGATGGTAAACGTGGTGCTAGAGACGGAGATGATGTAATCTGTGGAGTTGCGCCAGGAGCACCTTGTGTGATCCCATATTGGTTTTGAACCGGAACACTAACTGCATCAAATTTTGTGCTTGTACTGTTTACATACAAACCAAACCATGCAGCGCCAGCACCAACAACCACTGAAACAAGACCAGCTTGATTCATATTTGGATCTGGTAAATCCATAAACCACACTACAACTTTATAAAGCAAATAAATGTACATGCTAATAAATGCTCTAGGAAATAAACGCCACCGGCTAAAATATTCTGGAGCAAACCACCACCATGTTGTTTTAAATTTTTCAACTGGGGTCATCTCAACTACTGCAACAGTGGATGGAACTAAACTGCTTTCTAATTGATCAAATTTGGCCTTTAATTCGTTGTACTCTGTTTTACTAACTGTTTCATCTACATCATCCGACATTTTTGATCTCCTCAATTGATTCCATGTTCTTTCGTATCAATTCTCTGTTTTTAGCAATGTCGGATTCGTTGATTATTGGCTTACGATCAAAAATAACTTTTTCTAATTTTAATGTATCTATTCTTTCGTTAGGTACATATCTCCAAACATAATCACCGTCCCACTCGCCGCCTTTTTTGTTTATGCCAAACACTGTTTGAGTCATGCCTATTTTAACTATTAAAGCACGTTCTCCATCTAGTATAACTTTATCACCTTCGCTAAAACTTTTGTTAAAGGCAAAAGCCATTCCCTTGGCTACTTTCATAGCCCAATCTTTAATCATCATGGCTATAATAATCATCACTAACATGCCTATAAACGGCATTAAAAATTCTGTGATTTGTAGTGCTGCTTGGTCTGGTGTTAACAATGAATTGCTCCTCAACAATATTTAGTCAGAACAATAACATAATTAGTTACACTGTTATTTTATTACCAGCCGTTGGGCACTACCAGGTAATGGATGAATAATACAATGCCAACACTAGCACCAAGTCCAATCATCATCTTGATAAAGTCCTTTGTTACCAATGGGAACACCTGTTTCATTTTAGTGTTCCTAACGTGAGCAATAGCAAGTTCACGCCCTGTTAACAAGCCTACGAATACCCATGTTGTTGACATTGGTATTGAATTTAATTCTTTGAAGAAGTATAGTATAACCAAGTATACTAAGTCAATTAGTGTTGCTGATCTTATGTAACGTGTGGTTTGTTTTTCCAAAACAATGTCCTGGATTTTACCACCGCCTTCGCGGAACATAAAGCCTAGCAATGCTACAAATACTATGCTAATAACAATCATTAGGTCCCATGGGATTTGCCTAGGTAGAAACACCGCAATATTAGCCATGTCATGGCTCAGCCAAGTCCACCATAATAGAGCAGTTGTGGCCCATTGCGCGGTTCGCCAATAAGGACGACTCCAATGATCTCCCATTGATCGATTTTCATTAATTATTCTGCTAATAATATGCCATAGAGCATAAGCACTAACAGCCGCTAATGCATAACCCATTATTGACTTCATCAGCATTTTTTCAAGCACAAAGCTAGTTGCAAATGCACTTAAAACTAAAAAGGACGTACTTACTGGTACGCCTACTCGTGTTAATAAAAGCAATATTCCCGGTGCTACAGCATGGTACCAGTATATCTCTTGAAATGGGATCTTAGTTAAACGTCCATAACTAATATCTCCTCCTGAGGTATACCACCCATACCATAATGCCCATAATAAAACCGCACTAGCGGCGGCCCAAAGTATTTTCCAATTAAAACGCTCGTGATTGCTGGCTATCCAAGTGCCCAGTGTTTGTACACTGTCGTTAGCGATAACACTGTATGCTGCCATGAGAAATCCCACGGCCATCCATATTGTAACTAGTTCCATATTTAAAAAACTCCATCTGTTGTTCCTAGTTATTTAACTTATAGAGTGTTACAAAAAAGTTACAAAAATATTTTTTTATTAATTAAATTAGACTAGCGAAGTTTTTTAGCACCATTACAGTTGCTACTAGATTATTTTTTGTATTTAGATCGTCGGCTAGTTCATCTAGTTTATCTGTACGAACTAAATCTTCTAATAATTCATCGTACTCGCTTTGGCTTATGCTACCTGTTTTTACTTGTTCAAATAAATCTAGCGCGATCTTTGCCCGTTCGCTAGCCCAGTCTGGACCATTGTCAATTAAAGCCTTTAAATCATTTACCGCTTCATTTAGTTTTTCCATTATAAGTCATACCTTCCTAGTACTGCCTGAGCACTGTCTTTGCTCTGTTTGATTAATAGTTTCTTTTTAATTTCACAATAGGCTTCGCTGCCCTGTTTTTCTTTGCTACGCTTATAAAAATCTTCTACGGTGTCCTGCATGGGTTTTATAAGTTTTAGAACATCTCGCTGTAACCAACCTTTGCTTTCGCTATATAATTGGAACCACTGTAAGTCATCTCTAATGCTGGATACCTGAGATAGGTGTGGTTGTTTACAATCCATGTTTGTTGCTTTAACATAAACATCCACTATACGTGAACTTTGGTTGTCGTCCCAGAAACTAGGGATAACATCAGTTAAAGCACAGCCTGATAAAAATAATAAAAATAAACTTGTTGATAAAAACTTTCTCATGTTATTTCCTAACATTCACTAATATCTTTAGTACTACAGTCATCGCAGATGCAGCTTTTACAAATCTCTATTCTACCTAAACGACGTCCATATTCGTTCCAAGCATCTTCATAGAGTGGTCCACCACAGTGACTGGGATGGCCACAGTTGTTACAGTTTGTATCTGTACCTGCTGTACCAGCGTAAATTCCTCCATCTACTGTCATTTAAATAATCCTTTAAAACTAAACGCTGGACTGGGTTCTACACTTTTTTTAACTTCTTCTTGACTCTTGGTTATCTCTTTATTAGCATCTTCTATGGCTTTACCACTTTCTTTGTAATAATTTTCGTAGGCAACAATAATAGCTTTTTGCTGTTCTATAAATGCTCTAATACTGCTTAAATTCTCGCCTAGATTGGCGTAACCCTTATCTGTAAGAGCAAACAGTGTCATGGGTCTACCTGACTTTTTTATCTCTTCAAAAATTGTTTGATAATTTTCCAACGTAATTACATGCCATTCTACCTGCCGTGAACTTAAACTTAAAACGTCCGACTTGGGCAGAGTAAGTTTAGGTATTTCAACTGGTTTTGAACTTATTTCTAGGACCCTAGGACTACTGCAAGCACTAAGGCTTACTAGGACCAGGCCACAGCCAAGGACACTCGCTATTGAACGCTTTACCTGACTTAGCATTTTTTTCTGCCTCCGTTAATTTTGAACCACTTTCTATTTCAAAACATCTCAACACTTTTGCACTCGCACTGTTAATCATGCGTTGAACTGTGTCTGGTTTTTTCTCACCGAGAACCGCCAGATCGTGTTTTGCAAGTTTATTAGTTAGTACCTGATTATTTGCTCTTGCCTCTGCAAACTGGCTATTAACACGATTTAACTCTTCGCTCATGCGCTGATAACTTTCTTGTAGTGCTTTGGTTGCTGCTTCTGCTGTTTGAGCGGCTATTGTAGCCTTTGCTTCATTAGCAACAAGAATACGCATTTTTTCCTGCGTGTCGTTGTAGTACCAATAGCCTATGCCAGACATAGCCATCATTAGTATTAACATTATGCCAGCGATTTTCAAACCCATGGGTTTATCTACCTTTAAACGTTACGCATTCTTTCTACTAGTCTGCTGGCTCTATTTGGAACCTGCTTATACCACGAGCTATCAACCATTTCGTCGGCTGCTCGATTCCAATCTCGAGCATCAACACCAACCTTCATGCCTTTGAATTTTGATAATCTAGGATAGCCAAGATTAAACATCATATTGGCGATAATTAGCTGCGCTTCTTCGGGCAACACATAGAAATCTGGATAAAGCTTTTCACAGTCCTGTAATACAACCTGTATATCAGATTCGAACACTGAAATTACCCTATCTTCCGTAACGGGTGTTCCAGCTGGATAGCCGTATTCAGAATCATTGGATGTAACCAGGTGTCCAATACCAAAAGTAGGATAACCTAGGTGATCTAGATAGATTTCGTAGACTACGCCTTCATCATTGGCTAGGTCTTGTCTTAGCTTTTGTAAGTCCATGTATGTCTCCTTGGCGTCGTGGAACTCTTGCGATGTTAAGCATGCTTTCTAGCATTGCGTTTGAGTTTCTTATATCTCTGTACTTCTTTGGACTAAGTGGTACATGAGCTGCTATGTTATTTTTTGTTAGAGAATATGTGGGATCTTTTCGACCGCCGAGATAGTAGAGCATATTCCATGATTCAAGTTTTATCCCTGTGAGATTCTCCAGATCTTTTATAAGTTCGATAAAGTTTTCTGGAAAACTGGTCCTACGCTCCGCTTCAACAAATACCAGCCAGTGATTAGATTTTATTTCACCGGCACTGGTTTCAGCATCTAGTATCCACGGATATCCTTTTTCTAAAAAATTTTCAAGATCAAATGCTGCCTGCTGTCCCATTACGCTAAAGCTTGCTACAATAACAGAATCATCCGTGCCCATTTTAGGACTGTATTCGTCAAAATGAACCGTGGGTTTTACCCTGTCTTGTAGATCATTTGGATCTAAACTTTCATTTAATGTATCCACTGTTAGATTGTTCCTTGGGCTTGTTGCTCTTGGGGTTGTTGCTCTTGGGGTTGTGCTGCCGGTCCAGCCGATGAGTTACTTACATCATTGATGCCTTGGTCATAAGCATTGTCAAGATCTGACAAGTCTATGTCCTTACCTTCAAGTTCGATAAATCCTTCAACTACGTCTTTGACTAATTCAACTGGCATTTTAAGTTTGACCAACCACACAGGATCTTCTTTGAGTTTTGGTTTCTTAGTGCCTGGTCTAAAGTCACTGTAACTTTGAACTTTAACTGGTACTACAAGTTTGTCTTTTTTGTATTCAACAATAACGTTGTAGCCCAGCAGTCTTTTACCACCATCTGGGTCCGGCATTAGACGATTTGGATACATAAACGTACACTCGACCCAGTGTCTGTGTTTTATTGGACCTTCGACTAATTCGCCTTTTTTCCAGTTCTTGAAAGCATATAAATCTACTTCATCAAGAACCCGTTCAAAGTCCATGAGCAATTCAAGGCTAGCCTCGCTCATGTAAACTTTTTTAGTATTTTCAACAATTTCTTTAATATCCATATATATATTTATTATTCTAAACTGTTATTCATTTTCTTTGATAGACACTTCATAGCCCCAAAGGTATTTAATATATTCTAATACGCGATCGCGAGAACCGCCCAAACGTTGTTTATTATGCTTGGTATAGGATAAAATTAATTCTCTACTGCCCTTGAGATTAGCGTCGACTATTTGTATGTTTGGTTGGAACTTTCCTATACTATATTGATAACTTAAACTTTCTTTTATTTTAGCATAGCCTGTTTTATTTTGTATACCAGTGACTTCAACATAACTGTCCATTTCTTGGTCACTTACTTCAAATAAACGCCATTTACGCATTATACGTGGGCTTAAAAATTGTGTTATAAAACTTTCGTCCCTATAATTAATTACAGCATCTAAGCATGTTTCCAACCAGTTTTTGCCTGCTATATGTGGAAAATATTCTAGATCTTCTGCTGTGGGTTCAGAGCAAATCCTGCGTATATCCGTAAACATATCAAAGCCCAGGGCATAGGGATTAAAGCCATTATAGTATTTGTGGTCATGATCCAGTTGCCTTAGTACGCCGCTGTGGCTGTGAATAAACTCAATATAATGCCCGTCGCTGATTAAGCCCTTTTCCCAGAGTCTGTTCATAATATAATAGTGCGTAAAACTAGCCCAACCTTCGTTCATTAGTTTTGTTTGGCGCTGTGGATAGAAATACTGGCTTATCTTACGAACTATTCTCACAATCTCCCTTTGCCAACTCTTTAAACTAGGTGAGTTTTTTTCTATGAAGTATAGGATATTTTCCTGCGGATCTCGGGGAAACCTTTCTTCTTTAACTTCTACAACTTTCTTTTTACGTTTAGGCAAGGTTGACCATAGCTGGTTCGCTTGTTGTTGAACATATTCTTCCCTGGCAATTTGTTGTTCAAGTTCTTTTTCTTTGTTAAGTTTACTGGGTCTACGATACTTGTCAATGCCATAGTCCATGATAGCGTGACAAGCATCCAGTGTTTCCTCTACTAGTTGTGTGCCGTGTTTTTCTTCGCACTTCTTTATGTAGTTTTTAGCAAAGTTTAGGTAATCTACTATTCCTTCTGCGTCCGTCCATTGACGAAACAAATAGTTATTTTTAAAAAAGTGATTATGTCCATAAGCAGCATGAGCAATAACAAGTGTCTGCATGGTCATGCTATTCTCTTCCATGAGATAGCTAATACAAGGATTGCTGTTAATTACAATTTCATAGGCAAGTCCGCTATAACCCTTCCTGTAGTTGTATGCCTGACTTAGGAAATGTTTACCAAAACTCCAGTGATTATACATCAATGGTAGCCCATGGCTACTATAAGCATCCAGCATCTGGTCACTGCCAATAATTTCAATTTGATTAGGATATACGTCAAGCTTTAATTCTTCAAGAGCAATTTCACGAATTGCTTCGTCTGCTGCGTGTAACTTGTCAAAGGTCCATTCATTATCATCGTATAACAATTTTGCCATTACGCTTCGTCTTTCTTAAAAAGTTCTTTGAACACCTTCCAGATATCCGGCACTTCGTCGATCTCTTTAATATTTAACTGTGGGTAAGATCTGGTTAGTTCTTTGTAGGTCCACCAAAGTTGACTTAAACTATGATGATGATGTACGCCCATATAATCAACATTGTAACCACCAATTTCTATATAAGCAAAATACTGTGATAAGGGTAATAGCTGCTCCATTTCTTGTTTACACCGATCTTGATCAGCCGCATAGTTATCTCCATCACTGGCTTGGCTTACGTAAACATTCCATTCATCTAAATTATAACGCTTTTTAATTATTTCCTTTGTTAAACACAGGGCACTGCTTACAACTGTTCCTCCACTTTCTCTGCTAGTAAAAAATTCTTCCTCATCAACTTCTTTGGCTTCTTCATGATGTCTAATAAAGATAATATCTACCTTTTCATATTTGCGGATTAAAAACATATGTAGTAAGAAAAAGAAACGCTTTGCCAAATCTTTTTCACGCTGCCCCATGCTGGCACTAACATCCATGATGCAGAACATAACTGCTTTTGTAGTAGGCTCAGGGTGACTTACAAATGCTCTATATCTAACATCCACGGGATCTAACCATGGGACCGTAATTTGTCTCTTACGTAGATATGTTAAAAGTTCCTGTATTTCCTGCTTGCGAAGTTCGTTGTCGCAGTCTGCTAGTTCTTGTTCTAATTCTTCAATTTCTTGATTTTTTGGTCTACGCAGACCTATGCGTCTACCTATGCTGTTTTTTAAACTTCTTGTTATGTCAAGCTGATTAGGAGAACCTTGATTGGTAAATCCGGCCCTGCGTAGTCTATGTTTAATTACGTCTTTAATTTTTCTTTTAACAAGATTTGGTAGTTCGAGGTCTTGGAATATAAAATCTAGGTATTCGTCCCTGTTTAACACGAACTCAAATTCATCTTCGCTGCGTCCTAGCCCGCCCTGCTTGCCACTGGATCCACCATCCTCACTGGGTTTATCCTGCCTATCGCCAACAACGTGTTTTTTGTTGCCGGGCAGTACATATTTTTTATCTCCGGTTTTTGGATCTATAGTAAACTCAGGTTCGTTGATACCTTTAACACGAATGCGAGCTTTATCATTTTCTATATCAGCGATATTACCTGAGTCTATGCTTTCTTTAACAGCTCGTTTTATTTGGTCGCGACTACGCTGTACAAACTTTTGTCTGTTCTTTATAGTTTTATCCCTAGGATTAAGTCTACGATCAATTACTGTAGACATTGACTTAACCTTAGTTTGACTTTCTGATACGCATATACCATTCAACTAGCCTACGAATTTGTCGTGGCGTGTATCCACGATCTTCCATTCTGGCTATAAAGTCATTGTGTTTTTTCTCGAGTTCTTTGTCTTTTTTACCCTCAAAACTAATTACAGGGAGCAAGTCTTCGACTTGGCTAAACATTTTCTTTTCAATAACGTCTCTAAGCACAGCATAACTTGTCCACATTGGATTATTACCACCGTTTTCGGGTTTAGCTCTTGCTCGTAAACAGAAGTTTACAATCTCATTTCTAAAGTCCTTGGGATTGGCAATACCAGCGGGTTTTTCAATTTTTTCTAGTTCGTCATTGAGTTGTGATCTGTCCATAAGCAAGCCAGTATCAGGATCCTTGAATTCTTGGTCCTGTATCCAAGCATCAGCATACTCTACATAACGATCAAACAAGTTCTGACCATATTCGCTATAGCTTTCTAGGTAAGCTTTTTGAATTTCGTTGCCTAGAAACTCCGCGTATTTGTTTGCTAGATCACTTTTAATAAAATCGAGATAACGTTCTTCTCGTTCCTGTCCAAACTGCTCGCGTTTAATAGCATTTTCTAACACAAACATCATATGAACAGGATCAGCAGCTATTTCTTCGGGGGTAAAGTTAAAAGTCTGACTTAGTATTTTATAAGCAAACCGTGTGCTGATACCTTCCATGCCTTCGTCAACACCGGCCACATCCCTGTACTCCTGAATAGTCTTAGCTTTGGGATCCTGCTCTCTGATGTTCTCGCCGTTATAAACTCTGAGCTTGCTGAATAGTGTGCTATTTTCATGCTCCTTGAGCCTGGTGAGTACGCTGAACTGAGCTAACATTTCCACTGTTTGTGGAGCGCAGGCTGCGTTGTGTAGTCCGCTTGCGCGGATCATTTTTTCATATATGCCTTTTTCCTCATCTACCCTCAAGCAGTAAGGAACTTTAACAATACTAATACGATCCAAGAATGCTTCATTGTTTTTGTTGTTTTTAAATGTCTGCCACTCTGATTCGTTGCTGTGTGCCAGTATGATACCCTGGAAAGGGATGGCACTAATAGCTTCTGTGCCCACATAGTTGCCTTCCTGTGTAGCAGTTAGCAGTGGGTGTAGAACTTTAATGGGCGCCTTAAACATTTCCACGAATTCTAACAAACCTTGGTTAGCACGGCATAACCCACCACTATAACTGTAGGCGTCTGTGTCATTCTGGCTAAAGTGTTCTAGTTTACGAATATCTACCTTGCCTACTAGTGTGCTAATATCCTGATTGTTCTCGTCGCCGGGCTCTGTTTTCATTACAGCAATCTGTTCTAGTTTGCTGGGTATAATACTAATAACACGGAAACGACCGATGTCACCTTCGTATTCTCGTAATCTCTTTATGGCCCACGGACTAATGATACTGGTTAGGTATCTGGATTCGATACCATATTTGTCCAGCATAACGTCATAGTAATTTTCATTGGCAAATAGTCCTAGTGGACTTTCAAATACAGGACTCAGCTCACCATCTTCTGTTGCTAGTACATAGATGGGTAATTTTTCCATGAGTTCTTTTAGCTTTTCAGCAAGGCTGCTCTTGCCACCTCCCACGGGTCCCAGTAGATAAAGTATTTGCTTGCGCTCTTCCAGGCCCTGGGCAGCATGGCGAAAATAACCTACAATGCGTTCTACCACATCTTCCATGCCATAGAATTCTCGAAAATTTTCATATACCCGTACTGTTCTATTGTAAAATATACGACTAAGTCTGGGATCCTTACTTGTGTCAACAAGCTTAGGTTCCCCAATAGCAGCCAACATACGTTCTGCCGCTGTGGCATATGCTAGATGATCTTTTTTACATAAATCTAGATATTCGTCTATGGTATAGGTTTTACTAACTCTACTATCATAGTTTTTCTTAAATAAGTTTGAAATAGAAGTTGGCATGATTTTCCTTTAATATAATATATTTAGTTTTTATATTCTAATCCTTAATACGCTACTAAATATTTCATATGACAATACTTGTAGCAGGCGGGGACAGTTTTACCTACGGTAACGAACTTGCTGACTGTACGCCTCAAACCCCTAGCGAACTAACCTGGAGCGCATATCTAGCACACAAACTAGAAATGAAATACGTGTGTGTGGCTCAGGGAGGTTGGAGTAATCCTGCTATTGCTAGAAACGTTATCAACACCGTAAGTTCTCTGGATCGGCGAGGAATAGAGCATGTAGTAGTGGTTATGTGGAGTTTCCCCACACGGTTTGAGTTTAGGTTTAACTATGATACCCTGGAACGAGACAGTCCCTGGTACAGTATTAGTCCCTGGACACATGAACGAAATCAAAGTGTTATACTAGAAGCCTTTCAAAATTTTAAAGATAATATCTTTAATCATTACAAGAAAAGTCAACTTGTAGCGCAAAGCACAGGACTAGCAGACTTCAGTGAAGTATATTATAAACATATAGGCGACAGTAAATACTGGGAAACATACAGCACTCTTAAAGAAATAGTTTATTTACAGGATTGGTTAAAGCAGCGCAACAAAAAATATATTTTCACCTACGTAGATGAGTGTATTTTTAATAAAAATGTGCCCTGGGACGCTAGTATAGAAAACCTATTTGAAAGCCTGGACCAGAGTAATTTTTATCACTTTCCTGGTTTTTATAAGTGGGCAGCAGATGGTGGTTATCCGTTTTATGCTACACATCCCTGTGAAAGTGCTCATACAGATTTTGTAAACAAATTTTTATACGAATTTGCCCAAAAAAAATTCAAATAATGTGTTATAATTGGAATATCTACCTGTTAAATAATTTTGAAAGGAGGGCATATGCTCTCAATCAAAAATTTAACTTATGTCCTCGGTTTCAAATAGGAGGACAACTTAATGAGTCGCAGGCACAAGAATAAGTTTAAAGACACATATCATAATCATCGCAATGAAAATATTATAAACATCAGTGAATATATACAACGCAAAAACAAGGTACTACTTGTTCCAAGAAATTTAAACCAAGAAACATATATAGAAAAATTATTAGATCCAGATAACATTATTGTGTTTGGTGTAGGTCCTGCGGGCACAGGCAAAACCATGCTTGCTGTGCTAGCAGCATTAAAAGCACTCAAAGAAGGTAGTATAAAAAAAATAGTGGTCACTAGACCAGCAGTGGGAGTGGATGATGAACGACACGGCTTTTTACCCGGCGACTTAAACAGTAAAATGGAACCATGGACACGGCCTATTTTTGATGTTATGCAAGAATACTATTCTCCTAAACAAATTAAGGAAATGATTGATGAAATGGTTATTGAAATATCACCATTGGCTTTCATGCGAGGTCGTACCTTTAAAAATTCATATATTATTGCGGATGAGATGCAGAATGCTACACCTAATCAAATGAAAATGCTGCTAACTCGCATTGGTGAGGGTAGTTATATGGCTGTTACTGGCGACATACAACAAACTGACAAAAAAGAAGCGCAAAACGGTTTGTTAGATTTTAATAAGCTATATAATTCTTACAAATTTGCTAAATATATAAAATTTGTAGAATTCGATTATAACGATATTGAAAGACATCCTGTGGTCAGCGAAGTTCTTTCAATATACGGCGATAAATAATATCATAAACATGTTTATATAGGAGAAGGCTTCTATGGCCACTTATAAAATTGCTCTAAAGCTACACCAAGATCAAGCAGGCGATGAAGCTGCTCGCGCTAATATCTATATCAATGGGATTAAAGTTGGCGACAACGTAGAAATTGCAAACACAAGCTCACAACTTTATATCTATGAAGTTGATGGCATCGGCGATCCAAAGGATGGTGAGGTCGA